>Ga0105245_10002258_pt1 | contig 17444 bp, 15 predicted proteins | sample KBSM54metaG_FD_81523 | JGI IMG/M metagenome (GOLD analysis project Ga0105245, IMG submission 81523) | Miscanthus rhizosphere microbial communities from Kellogg Biological Station, Michigan, USA - KBS M5-4 metaG | ecosystem: Host-associated > Plants > Roots > Rhizosphere > Soil | place...
ATCGGCACGACGACCGCGAGCGTGATCGCGAGCTCGAACGTGACGACGAGGGCGCGGCGCGGCGCGTGACCGAGGTCGAGCTTGCTCTGATCCGGAATGATCTGGGTCGCGAGCAGCTTCGAGAGTGTCGCGATCCGGCGGGCGAGATCGAGCGCGAACGGCAAGCACACGATGCCGATCGCCCCGATCTCGATCGCGATCTTCACGCGGCTCGCGACGGCGAGGCTGCCGAGCGCGCGCGGCGCCAGGCTGACACCTGCGATCACGACCGCGACCAGCGCGCCGCCATCGAGGATGATCGCGAGGATCGCGCGGCGATGGCGATGCCATGCCGAGACCTCGCGGGTCCGCGACTGCTCGAGCCAGCTCTCGTAGAAGCTGACGAACGTCGCGAACCGCTGCGGCAGGCCGTGCGCGACCCGCGCCGAGATCCGCTCGGAGTTCCGGATCAACAGCGGCGACACGAGCGTCGTCACGACCGACACGCCGACCGCGATCGCGAGCAAGCGCGGATCTCCCGAGATCCCGGCGATCACGAACGACAGCTCTCCGATCTGAGCGAGCGACAGGCCAGACTGGATCGCCGGCCGGACGCCGCGTCCCGCGAGGAACACCCCGCTCGCGACGCCGAGCGGCTTGAGCAGCAACACGACGAGCGCGAACACCGCGATCCGCGGCGCCTCGCTCGCGAGCAGCGCGGGCTCGATCGACATGCCGACCGAGACGAAGAAGATCGTCGCGAACAGATCGCGAAACTCCTTCACGAGGTCGAGCACCTTCTCGCCCTGCCCCGACTCGGCGACGAGCACGCCGCCGAGGAACGCGCCGAGCGCGACCGAATAGCCGGCGCCATCGGCGAGCGCCGACATCCCGAAGCAGACGAGCAGCGACGAGATCAGCAGCGTCTCGCGGCGAGCGCGCTCCGCGATCCAGCGGATCACGCGCGGGATGATCAACAGGCCGCCGACGAGCACCAGCACGAGGAAGCCGACGAGCTTCGCGAGCAGGAGCGCGAGCGCCGCGCCATCGAGCCCGGTTCCGGTCGCGACCGCGGTGACGATCGCGAGCAGCGCGACCGCGATCAGGTCCTCGAACACCAGGATCGCGAACACGACCTCGGTGAACCCGCCCTTCCAGCCGAGCTCGTCGAACGCCTTCGCGACGAGCATGGTGCTCGAGATCCCGAGGCACGCGCCGATCACGAGCGCCGTCGTCGAATCGAACCCGAGCAATCCGGCGACGACCATCCCGACCGTGACGACGAGGCCGACCTCGAACACCGCCGTCAACGCACCCGCGAGGCCGACCCGCGCGATCGAAGCGAGCGGGAGCTCGAGCCCGATCGTGAACATCAGCAGGATCACGCCGAGCTCGGAGAGCACGTGGACCATCGAGATGTCCGCGACGAGCGGGACCGGCACGTGCGGTCCGATCAAGAGCCCCGCGAGCACGTAGCCGAGCACGACCGGCAAGCGCAGCGCCTGGAACACGACCGTCACGAGGGCGGAGGTGCCGAGCACGACGACGAGCTCGATCAGGGTGTGCGAGCTGCTCATGACGATCGCTAGTGTTCAGGTGCGCGAGGCGAACGACAACTCGATTCGAGCACACGGTATTCCTCGCGCTCACCACGGCGTTTCGAACATTCGCGCGACGCCGAACGCTCCGGTGACGCGCGACGCGCCAACCTCGCGATCCACCTCGAGTGTGAGCTCGAGCGACCACTCCGGCGACCAAGCGAACCACAGCACGGCGGTGCCTCCGACGATCGCTCCGCGCGGAGCGATCGGGGCGTACTCCGCGATCCCACCGAGCTCGAGCGCCGCGATGTCATTCGCGAACGGCAAGCGCAGCGCGAGCTCGCCGCCGAGCGCGACCGGTGCATCGCGCAGATCGAAGCTCGCGCGCGGCCCGACGACCACGAACCTCCCGAGCGGTGCGAGTGCGGTCAGGCTCGCGACGCCGGTCGGCCCGCCGGGCGCGTGACCGCCGCCTGCGTCGAGCCGGATCTGGATCCGATCGATCGCGCCGAACTGGTCGTCGGCGATCGCGGGGCCGTGGGTGCCGAGCGCGCGATCGAGCGCCTCGACGAGTCCAGCGGTCGACACCCGATCGTCCTTCGCGGTCGCGAGGCGGCGTTCGACGATCCGGCGATCGCCGCGCACGATCACGATCCCGGGCAGCGTGTTGCCGTCCGAGGTCACGCCGGTCAGCGCTCGCGAGACGGCGAGGTCGGCATCGCCGAGCAGCGGGAACGGCAGCTGATAGCGCTCCGCGAACGTGCGCGAGTCCTCGGCGCTATCGCCGCTGATCGCGAGCACCGTCGCGCCGCGCGCGCGAATCGCCTCGTAGTTGCGGGCCAGCTCGCCGAGCTGGTGGCGACACCAGGGTCACCAGAAGCCGCGATAGAACACGAGCACGACGGGTCCGTGCGCGAGCTCGTCGGCGAGCGCGACGCGATGGCCGTCCTGCGCGGGTAAGGCGAACGCCGGCGCCTCGGCCGCCGTCGGCGCGGGCGTCGTGACGTGGAGCGCGGTGACACATCCGGACGAGACCACGAGCAGCGCGCTTCGCATCGCCCGATGGTGTCACAGGGATCGCGTAGCGTCCCAGCCGTGGCGCGCGCTCCTTCGACCGAGTACCTGGTCCTCGATATCGAGACGGTGCCGGATGACCAGCGCTGGCGCCCGCGCGACGATACCCAGGTCGCATTTCCGCCGGCATGGGCACATCGGATCGTCGTGATCGGCTGCCTGTGGCTCGATCACGGCTATCGCCTGAAGCGGTTCGGCGTGCTCGGCGATGCCGCGAGTGGCACACCGGATCGAGTCGAGCGCGCGCTGCTCGGCGAGTTCTCGAAGCTCGTCGGCAAGAACCGGCCGCTGCTCGTCACGTACAACGGTCGCGGCTTCGATCTGCCGGTGATCGCGCTGCGCGCGCTGTGTCACGGCGTTTCGCTCGGCTGGTACTACCGCGAGAAGAACGTGCGCTCGCGCTACAGCGAAGAGGGCCATCTCGATCTGTGCGATTGGCTCGCGGATCACGGCGCCACCCGCTCGGGCAGCCTCGACGCCGTCGCTCGGTTGATCGGCCTGCCCGGCAAGACCGGCGTCGATGGCTCGCAGGTCGACGGGCTCTATCGCGCCGGCGAGATCGACGCGATCCAGCGCTACTGCCTGTCGGATGTCGCGCAGACCGCGCTGTTGTTCCTGCGGTTCCGCTTGCTCCAGGGCATCCTCTCGCAGGACGCGTACCTCGCCGCGACGACCGCGCTCCTCGACGGGCTCGCCGCGGATGGTAGGGTCGGCGACGTGATCGCCGGCATCGATCGACCGCACCTCACGCTCGCATGAAGCCGCTGCCGCAGGCTTGGTACGCGCGACCGTCGCCGATCGTCGCGCGCGAGCTGGTCGGCTGCGCGCTCGTCCACGGCGATCTCGCGGGGATGATCGTCGAGACCGAGGCGTATCTCGGGCCCGAGGACAAGGCGAGCCACGCGCGGTTCGGCCCGACCGCGCGCACGTCGGTGATGTTCGGTCCCGCCGGCAGGAGCTACGTCTACCTCTGCTACGGCGTCCACGAGATGTTCAACATCGTCACGAACAGCGATGGCGAAGCCGGCGCGGTACTGATCCGCGCGATCGCGCCGCTCGCGGGACTGCCCGACGATCCGAGCGTCGGCCGCGGGCCCGGCAAGGTCACGCGCGCGCTCGGGCTCGATCGCAGCCACGATCGCCTCGATCTGACTCACTCCAACGATCTCTACGTCGCGCTCCACGCGACACCGCCGAAGCTCGGCATCGGCCCGCGGATCGGCGTCGCGTACGCCGGCGCCTGGGCGCGGCGCAAGCTCCGCTTCTACTGGCGCGGCCACCCTTCGGTCACGCGCCCGAACGCTTGAGCGAGTCGACCTTGCGCAGCCGCTGCTTGTAGAGCTCGTCGCCGAGCTTCTTGCGATCGCGTCCGCTCGCGGTCCGGAAGTGATGGTGCGCACCGCGCTCGACGGTCGGCAGCTCTGCGACGCGCGCGACCCCGAGCTCCTTCAACCACTGCTCGAGCTCGGTCGCGAGCGCGCGGTCCTCGCCGACCCAGACGACCGTCTTGTGCTGCGACAACCGCAGCGTCGCCTTGTGCGCGCGGATGTAGACGCCGAGCTCGAGGTGGCCGTTGCCGAACAGCTCCTCGTCGTGATCGTCGAGGAACCGGATGATCTTGCGCGCGTTGACCCGCGCGGTCAGCCAGACGTCGGTCGTCGGCGCGGATTCGAAGTGATCGAGGACACGGACCTCGAGGTTGTCCGCCGACGGCAGCCGCTCGACGAGGCCGAGATAGAGATCGACGAGCTTGTCGGCTTCGACCTGCGCTTCGATCACGAACAGCTTCGGATCCGGGCGCTCGACCCAGCCGGCCTGCATGCCGGTCACGCCGCCGTGCACCGCGGGCAGTACGCCCGACGGAAACACGAACCGGTCGAGCGTCTCCGGCGCGTCGCCGAGCTTCACGACGTGGCCCTTGCCGACGGATTCACCGAGCGGAATCTCCTCGGCGGTCGCGGGATCGACGGCGATCGCCCAGCTTCCCGCGACGTGCTTGACGGCCTCGGCGACCGCCTGGCCCATGTGCTCGCCGCTCGCGAGGACCAGCTGCGCACCCGTCGTGTTCGCGAGCGCGACGCGGAACCAACTGCGGGCCTTCACCCGCACGTTCTACCTTAGAAATCGGTACCGACCGCGACGCCGCCGGTCAAATGCGTGAGCTGTGCATCGACCGCGACCGGCGCGGGGCCGTGGAGGCGGAAGAAGTCGTAGCCATCGTCGAGGTAGATGCCGGCCGTCATCATCGGGCCGGTCTTGACGAGGAAGAACAGCGGCCAGAACAACAGGCCTGCGATCGAGCCGCGGCCCTTCAGCTGGATGCCAGCACCGAACCCGAGGCTGCGCCCCGCGAAGTCGTTCAGCGCGCCATCGGCCCAACCGTAGCCGGCGGTGCCGCGAACGTAGAGCTCGAGGTGGCGCGAGATCGGCTGCAGGTACTTCACGGTAAATTCGACGTCGCCGAGCGTCGAGGCGGCAGCTCCGTAGCCGTTGTAGCCGCGCGGGCCGTAGTCGTCGTAGTACGGATCGACCGGCGCGTTGACCGCGACCGCGCCCTCGTACGCCCATTGGCCGCGGCGCATGCCGAGCGCGACGCGAAACCGGAACAGATTGGAGTCGGTGTACGACGCGTACTCGTCCTTGACGTGGGTCGCGCCGAAGCCCTCCGAATAGTAGAAGCCGTCGGCGGCTGCTGTCGACGCCAACGCGAGTACCACCCCGAGGATCACGAAGCTCCGCATGCCTCGACGATAAGCAGTGTGCATGCCACGGCGCTACCAACAACGTTCAACTGGTTGCGACGCGCGCGACGCAGCGACCGTCAGGATCGCGACACCGGTGTCGCGCTACATGCTCGCCGGGCTGGGCAGCTGGAGGACGACGATCGTGACTTTGCCATCGATCAGGCCGCCGAGCGCCGTCACCGACTGGTTGCCCTGCATGGCAGTGAAGAGCGTGCCGAACGTCATGTCCTGCGACACGAAGATCCCGCTGGTCGAGGTCGTGGTGCCGCCGACCGAGTTACGCATTGCCGACAGATACTTGATCGTGCCGAGGCTGGGTTCGCCGGCATCGGTCGCGGTGACCTGGATCCCGGCGGCGGGATTGCCGTGACTGTCGAGCACGATGCCGATCACGAGGCCGGCATCGGGGAACGTCGACAGGCCGAGCGCCGTGAGGATCGTGTCGAGCGAGGACTTCTGCAGCCGCGTGCCGGCGAGTGCGTTCGGCATCGGATCGGTCGACTTGATGCAGCGCACCGTATCCGTTCGCGATGCCACGTTCGACTCGTCGACCTGCACGCAGCGGAACGTGAGCTGCGGGAGCGTGCCGCTCCAGCTCGGGATGGTCTGGATCGGCGCGTAGGTCAGCGTCGTGAGGTCGGCCATGTCGAGCGTGTTGTGAATCGTCTGACCGGATCCGTTGCCGACGATCGTCATCATCGGCTGGCCGACCCCGACCACGAGCTCCTGCGCCAGGGCCGGCGACACCGTGACCAGCGTGTCGAAGTCGGTGACCGCGGCCGTGACCTGGGTCGACGCACCGACACACACCGGATCGTTCAGCAGCGACAGATCCGCGCAGCCGAGGTCGACGATCGTCTCTGCATCCCCCGGGTGATAGAACGCCGTCCCGCCGATCGCGGGCGTCGGCTCGCACGGGATGCCCGGCATGCACGGCACGAGCGAGGGTGAAGGAAACCCGTCGGTGCCAAAGCTCGGTTTCGCCGGGCAGATCGGCGCGCCGGTCCCGTCGACGTCGAGCTTGTTCTTCGGATAGACGAGGATCTGGACCTCGAGCGTCTGCGCGTCGACGGACATCGTCGGCTGCGGCAAGTTGACCTGCGCGACCTCGCAGAGCGTCGGGTTCGGAGCCATCATCAGCTCCTGGCACACGTCGATGATCGGCGACGTCGGCGTGTTCGGGTTGAACACGCGGATGTTCGCGACCGCGGCGCACGACATCGGCACGTCCTGGCACTGCGTGACCTGGTCCTTGCCGTTCGGCTTGCACGCATCGGCGAGCCCTTGGGTGACGCGGAACTGCAGCGTGAACGTCTGATTGCTACAGCCGATCGCGAGCGCGGCGAGGAGGACGATCCGGATCATCGCGAGGTGCTCGCCGTGCCGACGTCTTTGACGTCCGTCGTGAAATCGAGCTGGCGGGCCCGGGTGGCGAGGAAGATGCTGCCGACGACGACGGCGACGACGCCGGCGCCGATCGACGCCTGGACCCAGGTCTCGTGGTACCAGGGCGTGACAACCTCGACCGGAATCTTCGACAGCGGGACCGGTGGGACGAACGGAGGCGGCGGCTTGTGGAGCGGACCGATGGTCTTCAGGATGTCGTCGGGCTGCTGGTCCGTGAGCGCCTGCGCCGCAGAGAATCCCGTCGCCTCGCGCCAGGTCTCCCATTGGAATTGGCCGTCGGCGCCCATCGAGATCACCACGGCGTCGCGAACGCCGAGGAGACCGGCGAGCTTCTTCATCGCACTCTCGCGCGCGGCGTCATCGTGGCTGGCTTCGGCACGCGCGAGCCCGAGTCGAGCTCTCCACACCTGCCTGCCTTCTGCAGCCTTGCTCGGACCCACCAACACGATCTGCGGACCCTTGATCTGCGTCACGACGCCCGCGGTCACCAGTTCTGGCCCGACGATGGTGACCACGTGATTGCCGACCTCGACCCCTTCGAACGTTCCCACCGGTCCGCGCTCGACGAAGTCGATCCAGACGCGGCCGTCGCTGGGCGACACGGTCTTCTGCGCGGTCGTGTCGAGGCGGACGTCGATCTTCACGAGCTGTGGTTTCGATTCGACCGCACGCTTGTACGCCGCGATCGTGTTCGGCGGGTAGCGAGCGTCCGACAGCTGGCGTTGGGGATCGAGGCGATGGGCGAGCGCGAGGGCGAGGTTCGCGTCCTGCGCCTTGCCCTGATCGAGCTCCGCGACGCCAGCGAGGAACGACAGGTCCGAGTAGAGCGCTTGGATCTCCGATGACGGCGTGACGTTTGCCAGCTCCAACTGCCCCTTCTTCGCCGCGTCCTCTGCTCCCGCCGAGTCGGCCTCGTCGAGGTCGGCCATCGCGCTCGTTCGATACGTCTTCGCGTTGTCGATAGGTTTGGCATCGTCGTCGTCCAAGCGCCCCGCGAGGTAGTTATCGAAGTCGCGCTTCGTCGGCGCGATCATCGTGTCGGTCGCGGCGATCGCCTCGTAGAGCCTGCCGACGAGCGGGCGAGCCATGTCCTGGCCGGAGAGATCGATCACCGCCACCTGCCGGCGCTCGGGATTCACGGCTTCCTGTGGCGTCGGGAGCCGCGAAGCCACGGGAGCCGCCGGCGGGGTCGGACCCTGCGCGCGTACGGGTCCGGCCAGCTGGGCGGTCATCAAGACCGCACAGATCGCCACGCGAGCCGGCAACCCGGTCGTCATTCCCTTACTATAGGCCACCTTTTGGGGGAGGGCTCCAGACCCTTCCGGCCGGTGTAGGGCGCCTCACGGCCCGCGGCTTGCGGACATGGACGAACCTCTCCAGAAATCTCTCGAACGCTACGATGTCCTCGACCGGATCGCGGTCGGCGGCATGGCCGAGGTGTTTTTGGCCAAGGCGTACGGCGCCCATGGCTTCGAGAAGACGATCGCGATCAAGCGGATCCTCCCCGAGCTCGCCCGCGACCCCGAGTTCGCGGCGCGGTTCATCGCCGAGGCAAAAGTCGCCGTCAAGCTGTCCCACGCGAACGTCGTCCAGGTGTTCGACTTCGGCCGGATCGGCGACGCGCTGTTCATCGCGATGGAGTTCGTCGACGGGCTCGACCTCGCGCAGCTCCTCCGCAAGTTCAAGGACGAGAAGCGCCAGCTCCCGCTGCCGGCGGCGTTCCACATCGCGATCGAGATCATCCGCGCGCTCGACTTCGCGCACGGTCACGGCGTCGTCCACCGCGACGTGTCTCCGTCGAACATCCTGATCTCGCGCGCCGGCGAGGTGAAGATCGGCGACTTCGGCATCGCGGTCGCCGCGGCGCCGCACAAGGCCGGTGGCCCTGGCCTGCGCAAGGTGATGGGCAAGTGGCGCTACATGTCGCCCGAGCAGGCGCGCGGCGACACGCTCGACACGCGCAGCGACTTGTTCTCGGCCGGCTCGGTGCTGTTCGAGCTGTTCACCGGCGAGAAGCTGTTCCCCGGCGACGAGGCCGAGGACATCATCAAGAACATCGAGACGATGCCGCTGCCGCGCGCGTCGTCGGTGCGGCCCGGCTTGCCGTCGAGGATCGACGAGATTCTCGCCGGCCCGCTCGCTCGCAAACCGATCGATCGACCGAGCCGGCCAGCGACGGTGCTGCGCTCGTTGATCGAGCTGTCGTACGAGTCGAGCATCATGGCGACCGCACTCGACGTCGCCGAGGCCGTCGCGTCGGTGCTACCCGCGAAGCGGATCGATGGTCCGGGCCAGCAACTCGACGACGTGATCCGCAAGCAGCTCGGTCAAGCGCAGGCCGAGAAGTCGGTCGCGCGGCGCACGGCGGTCACCGACGGAAAGCCACCATCGACGTCGACGCTCCAGCGCGGCGAGCACTCGACCGGGCTGTTCCGCAAGATCGGCGCCGACGGCCTGTCGACGCTCGAGGAGATGGACGCCGATCCGACCGGCGTCGCGCCGCCGCGCCACACCGAGCCGATGGTGAAGTCGCCGGACTCCGGCCTCCATCGCCTGCTCGAGAAGGTCGATGGCGATCGCCGGACCGAGCCGGGTGCACCGCCGACCGGCGCCGCGCCGAAGCTCGATCCGAACGCGAGCGGCCTCGTGCCGACGCGCGCGACGACGTCGACCGGCGGCAAGAGCATCACGACGTTCACCGGCAAGTCGCGTCGCGGCTTGTGGATCGGCGCGAGCGTCGTCGCACTCGCGGGGGGTGGCGCGTTCGCGGTGTGGAAGGTCAAGGGCACGCCGAACGAGGTCGTTCCGCCTCCCCAGAAGGACGCCGGCATCGTCGAGCAATTCGGCGTGATGGAGATCGACCCGAAGCCGAACGGCGCGCACGGCACGATCACCGGCGTCGACGGTGTGCCGCACGAGTTCGGTCCGACGCCGGTGCGCCAAAAAGTCTCCGCGAACACCAAGCTCCACGTCCACATCGAGCTGCCCGGCTACCAGACGATCGACGACGATCGCATCGTGCCGGCGGGCGAGACGATGGTGATCGCGCCGCGGATGCTCAAGGCACGTGCGACCCTCCACGTGACGACGACACCGTCGGGCGCGCAGGTCTCGCTCCAGCACCGCGTGCTCGGCGATACGCCGCTCCAGCGCGAGGACCTCGAGGAGGTGAAGGACGCCGACCTCGTGATCGCGAAGGCCGGATACGAGCCGATCCGCGAGAAGGTCGACCTCGTCGTCGGTCATCCCCTCGAGGTGACGGAGACCTTGAAAGCGGTGCAGCGCTTCGGCCTCGTCACGCTGAGCATTCGTGGCGGCTGGGGCGATGTGACCTTCAAGGGTGCCAAGGTCGGCTCGGGAAATCCGGTGCGGAACATCCGGCTGCCGATCGGCAAGCAGGTCCTCCACATCAAGAACCCGCCGTCGGGCAAGGAGTGGGACGCGACGTGTGATGTTGTCGAGGGGCAGACGAAGCTGTGTCAGACGCAGATGAAGTGATTACTTCTTCTTCTTGCGCACGACCTCGATCGTGACATCTCCGGTCGGCTTGGACCGACACGCGAGGCGGACCTTCGTCAGGTGATAGAGATTGCCGAGGTGCTTGAGCTCCTCCTCGGTGTACGGATTCAAGTTCTCCGCACCGGCCTTGATCCGGACCCGGCACAAACCGCACGTGCCCTTACCGACGCACGACGTATCGATGCCGGCCTGGACCTTCGCGCCCGCCTCGAACAGCGAAGCGCCTGGAACGATCTCGACCGCGAGCGGTGGCTCACCGTCGTCGCGCAGGATCGTGATCACCGGCATCGCGGCCAGGCTAGCAGACAGCTACAGTCGGTGGGATGCGCAGGCTCTGGTGGTTAGCTGCAGTTGCGGCGTGCGCCGCCGAGGCCGGTCCTGGGGGTGCGGGCAGTGGTTCCGCGAATCCCGACATCCACATCACGTTCAACGGATCCGGCAGCAATGCGCTGCCGAAGCTCGCCGTCCAAGGCGGGCTGTCGTTCGAGATCCTCGATGCCGCGACGAACCGGCGGATGCCCGGCAAGCTCACGATCCTCGGCGTCAACGGCACGCGCGAGCCGAAATTTTCGAAGGACATCGGGGTCGAGATCGACGACTCGCTCGAGGCTTACAACCGGGTGTTCTCGCTCTCGGGCGTCGGCGTCGTCGCGCTGCCGATCGGCACGTACGACGTCACGTTCAGCCGCGGTCTCGAATGGACGATCGCGACCCAGCGGATCACGATGACGACCGCCGGTGTCGAGCTCCACGCGAAGCTCCAGCACGTCGTCGAGACGCCGCACTGGGTCTCCGGCGACTTCCACGTCCATGCCGCGGCGAGCCCGGACTCGCGCGTGCCGATGCGCGATCGCGTCTACGAGTTCGTCGCCGACGGGGTCGACATGATCGTCGCGACCGATCACAACGTCGTCGCGAACTACCAGCCGGTGATCGCCGACCTCCACGCCGAGAAGTACCTCGCGTCGTCGACCGGCGACGAGATCACGAGCGGCTCGTGGGGCCACTTCGGCGCGTTCCCGCTGCCGCACGAGATGGAGACCGAGGGCCACGGCGCGATTCCGGTCAAGAAGAAGTCGGCGACCGACATCTTCAACGAGGTTCGCAAGACCGCGCCGAACGCGGTGATCGACGTCCACCACCCGCGGCTCGAGAAGGGCATCGGCTACTTCTATCTCGGCAAGTTCGACGATCAGAACGATCGCGCCGAGCGCAAGGGCTTCTCGTTCGACTTCGACGCGATCGAGGTCCTGAACGGCTACCAGGATACGAACCGCAAGACGATCGATCGCGTGATGCAGGACTGGTTCGCGCTGCTCGACCACGGCCACCTGATGACCGCGACCGGCAACTCCGACACCCACCACCTGAACTACAACCTCGGTGGCTATCCGCGGAACTACGTCGAGGTCCCGAACGACGATCCGCAGCTCGTCTCCGCCGACGACGTCGCGAAGGGCGTGAAGGCGCACCACGCGTTCCTCACGACCGGACCGATCGTCGAGTTCCGCGTCGGCACGACCGAGATCGGCGACCTCGCACCGGCGCCGAACGGCAAGGCGAAGGCCGAGATCACGGTGCGCGCTGCGCCGTGGGTCTCGGTATCGCGCGTGATCGTGTACGTCGCGGGCAAGCCGGTGAAGACGTGGGAGCTGACGACCCACTCGACGGAGATCCAGCGGTTTCACGACACGTTCGACATCTCGGTCCCGAACGACACGTACGTGCTCGTCCGCGTCGAGGGCGACAAGTCGCTATCGCCGGTCGTCGGTGGCGGCAAGGACGTCACGGTGTTCCCGTTCGCGCTGACGAACCCGATCTTCCTCGACGCGAACACCAACGGCAAATACGACCCGGTGCTACCGCACGGCTCGCACGGCAAGAACGCGACCGAACCCGAAGCCAACTAGAGAGGTCCCGATGAAGATAGCGATGCTGTTGTTCGACAAGGTGACGCAGCTCGACTTCACCGGGCCGCAAGAGGTGCTCGGCCGCCTGCCCGGCGCCGAGGTCGCGATCGTCGCGAAGACGCGCGATCCGATCGTGTCGGAGACCAAGCTCGCGATGCTGCCGACCGCGACGTTCGCGGACGTGGCGCAGGCCGACCTCTTGTTCGTGCCCGGCGGATTCGGCCAGATCGCCGCGACCGCCGACGAGGAGACGCGCGCGTGGGTCACTCACATCGCTAAGAGCGCGAAGTGGATCACCTCCGCGTGCACCGGCTCGCTGCTGCTCGGTGCGTGCGGTTTGCTCCACGGCTACCGCGCCGCGACCCACTGGGCGTATATGGACCTGTTGCCGCTCGTCGGTGCGCTGCCGACCGATCAACGCGTCGTCGTCGATCGCAATCGGATCACGAGCGGCGGCGTCACCGCTGGGATCGACCTCGCGCTCCAGGTCGTCATCGAGACCGCGGGCCGCGCGGTCGCCGAAGCGATCGCGTTGAACCTCGAGTACGACCCGCAGCCGGCGCATCCGGGCCACCCGCGGTCGGCGGATGCGGGTCTCGTCGCCGGCATTCGCGAGCGGCTCGAACAGCGCCACGCCGAGCGCCGCAACCAGCTGCTCGCGCTGACCGACTGCTAACGGCGACGTGCTCGTGCACGTGCTCGTGCTCGTCGTGCCGTGAGCGAGTTGCACGTTCAGCTCTGCGCTGGTCGTATTTCAGCTGCGCTGAGAGAATTCAGGTGGTCGCGGAGCTCCGGGCCTCACGTATCGGCGCCGAACCGTCGCAGCACGAGCACGTGTCTACCGGCTCAAGGTCGCGCTCTCGACCAGGACGTCGTAGTGATAGCCGGCGCCGAGATCGCGGTTCGTGCCGACCGTCCCGTGCGCGGTCACGATCTCGCCGACCTTCACGTCTTCCTTCGTCGTGATCATCAGATCGTTCGCCCGGGCGGCACCGGTGCCGTCGCGCAGGTGCACCCAGTTGCGATCGAGCACACCGCTCGTGACCTTCACGACCTTGCCGCGAACATCGACGGTCTTGCCCTCGAGGCCGGCGCGTCCCGCGATGATCTCGGCGACGGTCTTGCCGTGCGGCGCGGGCGCGATCGGCTGCATCGGCTCGGAGGGAGCCGCCGGCGCGGCAGCCGCCGAACCCGCCGCAACCGCAGTGCCCCAGCCGGTGATGAAGTAGATCTGATCGAACGTGCGGTTCAGCGTCGAGCTGTGGAAATCGGTCATCAGCGAGCCGCTCAGGTTCGCGAGCTTCGCGCCGGCCGCGAGCTTGGCGGTCGGCCCGGCGACCCAGATCTTGGTGCCGCCGCGATCGAGCTGCGCGTACGTGTAGCCGCCCGAGTCCATCGTCGACACGACGGTTCCGGCGAGCTCGCCAGCGGCGCTCGGCGCGGGCGCCGCGGCTCCGTGCGACGGCGGCACGGCCTGGCCGAACGTGTTGACGAAGTAGATCTCCGGAAAGGTCCGGTTCAGCGTGTCGCTGTGGAAGTCCTTCATCAGCGTGCCCTCGAGCGGCCCGATCTTCGCGCCGACCGTGAGCGGCGTCTCCGGTCCGGCGAGCCACACGTCGTGGCCATCCTGTTGGATCCGCGCGTACGTGTACGTCGACGCCGGCATCGTCTCGATCACGGTTCCGGAGATCCCACCTGAATCGTGCGCGGGGGCTGGTGCCGTCGCGGCCGGGCGGTCCGGAACTTCCGTGACCGACGTCGGCGCGAAGTCGAGCTTCGAGGGTTCGCGCTTGCATGCGGCGACGGCGAGCACGCACGTCGCGATCCGGAACAATGTAGTCGTCATGGAGCTCCTCGAGCCTACAAGAGTCCGACGTAGCCGCTATTCGCGGCCGGGGTTCGCGAGGCCGAGGCGGTGCAGCATCTTGTGGATCGACATGCGATCGATGCCTGCCGCGCGCGCTGCGGCGGAGATGTTGCCGTCGTGCTGCGCGAGCAGGCGCGAGATGTAGCGGCGCTCGAACTCGCTGATCACGTTCTGCTTCGCCATCTTGAACGGGATCGTGACGTCGACGGGCACGGTCATCTGCGCGTCGGTCGAGGTCGCGGTCTGCGACGGCGTCACCGTGACCGACGGCTCGCTGCGCGGGACCGGCGCCGGCGCGCGGCGCAGCGAGTCTTCGTTCTCCGGCGATTCGGCGAGCAGCACGGCGCGCTCGATCACGTTGCGCAGCTCTCGCACGTTGCCGGGCCAGTCGTGCTTCTGCATGAGATCGATCGTCTCTTGCGCGATCTGGGCGGCCTCGCCGCCCGGCGTCGTCGCGAGGATGTGATCGATCAACAGCGGGAGATCATCTTTGCGATCGCGCAGCGGCGGAACGTGGACGCGCGCGACGGCGAGCCGGTAGTAGAGGTCCTCGCGGAACCGGCCGCGGTTGACCTCGACCCCGAGGTCGCGGTTCGTCGCCGCGACGATCCGGACATCGACTTCGATCGTCTTCGTGCCGCCGACCCGGCGGACTTCCTTGCGCTCGAGCACGCGCAGCAGCTTCGGCTGCATGTTGAGCGGCAGCTCGCCGATCTCGTCGAGGAACACCGTGCCGCCGTTCGCGCGCTCGAACGCGCCCGCGTACGAACCCGTCGCACCGGTGAACGCACCGCGCTCGTGGCCGAACAGCTCGCTCTCGATCAGGTTCGGCGGGATCGAGCCACAGTCGAGGACCACGAACGGGCCCTTCTCGCGCGGCGAGTTGTCGTGGAGCGCCTCGGCGACGAGCTCCTTGCCCGCGCCGGTCTCACCGGTGACGAGCACGGTCGTGTCGGTGCGCGCGAGCTTCTCGAGGCGCGCGAACAGCTCGCGCATCTTGACCGAGCGCCCGATCATCGAGCCGTAGCGATCGGTGTCGGCGAGCTCGATCTCGACGGACTCGCCGAGCGGATCGAACTTCAGGCGCGTGCCGCCGAGCGCGATCTGCGAGCCCGCGACGATGTAGACGTCGTTGATCCGCAGCGACGACACGTACGTGCCGTTCGTCGAATCGAGGTCGCGCAGGCGATAGCCGCGATCGTCGAGGCGAATCTCGCAGTGCAGCCCGGAGACCTTCGAGTCGCTGAGCTGGACGTCGTTGCCCCGGCGCGCGCCGATCCGGATGACCGGCGCCTCGACGTCGCGAATCAACCCGGCGTCCGGCCCCGTGAGTACTTCGATACGGCAACGGCGCAGGCGAGCGCTTGTCGCGCGTCCCCCGATATAGGTGACCCAGGTACCGGAGCGCAGGTCATCGACCGCCATGGCCGGGCCACGTTACCACAACCCCTCGAAATTGCAGATATGGGGCTAGGGAGCTGCGCTGCCCGATCCCTGGCCCTCGGCGGGCGCCCGTGGGGTCGCCCCCTTCAGCTCGTCGGCGGGCGGGATTCCGAGGCCTGCATGAGGATCGCGGCGCGTGCGGTCCGGGTCGGGCTTCTGGAGCGGCTGGACGGCGGCCTTCAGGAGCTCGTCGTTGCGCTTGTGCTCGTTCTCGCGCTGCTGCGGCGTCAGCATCATGTCGCACGCGTCGAGCGCCTCGCGCCCGTCCGCCTTCGAGATGCACTCGATCACGTTCGGCGCCCACTGGTCGTGCTCGCACGACGCCGTGATCCCCGCCTTCATCTGCGGGACGACGCGCGCGACGTTCGCCGCGACTGTCGGAGGCATCTTGCCGCGCGCCTCCGCGACCATGCGATCGATCGCTCCCGACACGGCGGGCGCGCACTGAGACTTGTGACGCTGGCAGCCGGTGGACGCGCCGATAGATGCGATCGAGACGAGGAACAGCGACACCGCGAAGCGCATGCCGGTGAGGATCGCACGTTTGCCACGGCGACGCCCGGGCGCTGCCAAGTTGGCAGGCGCGCTGCCGAGATGACGGGCCAAGTCGCTAGATCGTGGCGGGGTGGCAGCGGCGCACTGCTTGCTACGCTCCGGGGCATGTCTGTCGTGTCCCTGCTCCGGGTGATGACGCTGCGCGACGCCGAGGCGATCACGCTCGAAGCCGGCCGTGTCCCGAACCTCCGCCGGCGCGGCCAGGTCGAGGCGCTCTCGATTCCAGCGCTCGACGCGACGATGCTCGACGAGTTCGCGAAGCCGCTCGTCGCCGGCCGCTCGCTCGATGACGGGCCGCTGATGGTCGCGTTCAAGGACGACGACGGTGCGAGCTATCCGGTGACGATCGAGCGAGGCGCGCACGGCCTGCGGATCGTCGCGCGCAAGGCGGCGATCGCGAAGCCAGCGGTGGCGCCGCCACCAGCACCGACGCCGATCGCGGCGAAGCCGGCACCGAAGCCGATCGCGATCGCGCCGGCACCGGTCGCCGCGTCGGAGCCAGAACCCGCAGACCACGTGGAAGTCGTCTCGGATGCGCGCGACGCACTCGCGCGCTTGCTCGCGCAGCCGGTCGCGCTCGCGCACGCACGCCACGCCTCGGACGTGTTCGTCTCGACGGGACAACGCACGCGGATCAAGCTCGATGGCAGGCTCGAGGTCCTCGACGATCTCGCGGTCGATGACGCCGAGCTCGCCGCATGCGTGCACGGGCTCGGCGCGCAGCACGATCTCTCGCTCGAGCTGGACGGCGTCCGGATCCGGGTCAACGCGTTCGAGCACATGGCGGGCTGCGCCGTCGCCGCGCGCCTCATCAACGATCGGATCCCGAGCCTCGGCGAGCTCGCGCTGCCCCCCGAGCTCGCGTCGATCGTCGAGCTGCGCGATGGCCTTGTCCTCGTGTGCGGGCCGACCGGCTCGGGCAAGTCGACGACGCTCGCCGCGTTGATCGATCTCCTCGATCAGCGCCGCGCCGCCCACGTGATCACGCTCGAAGATCCGATCGAGTATCGGTTCACCGCGCGCCGCTGCCTGATCCACCAGCGCGAGCTCGGCACGCACATCCCGACGTTCGCCCACGGCCTGCGCGCGGCACTCCGCGAAGCCCCCGACGTCATCCTGCTCGGCGAGCTCCGCGATCGCGACACGCTCGCGGCCGCGCTGACCGCCGCCGAGACCGGCCACCTCGTGCTCGCGACACTCCACGCACCGAGCGCGATCGGCGCGATCGATCGCGTGATCGATGCGTTCCCCGAGGGCCAGCAGCGCCAGATCCGGACGCAGCTCGCCGGCGCGCTCCGCGTGGTCGTCACCCAGTTCCTGCTCCCGAAGCGCGACGGTGGCCGCGCCCCGGCTCTCGAAGTGGTGCCGGTCACGTCGGCGGTGTCCAACATCATCCGCAAGGGCG
>Ga0105245_10002259_pt1 | contig 17441 bp, 10 predicted proteins | sample KBSM54metaG_FD_81523 | JGI IMG/M metagenome (GOLD analysis project Ga0105245, IMG submission 81523) | Miscanthus rhizosphere microbial communities from Kellogg Biological Station, Michigan, USA - KBS M5-4 metaG | ecosystem: Host-associated > Plants > Roots > Rhizosphere > Soil | place...
GATCTCAGATGACACCGGCGCCGCCAGCCTGTCGCGCTTTCAGTTCTTGATCTTCACGTTCGTCATCGCCGTTGGCTTCCTGTACCTGACGATGAAGGGCTCGGGTTTCCCGACGGTGGATGATGGCGTGCTCATGCTGCTCGGCATCAGCGGCGCCACGTTCGCACTCAGCAAGGGGCTCGACCGACAGGGGCCGGTGCCGGGCAAAGATGCGAAACCGGAGCGGTAGTCCGGGCGTGCGACGCCGTCGTGAAACACAAGCCCGCCAGCTTGCTTCGCCGTTGGCTCCGGCCCCTTTCGGGCGTAAGGTATCTGCGGCACGCGTTTGCGGTCATCCCCCCCCTGACTCAGGCGCGTGCCACTTGCTCGGCTCTGTTCAGCGCGCGAGGCTAGTTGAAGGTGCAGACCGGTGTGCTCGCGCCCGTGTTGCAAGTGAACGGCGCGGGACAATCGACATCACTGCCGCAGGTCATCGTGCAGCGGTAGGTGCTGCTCGAGGGAACCTGAGCGCACTTTGAGTCCTTGGGCGGTGCGAAGCCACAGACTGCATCGCTGGGCGCGCTGGAGACGGAGCAATCTTTACTCTTGAATTGGTTGCGGGCCACACAGGTGCTCACCGCCAGCGTGCAAACGTCGCTGGTTACGCCATCGATGCTGACCGCGTTCGTCTGAGTGTCGGAATAAGGCTGACCGGTTGCGAAGCAATCCGCGGGCGCACCATCCGCGACGTCGCCCTTCTTCCAATGACAGAAGTAACCGACGTCCTTCGCGGGCGTGCCGAACTTATCGAGCACGCAGATCTCGCCTGCGTTGCACTGCGCGTCAGTCACGCAGGCCTGGCAAAGCCCCGCGCTGTGCTGTTTGTTCGTCGAACAGGTTCGTTTCAGGCTGTCGCAAACGAGCGGTGTACCGGCGACATTGCCGCAAGCCGTGAACTTGCTACCGGTGCATTGCACGCAGGTGCCCGTGTCGCACACGCCTTTGCCGCTGATGTTCGAGCATTCAGCGTCCTTCGTGCATGCTTTGCAGGAGCCTGCGTCGCAGGCGGATGCAGTCGGGCTCTTACAATCGCTTTGCTGAAGGCAGGCCAAGCACTGCTCGACCGCCTTGTCACAGAAGGGCTTGGCGGTGTCCTTGCAATCGGTATTGTCGGTGCATTCGACGCAGCTGTTAGTTGTCAGATCGCAGGCCGGTTTGGTGCCTTCACACTGCGCGTTGCCAACGCATTCAACGCAGGTATTGGAAGCTTCTGCGCAAACGGGCTTCGGGTTCCGGCACAGGCCGCCGCACGGCGGGCTGCCGGCGTCGCCACCGCCGCCGGCTTCACCGCCAGCCGCACCGCCGCTGGTTGCGCCCGCACCACCATTCCCGCCGTTCGAGCCGCCTCCGCCGGCGGCGCCGCCTCCCGAGCTATCGCCGCCTGCTGAGTTCCCCGCAGTGTTAGCGGTACCGGCGTTTGAGTTGCCAGCCGCGCCGCCATCGGGTTGATCCACGCTGCAATCGGCACGTTTGCCCTGCTCTTCGCAGGTGGACGTCGTTTTCCAGCAGCCGACGGCAAGAAAGCAGCTTGCCGACACGACGGCGGCGACAACGGAGGAAGTGAGTCGCACGAGAATTTCTCCTAGAACTGACCAGTTAGAACGACCGCCGCCGACCCCTGCTGCACGGCGGGCAGCAAGCGCAGCGCGCCAGCGTTGGAATCAGCTTCTCGCTGAGGCCACAGAAAGAACAAAGCTCCGGTGGTTAGCGCGGAGACTCCGGCGACGGCAAGCGACGCGGTTGCCCAGTGGCTCGCACTGGTTCGGTCATCCAGCTTGCTGTGCACTTGTGCGCAGGCCGCTGAGTGAGAACCGGCCGCCGAAGAGCAGGGATCATTCCCGAACTGCGCGCGCGCCTGGGCGAGCGCGCTCATTGCGTCCGAGTTTGCGGAGGATGACTTCAGGCCGAAAAAGAGCGCTCCGCTTGCCGCAACGATGGTGACTGCCGCACCGGCGACTAGAACCACCGTGCGTGTTTCAATCCCCCGCGAGTTTGGTGGGTCGGTTCCCGGTGACGCAGGCGATGTTGCTGCACCGGAAGAAGCCTCCACCCCTGCGGGTGCTGTTGGTGCCAGCAGCCGGATCGAAGACGCCTTCCGTTGTCCGGCCTCTACAAGCGCCGATTGCTCCTCGGTTTTGTAGCCCGCCTTTGAGACCGAGATGAGATGGCTCCCGGGGCTCACGTACCAATCGAAGCCGAGCGGAGACCGGCCTACGGTTTCGCCGTCGATGACGATGTTGGCATCAGTGACATCGGTCTCCACCGCTAAACGGCCAAGCTCGCGCTCGGCGTCGGTGAGCAGTTTTTGAACTGCTGCGTGGTCTTTGTCAGCAACGCCCTTGGCTGAGCGAAGGTACTCGGCCAGGTTGCGGGCGCCCTCGAGCACATGTTTGGAGCGCAGTTGGGCGATGGCTAAGTTTTTGAGCACCGAATCGATGTGCATCACCGCGTAGGCTTGCTCGAAGGAGACGCGGGCGGATTCGAAGTCCTCCCGGTCGAAGGCGCGGATCCCTTCCTCCCAGCGGGCGCGGGCATCGCGCGTGCGCGCGTCGACCTCGGCGGGGGCCGGCGGCTTTGCAGCAGCGGACTCGGCTCGAGCGGTGGAGGCCACCAAGCAAATTAGGGCGCCTGACGCAATCAGGAGGCGAGGCTGAACGAGTGCTGCAACCATGAGGCAAGTTAGAAAAGAGGATCGCGATCGAGCGGCAATGGAGACGTTCTGGCTGGAGCGGGCGCGGATTCGGGCCTCGTCGGTGGGCTGGGTGCTGCAGAACGCGCTGCCGCCGGCGAGGGGCGCAGAGGCTGCTGGGGCAAATGTATCTGCTTGTTCAACGACTCGGTAGGTTCGCGCGTGGGCACCGTAGCGACGCTGCTCGGGGTGCGTGGCGCGATCGCGACTGCCGTCCCACCCGATGGCGGGCGGGTAGTCGGCGATGCCGCGGCGGCGGGAGCCTCAGTCTGTGCGGTGTTGCTCGCAACCGATGCCGCGCGGGGAATGTCGAGGAGTGCGAACAGCGTGAGCACGATGGCGATGCCGAGCCCGACGCTCAGCAGCAACGCTCGGCGAGGCCTGGCAGCGGACTCCGGGAGCTCAACGGGCAACGCGTGCGGCATCTCCTCTTCTGGAGTGCCGATTCGCTCCGGGTCAGTTGAAGTTTCGCCTAGCGCGGCTCGACGCTCGCGTTCCCGTTCCAAAACCGGCGGGATCGTGAACGCCTTGAACCGAAAGATGGAAGGGCGCTTGGTCTTGTCAATGAAGGCGGTGGGCTTCGTCTCCGTGGAGCGAGCTGATGAACCTTCGATCACTCGCAGGGGGGCGCGGCGGGCACTTACCGCCCGCTCCTCGTCTGGTGCATCCACCGCGATGGAGCGGAGGGCTTCAGGTTTTGACTCGTCGGAACTCACGGATCTGCCCTCGGTTCAGTAGATGGAGAGGCGAGGCGTGGGTTGGGGCGACGCGGGAGCCGGCGGGGCGGACGCGCTGGCGGGCGGTTGGGGCCGCTGAGGCGGAGGTAGCACCGCTCGCGGCGGCGCCGCTTTCGTGTTGCTTGTCGGCAAGATCTTAGGCTTGACCGTTGGACTCGGACTGGGACTTTGCAGAAACACCGGGGCTGCCTGGTTGGTCTGAGCCGGCGCGGGTTGTGTCGCGGCAGCGAGTGCGGGCTCGCCTTTAGCGACAGATATCGGTGCGAGTTGCGGGGAGGACGCGACCCTGCGTTCCCTGAGCTGTGCTTCTCCGACGCGCACCACGACCATCATCAGGAGCCCGACCACCACGCCAATGCCTAGGCCCGGCGCGTAGCGACGCCACAGGGAACCGATCGCCGCGCGGTTCAGTGTTTGCCTGCTCGATGAGCCGTGGAGGGGAGCTGCACGACGCGTGAGGCGCTTGTTGGGGCTGAGTGTATCCGGCGGGACTGGACTGACCTTGGCGGAGCGCGCGTGCTGCTCCCGCTCTAGCCGTTGCTCGACGAAGCGCCGTTGTGCGCGCCGGATTTCCCACTCAGCCTCGTGGATCGAAGGATGACGAAGCTCGCGCTCCTTGTGCAGCATGCGCTCGAAGACCTCGGCCACGTGCTCGGGCACCCAAGGCGCGACCAATTTGAGTCGTGGCGGCAGCTCACGAAGCTGCTTCTCGATCAAGGCGGCGCGATCGGGGAACTGCCGGGAAACGCGGTCGATGGAGTATGCATAGTAGCCCGTCAACATCTCCCAACCGATGAGGCCGAGGGCATACAAATCGGCGCGCCAATCCAAAGGCAGGCCATCCACCGCGCTGAGCAAGTACTCCGGAGCCATGTAGGCCACCGTGCCGACGAGCCGCTGGCTATCCTTCTTCCGGTGGGCTTCGCCGATCCACTTCGCGGCTCCCATATCGAGCAGCACCACGTGGCCATCGCTGGTGATGAAGATGTTTTCCGGCTTCAAGTCACGATGCACTATGCGCCGATCGTGAGCGACAGATAGGCCAGCCGCGATCCCCGCGGCGTACTCCATGACTAACGGGACGGGCAACGGCTGACCTGCCTGAAGCACCTCTCTCAGAGTTCTGCCTTCAAGCAGCTCCATCGTCATCCAGATGCGGCCATCCACCACGCCGAACTCGTAAATTTTTACGACGTGCGGACTGCGGAGCTCACGCAAGATCTCTGCTTCTCGGAGACCTTGCTCCAGCTCAGCTTCGTTCGTGGCGCGGGCTTGGATGATCTTGAGGGCAACGCGGCGCCCCGACACTCGGTGAGCGGCCTCGTATACATCGCCGAAGCCGCCCATGGCGATCAGTCGAACAACGACGTAGCCGCCGATCGCTTCGTTGGGTTTGAAGACACGCTCAGACGCACGTTGGCTGTGGCGTTCGAAATCGAGAACGCGCGCCGCGTTTTGTGCAAAGTGGGTCGGGCGCATGGCTTCGGGGGCGCCCATCCTAGCTGCGAGAGCGCTCTGATGCGAGGGCAGAAGGCGACTGCGCCCTGTGCTCCAAATGCGCTCGCGATAGCGCACTAGGGTGCCGTCCGGGCAGGGAAAAGCCAGAGGCCGAGCAACACCACGACCACCGCGGTAACGAGAACCACCAGCACCATCACGAGCGACGGGGCCAGACGGGGGCGGATCGAGCTCTCGCTTTTCGAGCCTGGCTCGAACGCCTCCGGAGGGGCGGGCTGGGTCGAGCCCGCGAGGTTGCCGTCGTGCATTGCCGGTGACAAGTCCTCCGCGGCACGAAGCTCGAGGTCGATCGCTTCCAGCTCGGCGACACACTCGGCAGCGCTCTGAAAGCGCTTCGCCGGATCCTTTTCGAGCATCTTCAAGACCGCGGCATCGAGCCGAGCCGGGATGGGGTGCGGCGACGAATACGACGGAGGTGCCGGAAGCAGACGCGCATGAGCGCGAATCAACTCTCCTACCGTTTCGATGTCACTGAACGGATCGTGCCCCACCAATAGCTCGTAGAGGACGATGCCCGCGGGGTATAAATCGGAACGGTGGTCGACATGCAACCCGCGCGCAGCCTCGGGCGAGAGGTAACGCGGGGTGCCAACGATTTCATTTTGATCTGTTGAGATAGTGAGCGGTGCCGGGGAGCGCTCCGACACGCCTCGCACGACCTTGGCAAAGTTGAAGTCGAGGACTTTTAGCACCGGTTCGCCTCCGACGATGCCGTTCGGTTCGTGCAAGAAGAGGTTGTCGGGTTTGATGTCCCGGTGGACGATCCCGATGCCGTGAGCCGCGCATAGCGCTGACAGCAATTGCCGTAGCACCGCGATCGCATCGCGTGGCTTGAATGGGCCACGGAGGGCGAGCTCTCGCTTGAGCGTGTGCCCCCAAAGCCGCTCCATCACGATGAAGCGGCGACCATCGCTGGTTTCGCCAGAATCCATCACGGCCACGATATTGGGATGGTCCAGCGCACCGAGAGAACGCCCGTCGAGCCGGAGGCGTGCGACGAGCTGCGCATCGTTGACGAACTCGGAGCGGAGGACCTTTACGGCGACGATTTTCCCGAGATCGATGTGTTCCGCCTCGTATACATCCGCGGTGCCACCTCGGCCTAGTGAGGCGAGCGCCCGATATCGGCTGCCCGCGAGTGGCGCACCTTCCAAAGAATCGTCAGCGTCGGCATTCACGAGAGAAACCCCCAGCGGCTCGAACATTGATCGCCAACCCCGTCACCGTTGTAAAAAACAATAGACTCACCGCGATTTGCGGCGCGAGGGTTGAACCGGCTGCGCGGCGAGGTTTCTCAGCTTCTTGCCGCTGCTTTTGGTCTCCAAGTCGGCTCGAGCTTGCCGATAGAGGTCCGCTTCGGAGTCCCACTTGCCGCCGTCGAAGAGGAGGTCGGCTACGGCGCGCTTCGCATCCTCGCGGTGAAAACCGTCCTTCTCCAGCGCGGCAATCACGTTTTGAGCCGCCAATCGATCGCTGTTGGAGGTTGGGTAGCTGGCGCTGGAGCTCGGTGTCGAAAAGAGCGGCGCTGCCGAAACCGCTGTCGGCGGTTCCGGCCAGCCGGTGACGAGGCGACCATGTTTGGCGACGAGCGCGGCGGGACTCTGCTCAGTAACCTTCAAAATGCCTTCGCGCACGGTCGGCCACACGCCGGACGGAATGCAGGCCTTGCGAATCGCCTCCTGACTGACGCCGCAGGCGGCGCCTAGCGTTGCCTGCGTCCAAACACGGCGACCTTTGTTGTCCCGCAGGTTGAGCAGCTCTCGGATTTCTGCCGAGACCGCCATGCACTCATCTTCAGGAAGCTGCTTCGCCATCGCCAGCTATTCGTATCATCGTCAAAAACAACGTCAACAATCTTTTGTATTGAATTTTACAATATCGATTGCTACACGTTTCCCTTGTCAGGTCGGCACCTGGCAAGGAGGCAGGGATTCGTGGCGCTCGAAACAAACATGCGCGAAGTGGTGCAGCGGCTTCGCGCCGAGAGAAGCGAAGCATTCGCTGAGCTGCAAGAGTTTCGCAGTGCCGCGCTGGAAGTTCAACGCCATCTCGAGACACTGGTTCGCACGACGCGGGAGTTCGATCGCGCCATGCAAAGCTCTGTCCTTCCAGAGAGCCACACGGGTTTTGCATGGTTTCGGGCGCTTCAAGAGGAAACGGCCAGGATCAACCAGATGGCGATGCGCCTGTTGGCTGCGTACGGCGAAGTCTGTCTTGGTGTGCTGGGTTGGGGCATCGGCGGGGCCAGTGATGCGAACAACTAACTAATTTTTTGAATCGCCGGAATGTGCGCGTTAGAGCGCGCCGCCCGGTCATCGTCATTGTCAGTTCACGAGAGTGCTTTTTGGGGCGCTGCGGGAGATGTGTATGTTGAATTCAACGATTGTTCTAGGGTCTGGGTTTGCCGCGCGGCTGCGCGCGGTATCGCTGTTCGTCGCGACGCTCGCTCTCGGGTGCAGCGGCCGGAGCCGAAGCAGCGACGGAGACTCCGTCGCTGCAGTTGGGCAAGCGGTCACGGCGCCGCTCGCCGCCGATCAGGCGCGAATCCTCGGTTTCGAGAACATCGCTGATTGGACGGTGAGCTCCGGCGCGGCAAGCCTTGCCGGCAGCCCCGATCACGCAGAGGGCAGCGCTTCGCTGAAGGCTTCAGGCGTGACGAACGTGACGCTGAAGAGCGCGTCGTTCGCGCCATTCGCCGGCGGCTTCAGCAGTGTCAGCATCTGGGTGAAGAATTCTGCCGCGAACGCGAGCGTGACTGGAACCGTCTCGCTCTCTATGAATTCATCGGCGCCGGCTGGGCTGCCCACGAACGGATTCATCGGGCAAGCGTCGCTGCAGGGCCCGTCGAGTAACTTTCAGCTCTATACGTTCGCCGTTCCGCCCTGGCTCAACGACACGATCGCGCACCAAGCGGGCTCCGCGGTGTTCATGACGGTCACGCTTACCTTCTCGCAGGCGTCGAATTGCCAGCTCGATGCGATCGTGCCGTCCGGCAGTGCCAACAATCGCGAGGCTCCGCCGGCAGGATTCCAATCGGTCGATCCAGCGAGCGCGATCTTCCCGTCCGCTTCGCTGGGTCAGGATGCGGCAGGGCGGATCGCGGGCTCATCTGCCGTCGATGCAGCGGGGGCGTTCAGTTACCACATGCCGATCGAAGTGCCTCCGGGGCGCGCGGGCATGGAGCCGCATTTGGCTTTGGCCTATTCGAGTGCCGCCGGCAACGGCGCGCTCGGTGTCGGCTGGTCGGTGGAGGGGTTATCGACCATCGCGAGGTGCCGGCAGGTGCTTGCTCGTGACGGCGTGGCCGATTCGATCAAGGTCAAGTTGAAGGCGGACCATTGCTCTCCCGGCGGCGACTGCCGCGAACAATTTCCGCAGTACACCGCTGGGCTCGACAATTTCTGTCTGGATGGCGAGAAGCTGGTTTGGGTCGGCGGCACGCCGACCAGCCCTGAATTTCGCACCGAGCGTGACTCGCAAGCCAAGGTCGTGGCCACCTACGATGGCGCCAATTGGCCGTCGAAATTCACCGTCTGGCGCCGCGACGGCAACATCGCCACCTACCCGGCGGGGCCAGCGGTCACGGGCGTGGATAGCCGCAACGTGACTTCGGGTGCGCCCATCGGCACGCCTTTCCAAGGGGTGATCTCGTGGCCGATCGGCACGCTCCAAGATCGCTTCGGCAATGGCGTTTCGTACAAGTGGCGTGCAGGTGATACGGGCTCCGCCGCGCAGCTTCCGGACACCATCACTTACACCACGTGTGCCGCTGGATTCCCCTGTCTGTACGGAACGGCTGCCGAGCGACAGATCAATTTCGTCTACACCGTGCCCGGCGGTTCGAATGCTCGGACTGACTACCTCTCACGTTGGGTTGCCGGCCTGAATGCTGGTGTGGGTCTTCGCTTGGCCCGTATCGAAGAGCTGAACCGAGACGCAGATGGGCTGAACCTGGTTCGCTCCTACGCCTTCGGCTACGACACCAGCGCGGCAACGGAGCGCTCACGGCTCACCTCGGTGTTGCTCTGCGATGGGCAAGGCGCTTGTCTTCCTTCCACGCAGTTCGAATGGGGCAACAACCAGGGCCAAGGCTTTCGCCGCAGGTGGCACGTCTTGGGCCCCGACCCCGTGGGTACCGTTTCCGCGGGTGAATGCGTGGTGAATAATCCGGCTCCGGGTTGTTTTTTTGCGAAGCATGAACAGCTGGATTTGCAAGCTGGCGGAGACGCGATCGCTCCCAGAGATCAGTTCTTGGTTGGAGATTTCGATGGGAACGGGACGGACGACATCATCATCCTCGATGGCGATCTGACCGAGACCAATCCGGCGCATCCGCCGAATGCGGTGCTGTGGCTCAGTCATGCAGTCAACAACATCGTTACCTTCGAGCGGATCCAACTGCGCAGTGGAAGTGGCAACGCGCCGAGTCGCGGTCCGAACTACGAACTATCGATGGCGTTAGACGTAGATCAAGACGGCCAGACGGAAGTGCTCATCGGGACTATTGATGGGAAGAACATCAAAGGCTATCAGGCCTACCGCTACAATTCGATCATTCGCGATTTCGCCCCCGTGCTTCGCGACGATGGCACTCAATTCGGGTTCGATAGTCCAGTGGTGGTTGCGCAAATCGACAAACCCACCCTGGTCGACGTCAGTGGGGATGGCTTACTCGACTACTTTTATGATTCACACGCGTTGAAAGCCGACGGTCACGGTCACGTGTACTACGTCTCGCGGGCAATCCCCGGGGCCTCCACGTTGATGCCCCAAGCTTACACGAGTGCTCTTCCAGTCGACTACAGCCCGTCTGACACACAGGGTGGCGTATACAACCAAGGCCTCTGCGCGTTACAGCCCGTGGACTACGCTGGCCACGGCTACAACTCACCTGCGCTGGTGTGCAATGGCACTGCGCAGACGACATTCTTCCGAGATTTAAACGGCGACGGGCTAGCGGATTTTCTAACAATTAACCGCGGTTCGGGCGCGGCCGTCACCGCGCGGCTCAGCACTGGTGTCGAGGTTTCGAGTGATCTGAATCACATGGGGCTCTCGCAAGTCGCGCCCGAGAAGCAGGCGTTGCCGGAGACCACCCTGGCTCTTGGCGAGTTCACGAGCAGCCTCGGAAGCAGCTTTGTCGCGCTGCCCAATCAGCTCGCCGATTTCGATGGTGACGGCCTCGTCGACATCGCGCAGTTTGCGACGCACGCTGAAACGCAAGCGCCGGTGCTCTGGCTCGGTCGCAACGTTGATGCCACTCGAACGCGCCTCGCTGCCATCCAGATCCCTTATACGCAGCAACGCTTCAGCGGGATCAGACACGTGGTGGGCGACTTCAACGGTGACGGTCTAGCTGACATCGTTCAGCCGGTTCAGTTTCGCTGGGTAGGTTCGGGCGACGACGTCCACGCGGTGATCAATCTCCAGTTCTTAATCCAAGACTCGAGCAATCGCGACGATCTCATCACTCGCGTTACCAGCGATTCGGTTGAGCTCGCCAAGCTCGTCTACACGTCGGGTCCGACCGCGGCCATCTCGCCGGACGGCTCGGTGGCGGGCCCAATGCAGGGGGTCTTCGCGCCGCGCCGCGGTCTCACCGTCGTCACGCGGGCCAGTTTGGTTCAGGGCAACGCGCGCGACGAGCGTGCGTATTTCTACACGCGGCCAGCCGTCGATACGAGCGGGCGGGGCTTCCTCGGCTTCGCCAGCCTCGTCACGGCAGACTTACGTCGTTCGATGAAGACGACGACGCTCTACGAGAACACGCGCATGGAAGGGACGCTGCTCGGATATCATGTGTTCCCCTACGCGATGACCCCCTCCGAGGTCGATGTCACGAGCGGCAGCGACGCGCTCAGTGGGTTGAACACAGGGCCGAACCTCTCCGTGTCTGAAGTGACGGAGAAGCGCTCACAGCAGACGACGGTACGTCACCAGGCCCATCCGCTGAATACTTCTACCGGAACACTTAGCCCCACGAGTACGTTCTTCGTGGAGACCTCGTCCACCGCAACTACGAAGAAAGATGCCTCGGGAGCCGTTGTCTATGCCGGCACGTCGGCGAACACTAAGTACGACGACTTCGGCGATGTGACCGACGCGACCACGCTGGATGGTTCCGATCAAACGACGGTTCACGCCACCTACGTCAACGACACCGCCAATTGGTTTGTAAGCCGGCCTTTGGTGTCATCGACGACGCACACGGTGCTGGGCTTCGTCGGGCCCGTGAACTCTCAAACCGAGACTGCCCACTTGTTAACGAATTGGTACGGTTACAAGGGCGAGCTGAACGGCGTCACCGACATGCCGAACGGTGGGGCCACGCAGCTCTTCACCAACTATTGGCGGGACGGCGCCGGGTTAGTCAAGAGTGCCATCAGCTACGACTCGTTCGGCAACGTGCGCGCGAACACCTACGAATACAGCGCGGATGGCGTCTACCCCGAGCACATTCAAGATGCGCTCGGGCACGACACCTGGGTTGCGCACCACTCTGGCTTGGGCGTTCCGTTGGTTTCGTTCGATAACAACGGCAACAAGACGCTCTACACCTACGATGGCTTCGGCCGCTCGCTCTCCGTCACGCCGACGCGCGCGCCGGTCACCACCACTTCGTACACCCAGGCGGCGGGCGCGCTGCGCATCTCGGTGACTCAATCGCCGGGCACTAACGTGCTTCAGCAGTACGACGAGCTCGGAAATCTGCTCGCTTCCGGCACTCACATTGGCGGTCGCGAATCGGCCGTGCAGTACACCTACGATCCCTTGGGCCGCGTGCACACGCAAGGCGCACCATTCTTCGACGATGGCGCCAACCCCGGCGGCACCACAACCTACACGTACAACAATCTCGGCGAGGTACACACCGCGACCCTGGGTGATGGTTCGGTAGTCACCATCGATCACTCCAATCCGCTCGTGACCGACGTCACCACGACCGGCGATCAGATCAAGCATACCGTCGTCACGAAGATGAATGATGGTCGCGTCGTTTCAGTTCGCGAAACGTCCCTGACTGGCGGCGTCACCACTCGTGGTGTCGACTACCTGTACGGGCAGAACAAACAGATCAGCCAAGTAACCGAACTCGGCGGTCCCACGACCACCTATTACACCTACGGGCTTCCGTATCCCGCCGTCGTGGTCGATTCCGAGCGCGGCGTCCTCACGATGACTCACGACGCCTTCGGTCAGCTGCGGAGTGTGGTCGGCACTGGCAGCAATCCCATCGTGCGGAATTACGAGTACGACAACCTGGGGCGTCCCACGCGAATCGTCACTCGCGATCCCGATCCGGTCACTCCGACGAACACGTTGAGCGGTGAAACCCGGTACGTTTACGACCAAGGTCTGGGTGCGATCGGGAAGCTCAGCTATGCCTCGAGCCCTGATGGCGTGGCTACGCGCTACGCGTATACGCCCGAAGGGCTGCCTGCGACAGTCGAGTACGACTCGGCATTCGGAAACTTCGTCACCGGCTACGGTTTCGACCCGAATGGGCGACTCAAACACATCGATTACCCCGATGCGGGCAACGGCTTGCCCAGGCTCGGCATCGACCTCAATTACAACGATTTCGGCGGAGCCCTTGCTGACGGCTCGCTGCAATCGGTCACGCGTCCTACGGGAAACTTTTGGCAGGCTCTCCGGCGCGGACCGACCGGGATGGCGGAAGACACGATACAAGCCGGCAACCTCACCCAAAGCATCGCGATTGACGGTCATTCGCGGCGCGTCACCGGCATCACCGTCAGGCGCGGACAATCGCCACTGTACGACGTGCAATACGAGTACTTCCCCGGTGGCAACCTGAGGACCCGCACAGATAACCTCACCAGCGCCGTTGATCGCTACACGTTCGATGGCTTCGACCAGCTCGCCACATGGTCAAGCTCAGGTGCCGCAACGACCAGTGAAACCTACGGGTACGACGCCCTCGGCAACCAAACCACCAGCGGCACCGTCACCGAAGTGTTCGGGGGTACCGGCTTTAGCCCGCATCAACTCGCCAGCCGCACCGCTGGAAGTGAAACGCGGACCTTCAGCTACGACTCCCTCGGCCGCCAAACAAGCATGAAACTGAACGGCGCGCTCTCTCGCTCGATCGCCTACACGCCGTTCGATCTCCCGAGCAAAGTGACCACGACGCTGCCCACCGCGCAGACAGTCAACTACCGCTACGACTCCGCACAGCATAAATTCTCCGAAGATAGCAACACCTCTTCCACCGTCTACGTGGGCGATCTCTACGAGCGCCGCCTCAACAAATCGACCTGCATCGTCGATGACGTGTTCTACGTCTACGCCGAAGGCCAACGCGTCGCTCAAATCGTGCAGGAGCATCATGCTCCCTCGTGCGGAGGCACCGCGCAGTCTGCCCCCGCTGTTGAATCCGTCTACGTGCTCCACTCCGATTTGCACGGCAGCGTCACCGCAGCGACCAACATTGGAGGTTCGGGGATCCCCAATCGCCAGGCCTTCTCGCCCTGGGGCGAACGCCTCGCTCCAAGCCCCGGCGTCACCACGAGCATCGCCAACGTCACCGTCGGCTTCACCGATCAAGAACAAGACGATAACGTCGGCTTAGTGAACATGCGCGGCCGCATGTACGACGCCACCACGCGCACGTTTTTGACTCCCGATCCGATCACGAGTTCGCCGTTCAAGGTGACTGGCTGGAACAAGTACGCGTACGTGCGGAATAACCCGCTGAAATTCGTGGATCCGAGTGGGTTTGCGGGCGAGCCAGACGAAGCAGTTGTCATGCCGCCGCTCGTTGTCGTTCCAGAGACGCCGGAGGTTCCCGCTCCTGTCGAAGACTTCGCCGCTCCAGAATTTGCTCCAGGGTTTTCGGGCGATAGTTTCGACCCGCCTTCGCTCTCGCCTACCCCCGACGGGGACGCGGGTCCAAGTACCGAGGGGGCAGGAGGCGGAAGCAGCAGAGAGCCCCGAGGGACCGGCGGAACGGGTCCCCAGGCAGTTCCAGAACCACGTGGTCCGTCGTGCTTCGGATCATGTGGCGACAAGATCGGGCCTCTCGGCGGAGCCGTCATCGAGTTGCTCGGCCCGGCACGGTCAGTGACTGCTGGGGCTGCAACGACAGAATTACTCACCGAGCTTCGTGCGACAGATAGTGGCGCTGAGCTGCTGGAGGTTGCCGAGGGGGCCGAACGAGCGCGCCTTCCTGACTGGCAGTACGGAGATACTCACGGTGCACTCGGAACTACTGACAAGTTCGGCAACGTGACAATCCAACCCGGCCTCACCGGTCAAACACTCCGCGAGACGGTACGACATGAGTCCGTCCACAGCTTCCTGAGCCCCCGTGCGCCGGGCGCACTGCAAACTACGCGAGCCAACCTCGGACAATGGGCTTACAACAATTCCTCGTTGGCTCGATATTTCGAAGAAGGTCTCGCTGAGGGATACGCCACTGGAAGCGTCTCGACAGGAGTCACGTACCCGCTGGCGGCCGGGTACGTGTCACTCGGAGGTGTCGCGGTCGAGGGAACACTCTATTTCGGTGGCATCGGCGGTGCGATATACTTAGGCGCTACGCAATGAGAAATCTTATCCGTGCCGTGCTGGGCGTACAGTGTGTCGTGACCGATCGTGACGCGATCGAAATTGCCCGGAGACACGTGGTTGAAAACGGTTGGCCTTGGATCGAGCCGTTTCACTTGAACCACGGTATTTACAAGATTCACGTCATGACCAATGCCAACGCAAGAGGCAGCAATGTGAACATCTGGATCCGGGTGACCGACGGCACGGTGATCCGGGCGGAGCTCGCCGGTCGATAGATGAGGGGCAGATTTCGTGCGGGTCGGACACATTGCACCCTGAGCTGCCTGGGATTTTCTGGACAACTTCTGGCGACACAAATTTTGTCGTTCTTCGGCGACCTCCGCGAGCAAGGAGAGATGGCGATGGAGAAGTCGAAGTTCACGGAAGCTCAGGTCGCGGCAGCGCTGCGTGAGTGTGCGAGCGGGACGCCAGTTGGCCACGTCGCGCCGAAGCTCGCCCTCTTTGCAGCCCGACGAGGTAGCCCGACGGGCCGACGAGCGGTTTTGAATTCTTTTCGAACAGCTCCAATAAATCTCCGTTCTCGCGCCCACTGAACCCCAAAGCGAGGAGGAGCGAACGACACGTGCCTTCATCGGTGATCGGGTGTCGCCTTCGCACACCGTGTGGGAAACACACTCCACAAAGTGACGAGCACAGTAGTTAGCGTCAGCCGCCGTGCCGCTCGAGACGACGATCATGCTATCTTCACGGATTACCCTCGGAGGGGTTTCGCCATGACTAAAGTCGGAGTTCCGTCGCGCACTCTCATCGCGTTCTTGGCTGGCATTTCGGTATTGCCGGTCGCGTGCGGCAGCAGCGGTAGCACGGGCGATTCATCACCTGATTCGGGCGGCGCTCCCGGTGGCGGCGCTTCAAGCGGATCCGGCGCGCGGTCGGGCGGCTCGTCTCAAGGTGGCGATTCATCATCAGCCTCGAGCGGCAACAGCAGTACCGGGATGGACGGCGGCAGCTCGAACACCGGTGATGACGGGGGCGCCGCAAGCGGTGGCACCGGCAATGGCGGTGACATCGGCAGTGGCGGACTGAGCGTGAGTGGCGGCGCCAGCAACGGTGGTGACACGGGCAATGGCGGACTGAACACGAGTGGCGGCGCCAGCAGCGGTGGTGACACGGGCAATGGCGGACTGGACACGAGCGGCGGCGCCAGCGGCGGCATCGGCAGTACGAGCGGCGGCGCTGGCACCGGCGGCGCGAGCACGAGTGGAGGAAGCGGTGGTGACATCGGCAATGGCGGCACTAGCGCGAGTGGCGGCGCCAACAATGGCGGAGCGAGCGCGAGTGGTGGCACAAGCAATGGCGGCACCAACAACACGAGCGGCAATGGCGGTGCGAGCGCGGGCGGCGCTGGTGGCAGTGCTGGCAATGGCAGCTGTGGCGATACCCTGAGCGATCCGAGCAACTGCGGCACGTGCAACCACGCTTGTGCTGCGGGTCAGTCTTGCTCGGCGGGGAAATGCGTTTGCCCGCCGTATCAGGCCTTCTGTGGTGGAGCGTGCATTCCCACGAGCACCGACCCCAACAACTGCGGTGACTGCGGCGTCCAGTGCGTCGGCACTCAAGCCTGCTCGGCTGGAGCCTGCGCCGTGGGCTGTTTGCCCGGTCTTACCGCGTGCGACCATTCCTGCGTCGACACTCAAAACGATAGTGCCCACTGCGGCGTCTGCGGCTTGCATTGCGTCGACGGTCAAGGTTGTGCGAATGGAAAATGCGTCGATGAAGTCCCCGTCGGCACAGCGCCAAAGAAGTGCACAGGCGGCGGCCCACCGATCCGGGTCGGTTCCGGGACTCGCGATTGCTTGGGCCAGCTCGCACAGACCACGTTTCGCTGGTCGCTTTGCTCGTGCTCCGACCTCGATGTGAGCGCGCCACTCACGACGGACGCCTACGACAGCACCCAAGGCCCTTACAAGAGCGGCCAGCTCGGCGGCGGCGTGGGTGTGAACGGCGACGTGACCCACTGGTCGCAAGCGGTGACGATCGGCGGCACCCTATGGGTCGCCGGGGGCGGCTCTTACCAGAGCTCGGGGCCGGCCAGTGAGGTCAAGGCAGACGTGCACCTCGCCGGAAGTTGGAAGGCGAGCTCACCATTTGCCATAGACGGGGCCGCCTACGTCACCGGCAAACTATCCGGAGTGACCGTGAAAGGGGCCACGCCGCCAACCAGTTCGGTGCCTGCCGCTTGCGATTGCGACCCGGCCCAACTCGTTCCTGTGGTTCAGATCGTCAAAGACCATAGCGGAGCCAACAACGACAATGCGCTGATCGGGCTCGACGCAACTATCTTCGAAAGTCCAGCGGCTCCCCTGCGCCTCGACTTGCCCTGCGGCAATTACTACCTCACCAACATTCTCACGAGCCATCCGCTGACGATCTACGCGCACGGTCGAACCGCTTTATATATCGACGGCAATGTCGTGCCGAGCGCGCCGCTCGCGTTTTCGCTCGACGCGGACAGTGAGCTCGACGTCTTCATTGCGGGCACGATTCAATCGTCGCAAACGCTGGTGATCGGTTCACCCAATTATCCAGCTCTCAGCCGGACCTATGTTGGCGGTTCGGGCAAGTTGTCATTTTCGCAAGACGTGCGCCTCGCCGGCGAATTTTACGCGGCAAAATCGCAGCTCGTCGACTGGTCGGCGAACAATGAGATCTACGGTTCTGTGTTTGCCGGCAACTTCAAGGCCAGTCAGGTCACCGACATTCATTATGACCGCGCCGTCTTGCGAGATGGGGACGAGTGTTCAACACCGGGCGGTTCCGGTGGAACTGGCGGTGCGGGCGATACATTTCAGCAGCCTGGCCGGCGAAAACATCCTGGACCTTTTCGGCGGGTCGGGGAGCACGTTGATCGCGGCCGAGCAGAC
>Ga0105245_10002260_pt1 | contig 17440 bp, 15 predicted proteins | sample KBSM54metaG_FD_81523 | JGI IMG/M metagenome (GOLD analysis project Ga0105245, IMG submission 81523) | Miscanthus rhizosphere microbial communities from Kellogg Biological Station, Michigan, USA - KBS M5-4 metaG | ecosystem: Host-associated > Plants > Roots > Rhizosphere > Soil | place...
AAGCCGACGCAGAAGCTCAGCTCCGATCGACACCGCTACACCCTCGATCCCGCCCAAAAAACAGCCCTCCACCAAAAGTGGAGTCCTCGAATCACATCACGATTCCCTCACGCAAGCTTTTTGGGTGGTAAGACGGAACCACTGAGATTTGTACCGACGATACTGGCCTCGCCAACCGGGCGAGGTTGTGCGGGGTTACGCCGATCGGTATTGGCGAGGCTCCCGTACCCGATAGCGCGCGCCGGCGCGCGGTTGACCTCGAGCAGCACGAGCCGATCCCGGAAGCCGAAGATGCCCAGCCAGAGTGAGCAATCCCAATTCGATAAGTTCAGGGAAGCCGCACGCGACCTTGAGACGGACGACGATCCGGAGCGCTTCAAGGAGCGGCTTGAGAAGCTGGTGAAGCAAAAAACCGTGGAGAAGCCTGAGTGAGAGATACCATTTGTGCCTTGCTCATGCTTGGCTTGGCGGCCCCTTCTGAAGTCGATGCACAGACAACCCGCGACGATTATCCTCCCGCAGCCCTACGGGAACACAGGGAAGGAACTACTGCCCTCACCGTCACGGTGGACGTCACCGGGCGCGGCAAAAACTGCATTGTCACGATATCCAGTGGATCAAGTGATCTCGACGCGGCATCGTGCCGCCTTGTTATCACCAGGGGCCGATGGTCACCGGCGAAAGACGAAAACGGCACGCCGATAGAGTCTACATATTCCAGTAAAGTGGTGTGGAAGTTGCGTCGCTGAGGAAAAAGTGGCGTGGTTTGTAAACTACGTAATCGTCTTTTAATAACGGGTACCGTGCCCGGAATGGAGCGCGATGGCCCGTTTGATCTGCTGGTCGAATAGTAACCCTGAACATCCCGCGAGCCGGGGGGGATGCTTGGGTCCAAGCGCAAAACTCCTTCTTCCGTACCAAGCGTTCAGTCTGGCCAGTGTGGCGGAACATCTGGATAAAGGGTCAGCACCGGACCAAGAGCCTCTTTGAGAGGATCGAGCCACGGCTCATAGTTGCGCCAGGTCGACATGCCATCGCGATTGATCGGGCGGCGTACCTGTTCCGAGCTCGGCGTATGAACGGCGCGTTTGTTCTGATGGAAATTCAGGCAAGCCTCCTCGAAGGGGAGACCCAGATACTCAAGCAGGCGTCGCACCTCTGCCTCGAAATTGCCGACCAGATCCTCATAGAAGACCCGGTGGACGAGCCCGGGCAGCACATGATCAAAATGGGCCATCTGTCGGACATAGTCCGCGTAGAAGCGGCCCATATCATTAAGATCGTAGGAGAAATTGATGCCCCAGTTATAATGTTGCGCGAAGTTGGCGAAACCACAACCTAGTGGATGACGGCGGACATCAATGATTTTCGCCTTCGGCAAGATCGTATGGATGAGCCCGACAAGGGCCCAGTTGCTTGGCATCTTATCTGTAAAATAAGGCCGGTCGGTCTGGCGAAAGCGCCGCGTCGCCTCGATATAGCCCTTTCCGAGTTCGCGTAATTCGGCGGACGTCATGCCCGCGATCTTGCCCTTATAGGCGCCTTCGGGCTCGTTGGGCGCGATCTCACCCGCGATCCGCCCCATATCGAACAACTCTTCGGTTCCCTCGACGGCGGAGTGGCTTGCCAGGATTTGCTCCACTAGCGTCGAACCGGAACGCGGCATGCTGACGATGAAAATAGGGTCTGTGGCCGGATGGCCAGCCCCGGCAATCTTAGCAAAGAATGCCGGCGTGAAGGTTTTCTCAACGGTCAGTACATTCGCATGCACGGTTTGCGCATCGTGTGGAGATTGCATGAAGCGCAATTCGTTGGCCTTTTTATAATGCGCGAACGCCGCTCCATATTCTCCCATGTCGCCCAGCGCCTTGCCCAGGGCGAAGTGCAGATGGATGCGGCCGTCGTCATCGACGTCTTCGCGTTGGAGGCCCCGCTGCATCGCATCGACATCGTCTGCCTGGAACTCGAATGTCTTCAAGTTCGCCATTGCCCACCATGTGGCACCGCGTGCGGGGTCGATCTGCAGCGCGCTCCGATAAGCGTTTATCGCTTCGCCGACATGCCCCGTGGTCTTTAGAACATGGGCGTAGCTCAGCCATCCGGTAATATCGGCGGGATGAGAGCGGATCAGGCGCCTATAGACGTTGCCCGCCTCGTCCAATCGCCGATATTGTGTGAGCAGGCCGGCTTTGAGGGTAAGCGCGGCAAGGTGATTTCGATCGCGCTGGAGGACTTCATCCAGAACCACGAGCGCTTCTTCATATCTACCCGTCTCGTTGAAAAGCTTCGCGAGCAGAATGCGCGCTTCGAGATAGGGCGGTGCAAGCAGGGCTGCCCGGCGAAACAGGTTTTCGGCCTCCTTGGTCGCGCCGCACCGCTGGGCGATCGTGCCGAGGATGAGAGCTCCGCCGGCGTCATCCGGATTCTCCCGGAGATAGGGGCGTATCGCCAATTCGGCATCTTCGAGCTTGCCATCGGCCAGCGCCTTTTCCGCGGCCATGACAGCCGGTTGGCGCAGGCCGAGCTCAATTGCCTTGAGCTCGACCTGCTCAGCCTCGGATATGTTCCCGAGACGCCGTAGCGCCAATGCCAAGATACGCCTGGCACGCGGAGAATCGGCATGATCGCGTATAACGGCGCGCGCCCTCGCGCACGCACTGCTGGCATCCTTGTCGATCGATGCCGCGATATCGTTCAACAGGGCCTTGGGGTCACCCAGGATACGTGACCGTGCAATCGCCACGTCGTTTCTCCAAATCCAGTGCCGTACGCGGCCGGTCCATCATGTCGGACACGTCGCACCACATGGAATTGCCTCTGTCAAACGAACGGGCGGAGCTTGCGCCCCGCCCGACCATTTCCGGATAATAATGGCCTGCTATTTAAATGTACGAATAACTCGCAGGAACAACGAGCGGCCGAACAGATCATAATTGCTCGAATTATAGTAATTGCCAACACGGGTGAATTGGCCTGCTGATGTCGGGTATGAGCTCAGCGTCGGCGGCAGCGTGTTGAACAGGTTATTCACACCGAAGGTGATCGATGCAACATCCTTCCACCGATACTGGATCGAGATATCATGCTTGTAATATGCCTCGGCATGAAGATCATATTTGACGTTGGTAAGAAACGGTGGATTGACGATTGTGTCGGGCGTCGAGTCCTGCGGTCCGACATAGGTCAGGCCATAGTGGAAGGTGACCTTGTCGCCAGGGAAGTCGTAGCGGAGGTCAGCGCTACCGACCCACTTTGGACCTGAACCGGCGCCCTGTTGACCCAGGGTGCCGTTGAAATCATCCACCGGATCCGTCGAGAAAAGCTGGAAGGTCTGGTGGAGCGACCTGGTCGCCTCGATCTTGGCGAGAAACTTGCCGCCAAACAGGCCCGTCGCATAGCGCAGATCGAAATCGATACCCGAAGTCGTCTGCTCGGCGACGTTCAGATAAGGGTTGCGGAACGATGCAAGCGTGCCCTTCTGCGGATCGGTTGCCGGACGCCGCGGAGCGATCAGCGCGCAATAGGGGTTGCCGGGACCGAAATCCGATGCCTCGTAGCAGCGATTGAGAACGAGGTTGTTGAGGACCGTGACCTCATCCTTCACCGCGATATGGTAGTAATCAACCGCGAATGAGAAGTCTGCGATCGTCTTCGGCAAGGTCAGGATAGCGCCGAAGCCGTAAGACGTAGAATGTTCCGCTTTTAGAAGACCGGCGCCGCCGACCGTGGTGACCTGTGGACCGGAGGTCGCGATATAGTTGATCGCATTCGCACCAAGGATCGGGGTGAGTTGGGCGAGGCAGTTCTTATAGACATTGGAGTTCGGATCCCCGCTGCCAAAGCCGTTACACGGATCGACGTTGCCGCCATAGAATCCGGTCTGCGAAGCGACATATTGTTCGTACAGATTCGGCGCACGGAAAGACGTTCCATAATCGCCGCGGAAGCGGATAAAGTCAGCCGGCGCCCACTGGCCGTTCACGTGATACGTCGTGTCCGATCCGTAAGACCGATAATGCGTATAGCGCACCGACGGATCAATCTCCAGCAACTTGGCGAACGGTTGATCCTTCAGCAGCGGCGCGTCGATCTCCGCATAGACTTCATTGACGACATCGCTGCCAGTGGTGATGCCGCCGGAGCTGCGATTGTACAACAGGCCAGCCTGCGCCTCAGGTGAGGGCGTATCCCTGATATAGTCGTAACGATGTTCAAAACCGACCGCTCCCTTCACCGGGCCGGCAGGCAAAGTGAACAGCGTTCCGTCGAAATTCAGCGAGATCGTTTCCTGACGGAACCTCGAATGATCGACAAAGCTCCCAAACAGATAGTTATAAACGTTTGCTGGAATATGGCCGCCGATCATGATGTTCGGATCATAGAGATTCAGCGGCACGCAGCTTGCGCCAGCAATAATCGCGCCATTGCTGACATTCGAGGCGCAGGTAAAGTTCTGGCCCGCATTGGCCTGACCCGGCAGCGCCGTCGTGATCAGGTTCGCCGGCGTGCCAGCGGGGGCCAGCACTGTCTGGAGAACGTTATTCAGATGGTTGACATTGATCTGGCCTTGCAGCGTCTCGCTCGACCTGGTTTCCGAATATTGGAAATTGGCATCGTAGCGCCAGTCGCCCAGGCCAGTGTTCCCCCTGACACCGCCATTGAAACGATAAAAATCGATTCGCTGGCTGCTCCGAGACTCACGATCCGGAATGATGAAGGGCGTAAATATGTTGTACCCGGCATTGGCCAGCGAGTTGGGGAAGAACGGGCTGGTCGGATATCCGTACACCGAGATTGGGGTGCCGTAATAGGTGCCGCCATAGATTTCATTTCGCTTTGAGAGATTGCTACCGTTCAGGTTCAGCTGATATGTTGAATCCTGATAGGAATCCCGCCGCGTAAACAGACCTTCGCCGTAGATTTCGGCGTCGCCAAGCATGCCCAGCTCATAGGAGCCGTTAAGATAGCCGGTGAAGGTCTTAATCGGCGAGGTCAGATGATCTTCAAGCTGCATCGGGCTCGGCCCGACGCGGTTGATGCCATTCACGGCCTTGATCGTGTTGATATTGCCATTGGCATAAGTGATACGACTTGCCGGACGCGTGAAACTCTGGGCGATGCCATAGCCACTGGCGATGCCAGTGCCGCCACCCGTCGTGTAGGGAAAGCACATCAGCTTGCCGGTATTCGGATCAATCGAGCCGACCTCGGCGCCGGAGGTTGCGTCGTGATAGAAATCCCGTGGGCAGGAATATTCAGGCCGATCGCCGACCCGCAGGCCGCTTATCTCATGATATTCGAACGACGCGATAATATGGCCCCGATCGAAGGTCTTGCCCCCGGTAATTGCCGCGTCCATCGTCCGACCCCCGCCGCCATGCTCGATCGGCTGGTCGGTAAACAGGTCGAGTGTCACGCCGTTGATCTTGGTGTCGGTGACGATGTTGATAACCCCGGCGATCGCGTCCGAACCGTAGACCGAGGAAGCGCCCTGGCGCAGCACATCGACGCGCTCGACCAAGGCCGACGGCAGCGTATTGAGATCAGCCGCGACCAATTGCGGCCCCACGCCGGCCGGCGCGAGGCGACGGCCGTTGAGCAGAACGAGGGTACGCGACGAACCGAGGCCGCGCAGGCCGACCGTGTTCGCGGCCGCGCCGCCTTCGGAGACGAATCCTAGGAACGCGCCGTTGATCTGCGAGGTGCCCGAAGTGATCACTGAGCTTTGCAGTGCATCCGCGATCGACCGCGAGCCTGACAGAACCCGGTCGTCCCGGGTGATAATATTGACCGACGACGGCGTATCGAAATTGTCGCGACGGATATGCGAACCGGTGACGATGATGTCGTCGCTTTGATCGGCCGGCGGCGACGCCTCCGGCAACGGTGCCGGAGCGGCAGTCTGGTCCTGCGCGGGCGCCGCCTCGACGGGTTGAGTCGCGTCCGCCTTTTTCGCTTGGGCGGGGCTGATCGCCAGCATCGCGCCAAACGCGACGGTCGAGGCCAGGAGTTGGTGGCGGAAAGATATTTTCACGAGAAGGACCCCTTTATCGTGTTGTCGCCCGGACGCGTGCGGCGCCCTGCATTATCGTTCATCTTCCAGAAAGCTTCGGTGCCGCGCAACATAATAGTAACCTCGGAGACCATAAGCCTGCAGGAATGTTGCGATAATATCACAACTCGTGGAAAAGGGACCGGAACGGTTATTTAAAACCCTGGGCGCCCCGGCTACGATACCGGATGGAATTGGCGGCCGCTCGGCCAATCGAGCATAAAAAAGGTATAAAAACGGCCCGCTTCGCAGCGGTGGTTACCTTACAACCAGTTATCAGTAGCGATAGTGATCCGGCTTGAACGGCCCCTCGACCGGCACACCGATATAGCCAGCCTGCTTCGGCGTCAGCTTCGACAGATGCACGCCAAGCCTTTCGAGGTGAAGTCCCGCGACCTTCTCGTCGAGATGCTTTGGCAGAACATAAACCTGGTTCTTGTACTTCCCGCCGGCCGTCGAGAGTTCGATCTGCGCGAGCGTCCGATTGGTGAAGCTTGCCGACATTACGAACGAGGGTGCCCCGTCGCGTAGCCGAGATTGATCAGCCGGCCCTCGGCCAAGATGTGATCGTGTCCCGGATCGGCGGACCGGGCGGATCACCCCGGTCCGCCGGCGCACTATCTTTCCACCTGCATCGATGGGCCCTATCGGAGACATATGGCCTTCGCTGTCTCCCGCTCCGATGAGGCCGTGCTCCACGAAGCACAAAGCCTCGTTCAACCCGATCCCGTCGCCGCCGTCGCTCTTCTCGACGGCTTTCTGAGAAAATTTCCCGATCACCCTCCGGCGCTGCGGCTGCTCGCCCTTGCATTACGCAGCCAGGGCCAGGACGAGCGTGCGGCGGCTGTCGAGCTGCAGGCGATCGAGGCATCGTCGCGCCATCCCCGCCTCATGGCCGCGATCCGGGACCTGGCCAGCGGGCGGCTGCCCGCAGCGGAAGCGGCCGTCCGCGCTTTCCTGAGGCGCGATCCCGACGATGTCGCGGCACAGTACATGCTGGCCGAAATCGCAGGCCGGGCCGGCATCTATGGCGAATCCGAAAAGCTATATCGCCAGGTGCTCGATAGCGCGCCCGACTTTGCCGAAGCCAAGGTCAAGCTGGCGAAAATCCTGCTTCTGCAGAATCGCCCGACCGATGCGCTAGCCCTGCTCGACGAGGTGCTCCTGCGTGAGCCGCTGCTCGCGCCCGCCTATCTCGCAAGGCTCGCGATCCTCAGCCAGACCGGCGCCTACCAGGCCGCACTCGAAAGCTATGCCGAGTTGCTCACCCATCGGCCCGATGATCCCGCCCTGTGGCTGGGCTGTGCCAATTTGCTCAAGACCGTCGGTCGGCGCGACGAGTGTATTGCCGCCTATCGCCACTCCATCGCGCTCGACCCTTATCCGGGCGAAAGCTGGTGGGGACTGGCCAACCTCAAGACGGCGCCCTTCACCATGGCCGACATCGCCGCGATGAAGGCGAGCCTGAGCAAGGCCGGCACGCCGCCGATCCAGGCGGTCAACCTTCACTTCGCGCTGGGCAAGGCACTGGAGGATGATGGAGACTATGCCGCATCCTTTCACCATTACGAGATGGGCAACCAGCTTCGGCGTCGTGCCCTGCCCTATGACCCGGACGAGATCACTCGGGAGGTGGAACGGTCGATCGCGCTGTTCAGCAGGGATTTCTTCGAGGAGCGCGCGGATTTCGGGCAGGTCGCGTCCGACCCGATCTTCATCGTCGGCATGCCGCGCGCCGGCGCGACGCTGGTCGAGCAGATCCTCGCCAGCCATTCGCAGGTCGAAGGCACGTCCGACTTGCCCGATATCTCGCTGATCGTGCACAGGTTGCTCTCCGAGACATGGCGCGACGGCGATGCCGTCTATCCCGAACTGCTCGCCCGGATGACAAAGGCCTGGTTCCTCTATCTCGGTCAGAACTATCTCGCCGGGGCGGAGGTGCATCGCAAAAGCGAGCGGCCCTGTTTCATCGACACATCGCCCGACAACTGGGCGCATGTCGGCCTCATCCACCTTCTCCTGCCCGGCGCGCGCATCATCGATGTGCGGCGCGATGCAGCTGCCTGCTGCTTTGCCAATTACAAGCAGCTTTTCGCGCTCGGCCATGAGTTCAGCTATGATCTCAGAAGCATCGCACAACATTATCGCGACTATGTCGCGCTGATGGACCATATGGATGCCGCGCTGCCGGGTCGGATCATCCGCATCCAGTACGAAGATCTCGTCGCAGACCCCGAACAGGCCATTCGCACGTTGCTCGATCAACTCGGCCTGCCCTTCGAGGATAGCTGCCTGCGCTTCCATGAGAACACCCGGCCGGTGCGCGCCGCGAGCGCGGAGCAGGTGCGCCATCCGATCAACCGCGACGCTCTCGACCAATGGCGCAACTACGAGCCTTGGCTCGACGAGCTGAAACAGGCGCTCGGCCCGCTAGCCCCCAAATGAAAGCAGCACGAAGGCGGCGGTGGACCTCGATCCTCCCCCGCCAGGGGGAGGTGGCAGGCGCAGCCTGACGGAGGGGGAGGAAGCGGCGGCGCTTGTTTTGATGGGACTCGATCCAGATCGGACCCGTGTCCTCCCCCTCCGTCGCCTTCGGCGCCACCTCCCCCTAGCGGGGGAGGATTTGGGAATCGCCAGCGGCGCTCGCTGGCATTCAGCCCGCGTTTGCAATCGACATATTCACCAAATGAAAAGGGCCGCGGATTGCTCCGCGGCCCCTCTCGTTTCGATCTCTCGATCGCTTAGTAGCGATAGTGATCCGGCTTGAACGGCCCCTCGACCGGCACGCCGATATAGCCGGCCTGCTTCGGCGTCAGCTTCGACAGATGGACGCCGAGCTTTTCGAGGTGAAGTGCCGCGACCTTCTCGTCGAGATGCTTCGGCAGCACATAGACCTGGTTCTGGTAGTTCTCGCCCCTGGTCCAGAGCTCGATCTGCGCGAGCGTCTGGTTGGTGAAGCTTGCCGACATCACGAACGAGGGATGGCCCGTCGCGCAGCCGAGATTGACCAGGCGGCCCTTGGCGAGGACGATGATCTGCTTGCCGTCCGGGAACTTCACCAGATCGGTGCCCGGCTTCACTTCGGTCCACTCATAGTTGCTGAGCGCGGCGATCTGGATCTCGCTGTCGAAATGGCCGATATTGCACACGATCGACATCGGCTTCATCGCCTTCATGTGATCGGCGGTGATGACATCGGCATTGCCGGTCGCGGTCACGAAGATGTCGGAGCGGGTCACCGCTTCCTCCATCGTCACGACCTCGAAGCCCTCCATCGCCGCCTGCAGCGCGCAGATCGGATCGACTTCAGTCACGAGCACGCGCGCGCCGCCGTTGCGGAGCGACTGGGCCGAGCCCTTGCCGACATCGCCGAAGCCGGCGACGGTGGCGACCTTGCCGGCGAGCATCACATCGGTCGCGCGACGGATCGCATCGACCAGCGACTCCTTGCAGCCATAGAGATTGTCGAACTTCGACTTGGTCACGCTGTCGTTGACGTTGATCGCCGGGAAGGGCAGCTCGCCCTTCTTCGCGATCTCGTACAGGCGGTGAACGCCGGTGGTGGTCTCTTCGGACACGCCCTTCAGGTTCTTGACCGTCTCGGTCAGGTAACCGGGATACTTGGCGACGAACGCCTTCAGCGCGCGCTGGAACTCGACTTCCTCGTCATTCTCGGGCTCGCCCAGCGTGTGGCCGGCTTCGAGCTTGGCGCCCCAGAGCGCGAACATGGTGGCGTCGCCGCCATCGTCGAGGATGATGTTGGCGGTGGTGGCGCCCCCGTTTTCCTTGGCAGTGTCGGCGCCCCAGTTGAAGATGTCGCCGACATAGTCCCAATAATCGGCCAGGCTCTCGCCCTTCACGGCGAACACCGGCACGCCGGTCGCCGCGATCGCGGCGGCGGCATGGTCCTGGGTCGAGAAGATGTTGCAGGTCGCCCAGCGGACATCGGCGCCGAGCGCGGTCAACGTCTCGATCAGCACCGCGGTCTGGATCGTCATGTGCAGCGAGCCGGTGATGCGCGCGCCCTTCAGCGGCTGCGACGCGCCGAATTCCTCGCGGAGCGCCATGAGGCCGGGCATCTCGGTCTCGGCGATATTGATTTCCTTGCGGCCGAAATCGGCAAGGCCGATGTCTGCGATCACATAGTCTTGACGTTCGGCGGCGAGTGCGGTGGCCACGGTGGAATCTCCGGATAATACGAAATGGATGGCGGCCACATAGGGCCGGATCGCGGCCAAATCAAATATAAAGATATCTTTATGTGTTTCTGTGGCGTGGCGCTCAGGCAGTGCCCGTGCTGCTCGCCAGCAGCCGCGGATCGATGCCCGCCTCGCCGAACCCGCGCTGCCACCGCGCACCAGCCTCGGTGTCATAGAGCAGGGTCATATCCCCCGGCACATTGAACCAGCCATGCCGGGTCAATTCCTCGTCGAGCTGCCCTTCGCCCCACCCGGCATAGCCGAGCGCGACCAGCCAGCGGCTCGGCCCCTTCCCCTCGGCGATCGCCTTCAGCACATCGATCGTGCCCGACAGCGACCAGCGCCCGGCGACGTCGATCGTATCCTGCCCGCCCCAGTCGCTCGAATGGATCACGAAGCCGCGCCGCGGCTCGACCGGTCCGCCGAAATGGACCGGCGCATTGGGCGCGACGCCCGACTCGATCGAGAACTGCTTCAGCAGATCGTGCAGGCCGAGCCCGGCAATCGTCGCGCCAAGGCCGATCCCGATCGCGCCATTTGCATCATGCGCGCAGATCGCGATGACCGCGTGCTCGAAACGAGGATCGCCGATTCCGGGCAGGGCGAGCAGGAACTGGCCAGTCAGATAAGGTGCACTTTCCATTGCCCAGCCTTCTTAGCGTCACGATGGCGCGCCCGCACGCTTGAAATCCGCGCGCGGTTGCACGACCTAGGCGGCGTCGCGCTCCCGCGGCAACCGAATAGCGTCGCTTCCCCGCGACTGTCATAAACGCCGTGTACGAACGGCCCATCAGGAGGATTCCACCCATGACCATCAGCGTCGGCGATCGGCTGCCAAGCACCACTCTCGTCAAGGCGACCCCGAACGGCCCCGAACAGGTGAGCTCGGACGAGTATTTCAAGGGCCGCAAGGTGGCCCTGTTCTCGGTGCCCGGCGCCTTCACCCCGACCTGCTCGGCCAAGCACCTGCCCGGCTATCTCGAAAAGGCAGCCGATCTGAAGGCCAAGGGCGTCGACGAGATTGCCTGCACTTCGGTCAATGATGCGTTCGTCATGGATGCCTGGAGCAAGAGCGCCAATGCCGGCGATGCCGTGACCATGCTCGCAGACGGCAACGGGACATTCGCCGAGGCGGTCGGCCTCACCATGGATGGCTCGAAATTCGGCCTCGGCAAGCGCGGCCAGCGCTATTCGATGGTCGTCAATGACGGCGTTGTCGAGCAGCTCAATGTCGAGGCTCCCGGCGAATTCAATGTCAGCTCGGCCGAGCACATGCTAAACGAGCTCTAGGTTGCGAACTCGGCAGGGGCGCGGGCACGAAACGATCCCGCCTCCCTGCCGGAACTGTGCGCATGGCCCCGCGTTCTGGGGCAGTGAAGAGCGAGGAGACAGACATGACCGACCAAGCATCCACCGAGACTCCTTCCGCAGCAACCCCGGCCGCCGAGCCGGAGGTGAAATCCTTCCTGGAACGCGCCCAGGAAGCTGTCGAAGCTGCAGTCGAATCGACCCTCGGAGCGGTGAAGGAGCATCCCGCCACCGCCGCGGCGATTGCCGCCGGCGCGACAGCGGCCGTTGCCGGTGCCGCTTATGGCATCAGCAAGCTGCTCGGCGACGACGACAAGAAAGCCTGATCTTTCAGGGCTGGGGCGCTTCCTGGCGGGACGCGCCCCGTCCTGGCCGCTCTTGTCGCCCGTCTTGATGGCTGTCTTGCCAGCGTCATTCTCCTGCTTTAGCGACAGAGGATGACGACAGCTTCCGAAATCGTTGCCGAACTCGATCGCCTCTACCAAGGATCGGTAGGTCGGCTGCAGACCGCGCTCACCGCTTATCTCGCCGACGGCTCGGTCCCCGAGCGCAACGCCCGCCACGACGGCAGCTTTGCCTATCCGGAGATCAGGCTGCGTTATAAAGGCGGCGGCGACCGCCCCGCCCCGCTGCGCTCGTTCGGCCGCCTCGTCACTCCGGGCGAATACCGGATCAGCGTCACCAAGCCCGCGATCTTCGCTGATTATCTGACCGAGCAGCTGACTCTGTTGATCGAAGACTATGACGTCTTCGTCGAAGCGGTCCCGGGCCGCCAGGAAATCCCCTTCCCCTATGTGCTGGATGCCGGCCATGCGATGAGCCTCGACGAGGTTTCCGCGCTCGAACTCGCCCGTCACTTTCCGGCGACCGAGCTCGCCTATATCGGCGACGAGATCGCCGACGGCGCCTATGTCGATGCCCAGGGCACGCGGCCGCTCGCCCTGTTCGACGGCCTGCGCACCGATTTCTCGCTCGCGCGCCTGCGCCATTACACCGGCACGCCGCCCGAGCATGTGCAGCGCTATGTGCTGTTCACCAACTATCACCGCTATGTCGATGAGTTCGTCCGCTGGGCCTGCGCCCAGCTTGGTGAGGGCAGCCGCTTCACTGGCGTCTCGGGCGCGGGCGGCGTGATGATGCATGCCGGCGACGATGTCGAAGCGATGCTGGCCGACAGCAGCGCCTGGCGGCGGCACCAGATGCCGGCCTATCATCTGATGGCGGATGACCGCACCGGCATCACATTGGTCAATATCGGCGTCGGCCCGTCGAACGCGAAGACGATCACTGATCATCTCGCGGTGGTCAGGCCCGAGGCCTGGATGATGATCGGCCATTGCGGCGGCCTTCGCCCCAGCCAGCGGATCGGCGATTATGTCCTCGCCCATGCCTATCTGCGCGACGATCATGTTCTCGACGATGTGCTGCCCCCGGAGATCCCCGTCCCGGCCATCGCCGAAGTCCAGCAGGCGCTCGCCCGCGCCGCAGAGACGATTTCGGGCCAGTCGGGCGAGGAGCTCAAGCGGCGCCTGCGCACCGGCACGATCGTGACGACGGACGATCGCAACTGGGAACTGCGCTACGCCCGCTCGGCGCTGCGCTTCTCGCTCAGCCGCGCTGTCGGCATCGATATGGAATCGGCGACGATCGCCGCCCAGGGTTACCGCTTCCGCGTGCCCTATGGCACCCTGCTCTGCGTCTCGGACAAGCCGCTTCATGGCGAGCTGAAGCTGCCGGGCCAGGCCAATCGCTTCTATGAGCGCGCGATCAGCGAGCATATGCGGATCGGCATCGAGGCCTGTGAGGAGCTCCGCCGCGAAGGCGCCAAGCTCCACAGCCGTAAATTGCGGGCGTTCAACGAGCCGCCTTTCCGGTAACACGGAAACCCAGCGCTTCTCGTGCGTTACCATCGCTCCATATTCAGGAGCATTGTCATGGCTACCGCGATCAAGAAGCCTGCCGCCAGCAAGCCGGCACCCCGCAGGCCCGCGCCGAAACGCGCGAAGGACGGCACCTTCGCCAGGAAGTCCAACAGCCATTGGGGCACCGCCGCCATCGTCGGCGGCGTCGCCGCAGTGGGTGCGGCGGCTACCGCGGCCCTGTTCGTCATGCGCGGCAACGGCCCGATCGATTTCGAGTCGCTCTTTCATGGCGGCGAGGATGCGCATCAGGCGGACGGGACGGATTCGTCGGCTTCGTACGAAGCGCGGATTGCCGATGCGGGGACGATTCCTGCGTAAATCCTTCTCCCTCCGGGAGAAGGTGGCCCGAAGGGCCGGATGAGGGTGATCGGGTGTCACCCTCACCCTTCCGCGCTACGCGCTCCCTCCCTCTCCCGTCGGGAGAGGGAAAAGAGGTCACCACCCGCTCGGCTTCCCCTTGTTCTGGTCGTCCAGCCACGCCTTCAGCGGCGCGAAATATTCCATCATCGCCTCGCCCGACATCTCGCGGCTGCCGGTGAACGCCTCGAGCGCATCGGGCCATGGCTTGGACTGGCCCATCGTCAGCATCGCGCCCAGCTTCGCGCCGACTTCCTTGTTGCCGTAGAAGGAGCAGCGGTGCAGCGGGCCCGTCCAGCCTGCCTGCTTGCATGCCGCCTGGTAGAACTGGAACTGAAGCAACCGCGCCAGGAAATAGCGCGTATAGGGCACCTCGGCCGGCACATGATATTTGGCGCCTGGGTCGAACTTCGTCTCATCGCGCTCGACCGGCGGCGCGACGCCCTGATATTGCAGCCGCAATGCGTTCCACGCTGCCTCGTAACCGCTCTGCTTGATCGATCCGGAGAACACGCCCCAGCGCCATTTGTCGATCAGCAGCCCGAATGGCAGGAACGCCACCTTGTCCATCGCCTGGCGCAACAACAGCCCGATATCCTTGTCCGGGCTCGGCACCTTGGCTTGGTCGAGCAGCCCGATCTGGACGAGATAATCGGGTGTGATCGAGAGCGCGACGAAATCGCCGATCGCCTCATGGAACCCGTCATTGGCGCCATTCTCGTAGAGGAAGGGCTGGTCCTTGTACGCGCGCTGATAGTAATTGTGCCCAAGCTCGTGATGGATGGTCACGAAATCATCGGCATTGACCTTGAGGCAGGTCTTCACCCGGATATCGTCCTTGTTGTCGATGTCCCAGGCCGAGGCGTGGCAGATCACCTCGCGGTCGCGCGGCTTGGTAATCTGCGAACGGGTCCAGAAGGTGTCGGGCAGCGGCGCGAAGCCCAGCGAGGAATAGAAGCCCTCGGCCGTTTTCACCATCTTGAGCGGATCATAGCCCTTTTCATTGAGCAGCGCGCCGGTGTCGTAGCCGACATCGCCCGCCCCGGGAGGCGCGACCAGATCATAGATATTGCCCCATTCCTGCGCCCACATATTGCCGAGCAGGTCGGCGCGGATCGGTCCGGTCTTCGACTGGATGGCGTCGCCATATTTCTCGTTGAGCTTCCAGCGGACATAAGTGTGCAGCGACCGGTAGAGCGGCTCGACCTGCTTCCACAGGACATCCGTCATCTTCGCGAAATCCTGCGGACTCATGTCATAGCCCGATCGCCACAGGGCGCCGACATCCTGATAACCGAGCGTGACCGCGCCCTCATTGGAGATCGACACCGCACGCTGATAATCGCCGCGCATCTGAGCACCGACATTGTCGTGCCAGCTCGTCCACATCTCCTTGAGCTTCGCCGGATCGCGCACGGTGCCCATCGCCGCCTCGATATCGCTGCCGTTGATCGGCTTGCCATCGAGCGTGCCCTTGCCCGCGCCATATTCGGACGCCATCCGCGTCGTGATCGTCGCCAGCTGGGCTGCGGCACCGGGACGGGTCGGTGCCGGGAGCGTCAGGCCATTGCGCAGCAGCGCAAGCTTGCGGGCCGTATCGGGCGAGAGGCCGGGGATAGAGGCGTATTTCGCGGCGTCGAGCGCGTATTTGACCTGCAGCTCGGTCTGCTCGCTACTGATCCGTGCGTTGATCGCGTCGGTATCGTCAGTGATGTACGTCGCGTTGATCCATCCAGCCTGGTTCGCCACGATCGAGAAATCACCCAGGTCCTTTTCGGCACGGGCGACAAAGGCGTCGGCGTCGGTAGGCGTCGGGGCTGCGGTCTTCGCTGTCGCGGATTCCGGCTTGTCCTTCGCAAAGGCGGGCGTGGCGGCAAGCGACAGGGCAAGGGCGAGCGTGGAGATGCTGGCGCGGATCATGTGAATTCCCCAAAAATCATCAGGTGATGCCGCAGGGTGTGCCGCCGGCGCGGCGCGGTCAAGCGGCGAGGAAATCCGCTATCTCCCGACCCAGCTCAGGCTTGATTACAGCGCTCATATGGCCTCCCGGCACGGTCCGCGAGACAGCGTCGGGCAGGACCGCGGTCAGCGCCTCGGCCGATCCATTGTCATCATCGTCGATACCCGCCAGCACCAGCACCGGCTGACGAATGGCCGCGACCTGCGCCTCGCTGGTGTCGACAAAGCTGTCGATCAGGTTGAGCAGAGCGACGGGGTCGCCCTTGGTCGTCTTGAGAAAAGCCTCGGCCAGCCATTCCGGGCTGCCGCGCTCATGGTGACCGAGATTGGTCAGGATGTGGCGAAAATGATCCGCCCGCATCTGGGTACCGATCAGCCCGGCGAGACCCATGCCCGACAGGATCACACGACGCGGTGCAGCGCCGTTCACCAGCATCCGCACTGTCGTCCGCGCGCCGAGCGAATAGCCGCCCAGATCATAATTGGTCAGCCCCAGATGCGCGATCAGCGCCATCCCGTCGCGTGACAGCACATCGGGCGGATAGCTCGCCTTGTCATGAGGCTTCGTGCTTTCGCCATGCGCACGCAGATCGGGCATGATCACCCGGAAACCGCGCGCCGCGATGGCGGCGGCATGGCCGTAACGGATCCAGTTGGTGAACGCGTCCGAGAAGAAGCCGTGGAGCAGCAGCACCGGCCGCCCCCCGCCCATCTCGCGCCACGCCAGCTTTGTGCCGTCGAAACTTTCGAAATAACGGGTCTCGGGCGCCATATCAGTCGGGGAGTTTGCCAACGATTTTCATCCAGCGATCGACAACGGATTTGTTCTGGTCGGTGCGATAGGTGGGCAGGCCGCGGGTGTCGAGCCACGCCTCATGCCAGCTCTCCACCGCATAATGATGGACCGGACGGAAACGATAGGAATTGTCGAAGCTGCCGACCGTCAGATCCATGTTCTCGCTGTCGGGGAATTCGAAAGTGAGCGGCGTGCCGCAGGCCGAGCAAAAGCCCCGGCTCGCGATCGGCGAGGATTGGTAACGGTCAGGTTCGCGCGCCCAACGCACATCCGCCTTCTTCACATTCTTGAACGCGATCGAGACGCCACCGGTCGCGTGCTGGCACATCCGGCAATGGCAGAGATAGGCATCGTCGTCGGCGATGCGCACGGTGTAGCGCACCCGCCCGCACTGGCAGCCGCCTTCCATCTCCTCGATCGAACCGGGCGCCACATCCTTTTCCGCCATCTTCCGTTTTCCTCATGCTGCGATGCAAAATAATCATCCCCGTTAAGGGTTGGATTATATAAGCATGCTTATTATATGGCTGCCTATGAGTGATTCCCTTGGATTCCTGATTAGCGATGTATCGCGCCTGATGCGACGCCGCTTCGATGAACGCGCGCGCCTGATCGGCGTAACGCGTGCGCAGTGGCGCACGCTGACAACGCTCAGCCGCAACGAAGGGATCAACCAGGGCGGCCTGGCCGATCTGCTCGAAGTGGAACCCATCACCCTGTGCCGCATGATCGACCGGCTCGAAGAGGCGGGGCTTGTCGAGCGCCGCCGCGACCCGGCCGACCGGCGCGCCTGGCTGATCTTCCTCACTACCAAGGCACGACCTCTGCTCGCCCAGCTTCGCGGCCT
>Ga0105245_10002261_pt1 | contig 17439 bp, 19 predicted proteins | sample KBSM54metaG_FD_81523 | JGI IMG/M metagenome (GOLD analysis project Ga0105245, IMG submission 81523) | Miscanthus rhizosphere microbial communities from Kellogg Biological Station, Michigan, USA - KBS M5-4 metaG | ecosystem: Host-associated > Plants > Roots > Rhizosphere > Soil | place...
GAGCAGGCCCCCTACGCCCTCAGCCTCGCATACCGCATCCGCTACACCCTCGACCTCAACGCGCGCGAGGCGATGCACCTGATCGAGCTCCGCTCAGGCCGCGAGGGCCACCCGACCTACCGCGCGGTCGCGCAAGCGATGCACGAGCGCATCGCGGCCATTCACCCCGGTGTCGCGGCCACGATGAACTTCGTCGACACCTCTCAGGAGCCGCGTCTGGAGCGAATCATGAGTGAGATTCGGACCCATCGGAAGAAAGCCGCGGCGGGCCGGCCCCAGTAGGCCTCACTTAACTTCAGTCGGATCCTCGGGATCCTCCAGCTCGGGTGGAGCCTCTGCCATCGCGGCGGCCGCTCTGTCGCCCGGCGTGGGCCAGGGGATCGGTTCGCCCGTCGCCCAGGCCGGCGGCTGGCTGTCCTTACGCAGGAGCAGGATGCCGAGGTAGATGAACCAGAGCAGGGCGAACTGGAAGAAGAGGAAGGAGACGGCGCCGAGGGCCATGCCGAGGGAGCCCCAGAAGCGGGTCAGGAGGCCGACCCGCATCGCGTAGAGGCAGGTGTAGACCATGGCAACGACGAAGCCGATCTGGCCACCGAAGCCGAAGCCGGCGGCCAGCGGCCGCAGGGGCGCTTCATCGATCGTTTCGGTGGCGATTTCGTTGGCGTGATCGCTGTTCAACTTGACGCCCTTGGCGAGCAAGTGCGGCACTTCGTTGCCGACGAAATCCGAGGCCGCGTGCAGGGTCGAGACGCCACCGAGGATCGCCAGCACGGCGAGGAACAGCGGCGCGGCGATGATCACGCCGACGAGCTGGCCGCGCATGCGATCGCTGCGCGCCTTGGCGCTGCGGAAGAGGTAGTACAGGGGCACGGCGAGCAAGCTGATGCCGATCGCCTGCAGGATGCTGGAGGCGAGCTGGGCCGTGCGGTGCGCATCGACGTTGCGCAACAGCTCCGAGTCGCCGCCGGCACTGCCGACGCCCTGAGTGGCGACGACGATCGCCGCGACGACGAAGAGAACCGCGGCAAAAGCGGCAAGGGCGGTCGGGGTTGCCCAACGCTCCTCCCAGGCCAAGACGTTTCTCCGGTTCACGGGGCGTACGCTACCTGCGATGAGTTCGACGCGAGCCGGTGAGCGCACCCCCGTCGTTCCGCTCGAGGCTGGGGCGGGGCCTGACAACCCGCCCTGCCCGGCCTGCGGTGAGCCGCTCTTCGGCTGGCTCGACGCCAGGCCCGGCCTGCATGGCCCGGTGCGGCGCTGCGAGAGCTGCGGCCTCGGCGTCGTCGGGGACGCGGACGGCAGCGCCGATGCTCTCGCGGCCCTCGATCGGCTCGATCGCGACGAGGCGATCAGGATCGTCAGCCGGGCCAGCTTCGCCGCCTGGATCGGCAGCGCCGGCTGGGCCGGCCTCGAGCCCGAAAGCCACTACCTGTTCACGCCGGAGGCGGTCCGGCGCCTGATCGCCAACCGCGACCAGGTCGTCACCAGCGCGCGCTGGATGCCGGGCGCCGGCATCGCCTCGATGTGGCAAACCCTGCTCAACGGCCTCACCTTCGGGCGCAACGTCGCGCTCGGTGCCGTTGGCCGCGACACCGCCGTGCCGGCCGACCGCCCCTGGCAGCGCCGGATGGACGTGCTGATCAGCGTCCTCGCCGCGATCCCCGCCATCCTAGTCGCCGTGCCGCTGGAGCTGATCGCGGCGATCTTTCGCCGCGGGGCCGTGATCAGGTTGCGCTACGAGCTGCTCTAGCCCGGGCGCCGCTAGGAGAGGCCTTCGCGCGCCTCGCGCACGAGGGTCACGGCCTCGGGAAAGAGAACGCGGATCGCGTCCCGGACCTGCATCGCCTGCTGGTCGGGATCGCCGGTGAGGTCCAGTTGGCCGATCGAGGCGACGGTCATCTCGACCGCGAGCTTGATCGCGTTGTCCGCCCAGGCAACTCGCTGAGAGGACTGCATCTGCTCCGAGAGCTCCTCCATGCGGGCGCGGAACTCGTCGGGATCGCCAAAGAGGTTGAAGGGGCTGCCCTCCATCTCGCACATGAATAGCAGAAGCAGGTTGCGGGACGAAGTCGTGACACCCTGCGCGCCACCCGCGCGCCCGCTCCGCCTAGCGTCGCGAGCATGCACCGAGAACGAGCCTCCGAGCGTGGGTCGGCGAGCGTCGAGCAGGCCGGCCTCGTCGCCCTGATCGCCCTGCTGCTGCTCGCTGCGATCGCGGCCGTGGCCGCCGGCGGCGAGATCGACGCCGGCCGCGGCCTCGCCGGCGCGATCTCCAAGCGCATCGCCTGCGCCCCGCGGTTGCCTGATGACTGCCGCCACCACCCGCTCGTGCCGGCCTACGGTTGGCCGCTGGCCCGCCTCGCTCGCACCCTCGCGCCACTGCCGACGGCAAAACCCGGCCCCACTGGCCTGCCCTTGGTCCCAGTCGACTTCCGATACTGCCGCCACGAAAGCTGTGCCGTCGCCGCCGGGCCCCACCTGACCGCATCGCGTCGACGCACCACTGTCTTCACCCAGATCGACGACCAGCGGCGCTCGCGCGGCTGGGTCGAGCTGACCTACTGGCTCTACCGACCATCGATCGGGTGGGACAGGGTCGTACGGCGAGCCACCCAAGCAGATGTCGACGCAGCCGCCGGAACCGCGGTCCTTCTCAAGGACGACCCGATGCTCGTTCCGCTCGAGACCCTCCCCGGTCGCAACCACTACGACTTCCCCGCCTCCGAACGCCCACCGTGGCAGTGGCATGTCGCCGGCCGCTACCCCGGCTGGTCGAGCTAAAGCATCTTGACAGCAAGGAATGTGATGCAATGATGCTTCTTATGCGAACCACCGTAACCTTGGATCCCGACGTAGCCGCCAAGCTGAAAGAGGAGATGCGCAGCAAGGACATCTCCTTCAAGGAGGCACTCAACTCGAGCGTGAGGCGCGGGCTCGAGCGGCAAGAGGCCAAGCCGCGCCCTTACAAACTTCCACCTCCCCACCGGATGGGAGCCCGACCTGGAGTCAATCTCGACAAGGCACTACAGCTGGCCGGCGAACTCGAGGACGCCGAGACGATTCGCAAGCTCAGTCTCGGCAAGTGAAGCTGCCGGACGTCAACCTGCTGGTCTACGCGGCGGACGAGTCCTCCCGCCACTACACCCGGGCCAGACCCTGGCTCGAGCAGACACTCTCGGGAACCGAGGAGGTGGGCTTCGCCTGGATGGTCCTGCTTGGCTTTCTCCGTGTCTCGACCAATCCCGCCGCGTTCGGCAGCGCCCTTTCTCCCGACCATGCCTTCGAATACATCGACAGCTGGCTCGACTCGCCCGTGGCGACCGTTGTTCACCCGAGTGAGCGGCACGCCGGCCATATGCGCGACCTGCTGATGCCACTTGGCACCGCCGGCAACCTGACCTCCGATGCGCACCTTGCCGCACTGGCGATCGAACACGGCGCCGAGCTCTGTTCCAGCGACAACGACTTCTCCCGCTTCGAGGGCGTGCGCTGGGTCAACCCCCTCGCAGGCTAGTCCCAGCCCTCCCCCCGCCTGGGTCCGCTCCCAGCCAACCCAGAGCGCGTTCATCGCCGTCGCGACTACCCGCTCGCGCGGGACCTGCGGGTGCTCGTACCACCACATCGCCAAGCCCTGGAGCACGCCGCGCATGACTATCCAGGCCATTTCCAGGCCCTCCTACACCTCCGGGCCATCACTCTCTCGACTTCGGGCTGATCGGCGAAGAGGCCCGTGATCGCGGCCCGGCTGATCAGACCACGGGTACTAGCTGCCGAGCGGTTCCATCGGCCAAGGCTCCACCGGATTGGGCGGAAGGGCGTGAGCTTGGCGCAAGTGCTTCATGAGGCAAGTGCAAGGGAGCGGCACTGATGGCCGTCACCAGTGGAATCCGGAAGAGAACCGCAGCACAGGACGCTCTGCAGGCTCAGCGCGTGCCGGCGGTCGAGGGGTTCGGCTGCGCCGCTTCCTCCTGCTCCGCATCGTCCTGCGCCTGGCGGATCAGCCCTTTCCAGTCTGTCGTGCGGAAAACGAGCAGGATCGCGGTGAAGCCGAGCACTACCGACCAGGCCGCCATCGCGATCTGGGTGCCGACCGAGAAGGAGAGCACGGCGGCACGAGAGGGACCGTGCAGGGTCGCCACCAGAAGCGCCTGCTGGGCGCCGGCGCCGCCAGGGGTGAAGGGCACGATCGTGGCGATCGCCTGCACGCTCATCACAAGCAGCACGTTGCCGACCGAGCCGCCGATGCCGAAGGCCTCGAGGAAGAACCAGAAGGCGAGGAAACGGCAGATCCACCCCACCCCCTGCCAGGCCGCCACCTGGCGCAGGTAGCGGCGAGGCTGGCCGAGGATCACCACCCCCTGGCGCACGCGCGCCCAGAAGCGGCGCACGTGGTGGGCCAGGTAGTAGATGCCGATCGCGCCCGCCACCAGCAACACGCCGATCACGATCAGCAGCGTTTTCGGGTGATTGACCCAGAAGGAGATCTCGAAAGCGCGCGAGTCGGGCAGTTCCGGTGGTTCGGGCAGCAGGCCCTGGGTGATCGCGTAGAGAAAGACGAGGATGCCGACAGTGGTGTCGAAGACCGACTGGACGAGGAAGGACGAGGTGACCGCCGGGTAGGAGGAGTCGGGGATCTGGCGCTTGACCAGGAAGACCTTGGTCACGTCGCCGGCCCGCGCCGGCAGGATCGCGTTGATTCCCGCCCCGGCCAGGTAGGCGGCGCCGAGCTGCAGGAAGGAGATCGGCTTGTCGGGATAGGCGGCGCGCAGAACGTTGCGCCAGGCCCAGGCACGGCAGAGCTGCATCGCCAGCAGGAAGCCAAGGGCGATCATGAACGGCGTCCAGCGAATGTCGGAGAGATGCTCGAAGAACGAGCTCGACGCGTGGAAGAACGAGTTGAAGCTGGATCCAAGATCGGCAACGGGCATCGCAGCTACACTAGCCCGCGCGTGTCAGAGGCCCAGACCCAGATCGCCACTGCCAAGGCCACCCGCGACCCCGCCGACGAGGCGATGTGTTCGCGCGCCCGAGAGCGCTACGCCGCCGATCGCAAAAGCCGCTTCCGCCGCCGCCGCAAGCGCCACGCCGAGCTGCCCAACCTGATCATCATCGGCGGGCTCAAGTGCGGCACGACGAGCATCCACCACTACCTCGGCCTGCATCCGGAGATCCAGATGTCGAAGCCGAAGGAGCTCAACTTCTTCTGCGAGGAGCTCAACTGGGACCTCGGCCTCGACTGGTACGCGAGCCGCTTCGACAGCCGCTTCAAGGTCCGCGGCGAGTCCTCCCCTCACTACACCAACCTGCCGCGCTTCAGCGGCGTTCCGGCCCGCATCCGCGAGCACTGTCCCGACGCCCGCCTGCTCTACATGGTGCGCGACCCGATCAAGCGGATCCTCTCGCACTGGGTCCACGCCACCGGCGCCGGCTATGAGACCGGCGACCTGGTCGAGGTCCTCTCCAACCCCGACACCTCCTACATGAACCGCTCCAAGTACTGGATGCAGTTGCAGCCCTACCTCGAGCACTTCGACCGCGAGCAGATCACGATCATCACCCAGGAGGAGCTGCAGTCCGAACGCGAGGAGACGATGCGCAAGGCCTTCGCCTTCGCCGGCGTCGATGAGACCTTCACCTCCGAGCAGTTCGACCGCGAGTGGGAGAAGTCCGGAGCCAAGGAGGGCGACAAATACCAGCTGATGGAGAAGCTGATCAAGCTCCCCGGCTTCCGCTCCTTCGACCGCAACTTCGACCGCCTGCCCGAGCCGCTGCGCTGGCGGGTCGAGAAGCTCGTCCACGATCCCGAGAAGCCGCCGGCGCCGAAGCCGAAGCTCCCCGATGACCTCTTCGAGACGGTTCGCGCTCGCTTCACCAGCGACGTCGCCGAGCTGCAGAAGTTCGCCGGCCGCGAGTTCGCCGGCTGGCACGACTACTCCTGAGCGCTCAGCACTAGGCTCTCCGCCAGTGCGGCGGCTGAGCCCGGATCCCGGCGAGACCACGGTCGAGCAGCAGCTCGACTCCTACAGCCCGTGGGAGGAAGAGCGCGAGGGTCGGCCTTTCGTCGCGGTCAACTTCGCCGCGACCGTCGATGGGCGGGCGACGATCGGGGGCGTCTCCGGGCCGATCGGCTCGGACGCAGACACTGCGATGCTGGTCGGTCTGCGCACCCGCTTCGACGCGGTGATGATCGGCGCCGGCACGATGCGGGCGGAGCGCTACAGCGGCCTCGAGAAGCGCCTGATCGTGGTCGAAAGTGGGCCCGATGGCCGGGTGGACCTCACTGCCTTAATGCGCTCGCTGCGCCAGGAGGGAATCAAGGCGCTGCTCTGCGAGGGCGGCCCGACCCTGCACGGCGCCCTCCAGGCGCTCGGCCTGGTCGACGAGCTGTTCCTCACCGTCGCCCCAAAGCTGGTCGGCGGCGAAGCCCCCCGCATCGTCGAGGGCGCCCTTCCCGAAACCGCCGAGCTCGAGCTTGCCTGGCTGCTGGAGCAAGACGGCGAGCTCTTCGCCCGCTACCGGCGCCGGATCTGATTTTCCCGAACTTAACGCCTGTATTCCCAATCTGTCATGGTTCTACTCCCAAATTGTCGGCACTCTAATCCCAATTTGTCATGCACCAAATCCCGCGCCACATCCGACCCCAGCTCGTCGCGTCCCTCAAGGAGGCCCGCGTCGCCTGTCTACTCGGCGCGCGTCAGTCGGGAAAGAGCACGTTGGTCCGGGCGGTGGCTGCCAACGAGCACCCTGCCCGCTATCTGACGCTGGACGACGCCGAGACGCTCCAGTTCGCGCGTGAAGATCCGGTCGGATTCGTCTCGGGGGCGGATCCCCTGGTGATAGACGAGATCCAGCGGGAGCCCGAGTTGCTGTTGGCGATCAAGCGCGTCGTGGACATCGACGAGACGCGTGGGCGCTTCCTGATCACCGGCTCGGCGAACATCGTCACGCATCCGCGCGTCGCCGATGCCCTCCCGGGACGAGTCGACTACATGACCCTGTGGCCGTTTTCGCAGGCAGAGCTGGCCGAACGCAGATCCACATTTCTCGAGGTTGCATTCGCCGGCACGGCGCCTCGGGCCGAGAATCCGCCCGTGGGCAGGTCTGGGTATGTCGAGCGAGTCGTCGCCGGCGGGTTCCCGGAGGCGGTACAGGCCGGACCGAATCGCAGGCATCGCTTCTTCTCCGGCTACGTGGACTCGATCCTCAGCCGGGAGATCGACGAGCTTGGATCTGTCCGGGATGTCGAGTCGACGACTCGGCTGCTCCACCTCGTGGCAGCACGGTCCGGGGCTCTGACAAACCTTTCGTCACTGGGCAGAGAGCTCGGCGTCAACCACAAGACCGTGGCCAACCGGCTGCACAGCCTCGAACAGTTGTTCACGATCATTCGCCTGCCCGCATGGCACACGAACCTCGGCCACCGAGTGGTCCGAAGCGCCAAGTTGCACCTCGCCGACACCGGCATGCTCTGCTCGCTGATCGGCGCCGACGCAGGGCGACTGGAACGTGATGGCGAGATCGCAGGCAGCGTGTTCGAGACGTTTGCCGTCGGAGAGGTCGTCCGCCAGGCGAGCGTCGGGAAGTTCTCCACGCAACTTCACCTCAACCACTATCGGGACCAGCGTGGCAATGAGGTGGATCTCGTCCTGGAGCAGTTCAGCGGTGAGGTAGTGGGCATCGAGATCAAGGCGTCCGCGACCCCTAGCTTCAGTGACACCGCCGGCCTCAGGCTTCTGCGCGAACGACTCGGCGATCGGTTCCGCCAGGGCATTCTGCTTCACCTGGGGCCGGACACCATCCCGCTCGGCGATCGCATCGCAGCAGTCCCCCTAGCAGCGCTCTGGCAGGACCGCCATTCCCCGGACAAATCGTGAGTTAGCGCTGGAACAGATCGGGAATACGGCCGCGACAAATCGGGAGTTGGCGCCGTCCCGCTAGCGTTCAAGCGGCCCAGCCCCGAGGAGAGGACCAACCGATGGATTTCACGCCCAGCCCCCAGGTCGAGACCCTGCGCGAGCGCATCCTCGACTTCATGGATGCGGAGATCTACCCGCAGGAGCGCGAGATCATGGAGGGGCTCGACGCCGAGGTCGGGCCCGGTGTGCCCTACCCGAAGATCCTGGTCGAGATCCGCGAGAAGGCAAAGTCCGAAGGCCTCTGGAACCTCTTCATGCCCGACGAGCGCTACGGGCCGGGCCTGACCAACTGGGAGTACGGGCTGCTCTGCGAGGAGATGGGACGCAGCCCGGCGGCGGCGCCGATGGCCTTCAACTGCTCGGCGCCGGACACCGGCAACATGGAGATCCTCGCCGAGCACGGCTCCGACGAGCAGCGCGAACGCTGGCTCGAGCCGCTGCTCGAGGGCCGCATCCGCTCCTGCTTCTCGATGACCGAGCCCGAGGTATCGGGCTCGGACCCGACCCTGCTGCAGGCGCGCGCCGAGCGCGACGGAGACGAGTGGGTGATCAACGGCCACAAGTGGTTCACCTCGGGCGCGGTCGGCGCCGAGCTGGCGATCGCGATGGTCGTCACCGACCCCGAGGCCAATCCCTACGCGCGCGCCTCAATGATCTGTGTGCCGACCGACAACCCGGGCTTCAACCTGGTGCGGCCGATCCCGGTGATGGGCCACGACAAGGGCCCCGGCCACTGCGAGATCCGCTACGAAGACTGCCGCGTGCCGGCCGCCAACCTGCTCGGCGGCCAAGGCATGGGCTTCGTCGTCGCCCAGGACCGTCTCGGCCCCGGCCGCATCCACCACTGCATGCGCGCGATCGGCACCGCCGAGCGGGCGCTGGAGATGATGTGCCACCGCGCCAACGAGCGCGAAGCCTTCGGCGGCCCGCTGGGCGAGAAGCAGTTCGTCCAGGAGGCGATTGCGGCCTCGCGGATGGAGATCGACCAGGCCCGCCTGCTCACCCTCTACGCCGCCTGGAAGATGGACACCGAGGGCAAGCGCGCCGCCCGCCAATCGATCTCGGCGATCAAGATCGTCGCCGCCAACATCGTCATGGACGTGCTCGACCGCGCGATCCAGATCCACGGCTCCCTGGGCATGACCGACGACACCCCCCTCGCCGCCCTCTGGCGCTTCAGCCGCATGCTGCGCCTGGCCGACGGCCCCGACGAGGTCCACAAGATGGTCCTCGCCCGCCGCGAGCTCAACCGCTGGTCCAAGCGCGCCGAAGCCGAGGCGGCGGGCGAGCTGGACCCCAAGCACGCCCGGCGGGCGATCTGAGGAACAGCCTCCTCTCTCTACCGTGGGACTACACAGGTATGTGTATAAGGCCTGCTAAGGTATGAGCATGTTGAATCGACGCCTACAGATTCTTGTCGACGACGAGCGCTTTGAACTGCTGGCACGCGAATCGGAGCGGATGGGCGCCCCGGTTGGCGAGCTGGTCAGGCGAGCCATCGATCATGAGTATTCGCGACCTAGCGGCAGTGCCGAGCGCGAACGTGCCGGCCGAGCGCTGCTGGCAATGCCAACTCCTGAGGGTCCCGAGCCCGATTGGGAGGATCAGAAGCGCGAAATGCTCGATGAGCGGATGCGGAAACTGGAAGGCTCGTGAGGCGCTTCCTCTACGACACCGCCATATTCAGCTACGCCCTCGGCGGTGACCACAGATATAAGGAGCCCTGCCGCACGATTGTGGAGAAAGCTACGGCTGGTGAACTACGGGGGGAGGCCAGCGCCGACATGATTCAGGAGCTCGCCAACCAGCGCTTGAGACGCACAGGAGACCGGAACAGCGCGGCGGAAGCTGTCAGAAACGTCACCAAGCTTGTTCGCCTCCATCCGCTCGAGCCAGATGACGCACTGCTCGGCATAGACCTCTTTGAAACCAACTCTCGTTTGGACGCCCGCGATGCCGTATTCGCGGCCGTGGCGCTCAATCGCGGCATTGACGTAATCCTCGCCACCGATCGCGCATTCGACGAAGTGCGCGGCTTGGAACGCATCGATCCAGCCGACGAACGAGCCGTCGCCAGTCTTCTCAGCTAACCCAGGCCCTGAGCAGGACTTGGCGCGTCGTCAGTGCCGCCAAGTCCCGCCCCAAGGGTCTCAGCGGTTCTTGAAGGTCGACAGCAGCGGAGCCACCATCGGGCATGGCTTAATCGTCACGCAACTCACCCCCTTTCCTTTGCCGCAAAGTTATCTGAATACTTAGGAAACTTTACGTCAATCAGGATCAGCATTGCGGTTCGACCGAGTTTGCAACTACTTTTTGCGTGCAAACGACAGGGCCATACCGATCTGAAGTCTGGGAATGCCGGATGGCCTGACGAGAGGAGCCGGCTTTGCCAGCGAAAAAAAGGGCCCAGGCCCAGTCCGCAGATCGGGCATCAAAAGGGACGAAGAAAAGGGGCAAGCCGGACCCCAAAGATCTATCTCTCAATCAGAGACTCATCAGGGCACTGGCCCATCCGCTGCGGGTGAAGCTCCTGGCCTACCTGAATGACCGCGAATGGAGCCCGAACGAACTCTCGGAAGAGCTGAACGAAGGGCTCAGCCAGGTCAGCTACCACATCAAAGTCCTGCGGGATTTAGAGATGATCGAAATGACCAGGACGGAGCCGCGCCGGGGCGCAGTCGAGCACTACTACCGCGCGATTGAGCGCGCCTACATCCCAAGATGGATGGCGAAACTGCTTCCCAGGTCGGGGAACGAAATCGTCGGGTCCAACATCCTCGAAGCGATAGAGGAGGATCTGGTCGCGTCGCTCAAGTCCGGGAAGTTCTACGAGCGTGAGGACACCCACGCCAGCTACACGCCCGTGACCGTGGACGGCATCGGCTGCGAGGAAGCCGATGAGGTGGCTATCCGGGCAATCGGGGAAATCCTCGAGATTCAGGGCAAATCGGCCAACCGGCGAGCCAACGGCGAAGGGGACGGCGAGTACATCCCCGTCAGCGCGGCGTTCTTGATCTTTGGTTCAGCCCTGGCCGAGGAGAAGCGAAAGCCTTCACAGGGCGGCAAGAAAAACGGCCGCTGACGAATACTCAGATTTCGCGGGGCACCGAAGCGCGCCAAATACCTAGGATCGGCGCGCATCGAGCGTTGGGCCTAGGGGGCGGTCGTCAGAAGCGCTCCTCACAGTGGGCGCCCGGTGCTTGCTCGATGGACAGGGAGGGCGGTGATCCGAGTTTCGCCGCCCTCCCGCAAACCCAGGGCTAGACGTCTATCTAGCGCTCAGTAGAGCACTACGAAGAAGCCGGCGTCTATCGCTTCGAGTTTGCCGGAGCTTTCTCGCGGATCGACGAATGCCTGCGTGCCTTCCGGGCACACCGGGCCTCGGCCGGTGCCGAACTGGATCGTGACGTTTTTGCCGGCCTGCGCGTAGTCGACCGTTGCCACCCCGCCCACCGGAGCGGGAGTGAGACCCGAGAAGCAGTAGAAGCCAAGCGAGGGATGAACGACGTTGGCCTGAGAGATCCCCGAGCTTCCGGCCAAGACGACGCCATCCGAGGAGATGTTCCCCGCGTGCGACAGCCGTTCAGCCGCCGGAGCGACGAACCCCGGGGCCAGCGTTTCGAGACTGACCGAGCCGTCCGCCAGCTTGCCGCTGGTCACCGCCTCCGGGGCGATCTTGGCCGTGGAGATCGCGGTGGCTTTGATCTTCGATCGCGTGACCGCATTGCGCTTGATCTTCGAGGTCGTCACCGAGCCGCCGCGGAGTTCGTGGCTGCCGATCTTCTTAGCCGCGTAGGCGGCTCCCCCACTGAGAACCAGGAAGAGGGCGAGCGAGGAAACCACGTTCGCGTAGGTCAGGCGCTGGCGAATCCGCTCCACGCGCCGACGATGGCAAGGGGTACCTGCGCTGTCAAGGACCGCTGGACGATGCATCCGGGAATGCGAAAGGGCCGGGCAAAGCCCGGCCCTTTCGGTGCAGCTAGTCCAGGCTGAACTAGCCGTTGGTAGCCGAACCCACGCGCTGAGCGATCAGTGAGCGGTTGATCGCTGCGGTCCCGTTGGCGTTATCGCCGCAGGTAACCGTGACCTGACCAGCGCCGGCGACAGCCGCCAAGTCAACACCGTCGATAGACGGAATGATCCCCAGGTCTTCACCCTCGGTACCACTCTGGGCCAGGACTTTTCCGCCCTGGTTCAGGCGACAACCGACGTGCACCGGGCCAGTGGCAATAGCGATTCCGATGTTCGCTGTAACGACCCAGTTGCCCGCGGGCAGGTTGAGGCTCATTACCGTCGTCCAGGTGGCGGGGTTATAGGTATCGACGAAATCAAATTCACTGCTGGTAGTCGAGTAGAGGGCTTCCGAGCGCTCACCCGGAGTCAGCTTCGGTCCGGTGACGGAACCTTCGCCGAGCTTGGCAGTCGTCACCGCTCCATCGTTGATCTTCGACGTGGTGACGGCGTTGTCGGCCAGCTTCGCGGAAGCGACCGCATTGTTGCCGATCTTACTTGTCTTGACGGCTTCCTTCTTGATCTTCGCCGTGGCAACAGCTTCCTTCTTAAGCTTGCCGGTCGTGATCGAGTTGCCCTTGATGTCGTTGCTGCCGATCTTCTTGGCGGCGTAGGCGCTGGCTCCGCCGAGGACGAGGAAGACGGCGATCGAGGACATCACGTTTGCGTACGTGACTCGCTTGCGAATCTGCTTCACAGGGGTTCTCTCCTTCAGTTGGATACGACAAAAGACGAGGCTCGAATGCATCGTCTTCGCGCTCAACCGGCGAGACCCTTCTGAGTTGCGCCTGCCAAGCCAATAAGCAAGCTATTTAGAGCGGGCCTGCAGGGTCCGTCGGGCAATTTGCCCGACGGACCCTGACGTCATCACAAAAGCTACTGCCGTCAGCCGCCGATCGCCCGGCCAAAGAAACGGCATGCATTCGCGCCGCCGAATCCATCGCTCCGCCAGGCGTACTGCGCTGTGACGACCACTCCGGTCTGAAAGACCACGTCTATCGTCCCGGCACCACTTCCCGTTTGGGTGAGAGCCAAGTTACTGGTAGCAGTGAAGTTATTCGTACCGCTATGAATGGTTTCGCCGAGATTGTCAATTCCCTCATACCGCACAGCTCCCTCAGAACTCGAGCTGCTATTGGCAAGCAGCGCTGGCAGTCCAGCTGCACACGTAGCCGTGAGTTTCAGGCCTTGAACGTTGAGAACCGCTTGCTCTGCTCCATTTTCAGGAACCTGAGCGCTGAACTTGGCCACCGTCTGGCCTCCCACGGTGTTCGCGTTGTTCGCGTTGTCGGCGCTATTTGCGTGAGCCGCATTCGGAACAGTGCCCACCGAACCGAGGTTCAACTTCGCGCCGGTAACTGCCCCGTCGGCGATCTTGACCGTGGTAACGGAGTTCTTCTTCAGCTTTGAGGCGGTGACCGCTTCCTTCTTGATCTTGCCAGTCGTAATTGAGTTGCCCTTGAGTTCGTTGCTGCCGATCTTGTTGGCGGCGTACGCGCTGGCGCCGCCGAGCACGAGGAAGACGGCGATCGAGGACATCACGTTTGCGTACGTGATGCGCTTGCGGATCTGCTTCACGGGATTCTCTCCTTGAGGGTTGAGATAGGGAGCGCCTGAAAAGCGCTGCACAGTTTTTGCTGCAAAGGCGACCCTTTCAGGTCCGTCAAAGAAATGTCAAGCAGCCTGGACGCGGCTGTTATGTCAGCCGCGACGCTCGGCGGCGTCGGCCGCATCTGCCAGCCGCTCGACCAAGCGCGCGAACGCTTCGATGCCGGGGTCGACCTTGCCGTACTGGCCCGCCGCGTAGCGCGCGTAGACGCCCTCGAGAATGATCGCCAGCTTCCAGTAGCCGAGGGCGACGAAGAAATCGAGCTGGGAGAGGTCGCGGCCGGAGCGCTCGGCGTAGCGGGCCTTGAGCTCGTCGCGCTTGGGGAAGCCCGGGGCCATCGTCGCCGGCTGGCCCAGCGAGATGTCGTCCTCGCCCGCCTCGGGCCAGTAGACCATCAGCAGGCCGACATCGGCGAGCGGGTCGCCGAGGGTGCAGAGCTCCCAGTCGACAACCGCGGCCACCTCGCCCCCGGGCGTGAGGATCATGTTGTCGAGGCGGTAGTCGCCATGGACGATCGTCGCCGGGCCCTGCTCGGGGATCCGCGCCGCGAGGCGCTCGTGCACGGCGTCGATCGCCGGCAGCTCGCGCGTCTTCGACTTCTCCCACTGGCCCTGCCAACGGCGCAGCTGGCGGGCGACGTAGTCCTCCTTGCGGCCGAGCTCGGCGAGGCCGACCGCGTCGGGGTCGACGGCGTGGATATCGACCAGCGTGTCGACGACCCGCTCGCCGATCGCGCGGCGGTCACTCTCGTCGGGGAAAGCGTCCGCCTCGGCGAGGCCGCGCAGGATCGGCCCCTCGACGAACTCCATCACGTAGAAAGGAGCTTCGTTGACGCTCTCGTCCTCGCAGAAGCCGGCGACGGGCGCGACCGGCACCGGGGTCTTCGCCAGCGCCGAGACGACGCGATGCTCCCGCCCCATGTCATGGGCGGAGCCAAGGCGCTTGCCGAGCGGCGGCCGGCGCAGGGCCCAGCGCTTGCCGGCCGCGTCGCGCACGCCATAGGTCAGGTTCGAGTGGCCACCGGAGATCCGATCAAAGGTGAGCGGCAGCTGAGCACTGGGTATGTGCGCGCCGAACCATGCTTCTACTCCGGCCCGATCGATCCCCTCCGGCGCCTCGGCGCTGCCGTCGGCCGTGCCTGTAGCCTCGTCTCCCATCGAGGGGCAAGCATATTCCCGGCGCCGTTTCCGGCTCAGCCCGTCGCTCGCCAACCGGCTGACGATCGGCTTTGCGATCGCCTTTGCCGTGCTCACCGGCCTCGCCGTTGTCGGCGTCGCCCGCTTCCTGCAGCAGCGGCAGGACTTCGAGGACTCGACCGCACGCTCCTACCAGGTGGAGATCTCCGCTCGCACCCGGCTCGCCAACGGCGAACATCCGGCTGCTGCTCGTTCAGTGATCCTCACCCAGCAACACAAGCGCCAACAGCTGCGCGACGACATCGGCGGCGAGACCCGCGACACAGCGCTCTTGGTCGGGGCGGGCCTGATCGCTGGGCTGACCGGCGCGGCGCTGCTCTTCAGCGGCCTGATCGCCTCGATGCGCCGGCCGCTCGAGGAGCTGGTCGAGGCATCCGGCCGCCTTGCCGCCGGCGATCTCAACACCCGGGTCAAAATCGGCGGCCTCTCCGAGACCGCCTCGCTCGGCACGGCCTTCAACGAAATGGCCACGGAACTGCAGCGCCGCGCCGGCGAACGCGATCAGCTGGAAACGATGAAGGACGAGTTCGTGCTCACCGCCTCGCACGAGCTGCGCAGCCCGCTCACCTCAGTGCAGGGCTTCGCCGAGCTGCTGATGCTGGAGCGCGACAAGCTCAGCGCCAAGCAGGCCGACACGGTCGAGATCATCCTCGACAACACCCGCCACCTGGTGCGCTTGCTCAACGACCTGCTCGACCTCGCCCGCAGCGACGCCGGCCGCCTGACGATCAAACCGACGGTAATCGACGTTGCGACGCTGGTCGAAGACCCGGTGCGGACGATGCTGAGTCAGACCCAGGCAAAGGAGCAGGTGCTGACGCAGGAGATCGCCCCCGGCCTGCCGCCGGTCAGCGTCGACCGCGACCGAATCCGTCAGGTGCTCGTGAACCTCTTGACCAACGCACACGAGTACTGTCCCGCCGGCGCCTCAATCCACGTCACCGCAAACAGCAACGGTGGCGGTGTGGAACTCGCGGTGAGCGACAACGGGCCTGGAATGGCAGCGGACCAGCTAGATCACATATTCGAGCGCTTCACCCGCGGCGACGCCGGGCTGACTCAGCACGTCGGCGGCACCGGCCTCGGCCTTGCGATCTCGAAATCGCTGGTCGAGCTTCACGGTGGCGCGATCTCCGCCCAATCGATCGAGGGACAGGGCTCGACCTTCAGGGTTTGGCTGCCCGCGGTTGCGGGGAGCGGAGTCGACGAGCCGCGAAACGACGGCTTGGACCGGGCCCCGGCCCAATCCCGGGAGGAGGCGTTGTGAGCACGCGGGTACTCATCGCCGATGACTCAGAGACGATCTTGCTCCTGCTGCGCACGCGGTTGGAGATGGAGGGTTACGAGGTGATCACCGCCGCCGACGGCGTCGAGGTGGTCGAGGCGATGCAACGCCCCTCCGAGCCAAAGCCGGAGATCCTCCTGCTCGACGCGATGATGCCGCGCAAGTCCGGCATCGACGCCCTGCGCGAGCTGCGCGCTGCCGGTGTCGACACTCCCGTCCTGATCGTCAGCGCCCATCAGGATGAGATGGACGCCGGCGCCGCCACCGACGTCGAGGTCAGCGGCTACATCACCAAGCCGATCGACTTCGACCAGCTCTTCAGCCGCATCGCCGAGCTGACCGGCTGAGCGCCGGCCAGACCTCAGCTCTTCGCGACCTCGAGCCGGATCTCTTTGCCTTTGACCTTGGTGCCGTCGAGGTACTCGACCGTGCGCTCGGCGACCGCGGGGTCAATGTGGACGAAGGAGAAGCGGTGCAGGACGTGGACGTCGTGGATCGCCTCCTCAGGCAGGACGGCGCCCTCGCGCAGCGCCCAGCGCAGGTCCTCCTCGCTGATGCCGCTGCGCTCGCCTCGGTTGACGAAGAGCTTCACCGACTTGGAACTGGTCTTGGTGGCATCCGCTTTGCCCGAATCAGCCTCGAGCTCGGGCGCCTCCTCGGCGGGAGTCTCCTTGGGCACCTCAGCCGCCTTCACGGCCTTGCTGCGCTCCGGCCGCTCGCGGCGGCGCGGGCGCGGCGCGTGCTCAAGCCGCTCCTCCGGAGTTTCCCACTCGCCGATCGTCGTCTTCACGTCGCGCTCAATGCGGCCGATCTCGTCGCGTTGGGCAGGGGTGACGAAGGTGATCGCGCGGCCGGTCCGCCCGACCCGGCCGGTGCGGCCGATGCGGTGGACGTAGACCTCCGAGGAGGCCGGCACGTCGTAGTTGATCACGTGGGTGACGTGCTCGATATCGAGGCCGCGGGCGGCGATGTCGGTCGCCACCAGGAGGCGCACGCGGTGGTCCTTGAAGGCGATCATCACGCCGTCGCGCGAGCCCTGGCTCATGTCGCCGTGCAGCGCCTTGACGTCGAGGCCTTTGTTCTTCAGCGTCTTCTCGAGCCGGTCGGCGCCGATCTTGGTGCGGCAGAAGATGATCGCCTGCTCTGGCTCCTCGATCTTCAGCAGGTCGACGAGCTTGGCCGCCTTCTCTTTGGCCCCGACCTCGACGTAGGCCTGGGCGATCGCGTCGACGGTCAGCGTTTTCGGCGTGATGCTGATCGTCGTCGGGTCATACATGTAGCTCTCGGCGAGGCGTTTGACCGGCGGCGGCATCGTCGCCGAGAAGAGCGCCGTCTGGCGACCGCTCGGGCACATGCGGAGGATCTTCTCGACGTCCTCGATGAAGCCGAGGTCGAGCATCTCGTCGGCCTCGTCGAGGACGA
>Ga0105245_10002263_pt1 | contig 17433 bp, 12 predicted proteins | sample KBSM54metaG_FD_81523 | JGI IMG/M metagenome (GOLD analysis project Ga0105245, IMG submission 81523) | Miscanthus rhizosphere microbial communities from Kellogg Biological Station, Michigan, USA - KBS M5-4 metaG | ecosystem: Host-associated > Plants > Roots > Rhizosphere > Soil | place...
CCCGGGACGGAGCTCGAGCTCGCCGTCGACCCGGCGCGCTTCCACTTCTTCGATCCCGACACGGGCGCCGTGCTCGGGCGGGCCGCGGCGGCAGTCGGCGCGTAGATTCCCGGCGGCATGCCGGTCTGGCCTGTCGCGGGAGGAGCGCGGGCGCCCTATCCTGGACGAGCCGGCCGACTCCGACGAGGTGCCGGCGCGGAAGCTCGCCGAGACGTACCGAGCCGAGTCGCTCGCTCGAAGTCGCTCTGATGGTCAAGATCACCGTCCGCGAGAGCCAAACGATGCGAGTGCCTGCCTGGTACCGGCCCATGAGGTCGGCGGATCACCGGGGATCGAGGACACGCGCGCCGCTCGCCTGCGTTCCGAGTCGTGCTTCTCTTTCGCTCGATCTTTGTTCATCGATTTCGGCCAGGCGTGAAGGCGCTCCGCCTCGGCCGGCGTCCCCGGCCGGCGTGCAACCGGGGCGGGCCGAGCGCACGGCTTGAACTGTCGAGCGGCCGATGCATACAGTCCGTTCACCCAGCGATGAGCCCACATACGCCTCGCTCGACCGGTTGCTGCGGCAGGTGCAGCGTGGACGCGGCTCTGGTCATCCCGGCATGAGCCCGCCGAGCACGACGGAGCCGGGCGAGTACACGTGCTCCGAGTGCGGCGCCGACAACCCGGAGGGCAACCGCTTCTGCGGTTCCTGCGGGGCGGCTCTGGTAGCTCCAGCGATCGAGCGCCGGAAGCTGGCGACGCTCGTCTTCTGTGACGTCGCGGGCTCGACCGCCCTCGGCCACAGCACCGATCCGGAGGCCGTGCGGGAGCTGATGCTCTCGTACTTCGCGGTCGCGCGCGAGGTCCTGGAGCGACACGGCGGGACGGTCGAGAAGTTCATCGGTGACGCGGTCGTCGCCGCATTCGGGGTACCGGTCGCGCACGAGGACGATGCGCTGCGGGCGTGCCGGGCGACTCTCGAGATCCAGGCGCGACTGTCCTCGCGCATCCCTCTGCGAATCGGCGTCAGCAGCGGCGAGGTCGTCACGGGCGACACCAGCGCGAGAGAGACGTTTGCGACCGGTGACGCGGTGAACGTCGCCGCCCGTCTCGAGCAGGCGGCCGCGCCCGGTGAGGTGTTGATCGGCGAGTCGACGCTCGCGCTCGTCCGCGATGCCGTTCATGTCGAGGTCGTGGAGCCGCTCCTGCTGAAAGGCAAACCCGAGCCGCACCCCGCCTTCCGCCTGCTCGCGGCCGGGGGATCGGCCACCCGCACGGCCACGCCGCTGATCGGCCGGGTGGACGAGCTGGCGCTGCTCGAACGTGAGCTCCACACCGTCATCAGCGACGGCGGATGCCGATTGGTGACCGTGGTCGGCGAGCCCGGCGTGGGCAAGTCGCGCCTCGCGGGTGAGCTGATCGAGCGCGTCCGCCCGCGCGCCCGGGTCGTGCAGGGCCGCTGTCTTTCGTACGGCGAAGGGATCACCTACTGGGCGGTCGCAGAGGTCGTGCGTGCGCTGACCGGGATCCGCGATCAGCATTCCGCGGAGCAGGTGCGGACGCAGCTGGACGCGTTCTGCGCGAGCCTCGCCGACGGTGCCGGTGTCGCGGCCCAGGTTGCGACGATGCTCGGCGCCGGCGAGAGCGGCACCACGCCCGAGGAGCTCTCGTGGGCGCTACGCCGGTTCCTCGCGGCGGCCGCACGCGAGCAGCCGCTGGTGGTGGTAATGGACGACATCCACTGGGCCGAGCCGGTGCTGCTCGAGCTGCTCGCGCGATTGCCCCAAGCGCTCACCGATGCGCCCGTGCTCGTCGTGTGCCTGTCCCGGTTGGAGCTCCTCGACCGCGATCCTGCCTGGCCGGTGACCGTGCGGCTCGGGCCACTCGCCGCCGGGGAGGTCGACTCGCTGCTCGAGTCCCTCGACGCGCCGGCGAGCATCCGGGCGCGCGTCACGCAGGCCGCCGACGGCAATCCACTGTTTGCCGAGGAGCTGGTGGGGTGGGTGGCCGCGGGGGGCGACCTCGAGGAGATGCCCACAGGGCTGCACGCGCTCCTGGGCGCGCGTCTCGATCAGCTCGACCGGACCGCGCGCGATGCGCTCGAGCGGGGCGCGATCGAAGGCGAGGTCTTCCACTTCGACGCCGTCGTCGAGCTCTCGGAGGAGCGCTCGCGCCCGCTCGTTCCGGGTGGGCTCGAGGAGCTCACCCGCAAGGAGCTGATCGGTCTCACCGCCGCGGACCTGGCCGGCTCGATGGTCGCGTACAGGTTCAAGCACATCCTCGTACGTGACGCTGCATACGCGGCGACCGCGAAGAGGCTGCGTGCCTCGCTGCACGGGCGGTTCGCGGACTGGGTGGAGCGGCGCGCCGGAGACCGGTTGGCCGAGTTCGAGGAGATCGTCGGCTACCACCTCGAGCAGGCTCACCGGTATCAGGGCGAGCTAGGTGAGGCCGATGCCGAACTCGCCGCGCGCGCAGGGGAGCGCCTCGCCGCGGCCGGCCGCCGGGCGCTCTGGCGCGGCGACGAGCGCGCCGCCGCCAAATTGCTCGAGCGTTCACTCACGCTGACGCGGCCGCATACGCTCGACGTCATGCTCGAGCTCGACCTCGCGCAGGCGCTCTCGACGGACCCGGCCCGGGCCATGGCGGTCGCCGAGGCCGCCGCCGGGCGAGCGGCCGCGGCGACTGAGGAGACCGGAGCTGCTCTCGCCCACGCCGTCGCGACATTCCACGGGGTGCAGTGCAGCGCCAGTTCGGTGGACGACCTCGAGGCGAGCGTAGGGGCGGCGCGTCCACTGGTGGAGGCGAACGGCGACCATGCTGCGCTCGCGACGATCTTCTGGCTCATGGGTCCGGCAGTCGCGAATATCCGCGGGCGCTACGAGGAGTGGACGTCGGCGGCCGAGCTCGGGCTCGAGCACACACGGCTCGCCGGGCACCAGCAGCAGGGGCGCGACCGCTTCCGCATCGCCACCGCACTCGCGGTCGGTCCGCGTCCCGCGGACGAGGCGCTCCGAGTGCTCGATTCCTGGCTGGCGGACATGCACGAGCCGTGGACCGACCTGCGCCGCGCGGAGCTGCTCGCCATGCTGGAGCGTTTCGACGAGGCGTGGCTCGCCGCGGAGCAGTCCGGCGAGCTGTTCCGAGAGCGGGGAGTCGAGTGGGGCGACTACGCGCTGGCGATCGTCTCGGCGCTGGCAGGAGACCGCGAGACAGCGTGCCGGCACTGGCGGGTCGTGTGCGACTGGCTGGAGGCAACGAGGCAGAACGGGTTCCTCGCCTCGCATGCGGCCTTGCTCGGACTCGAGCTCTGCGCGCTGGGGCGCTTCGAGGAGGCTGAGGCGTGCGCTCGTCGGAGCCGAGCGGCCGGCGATGCCGACGACCTGGTCTCCCAGGGGCTCTGGCGGCAGGTGCAGGCGCTCGTCGAGTCGCAGCGTGGGAGACACGCGGAGGCGGAACGGCTCGCGCGCGAGGCGCTCGCCTACCTGGAGCGCACGGACAGCCTCGCCTTCCAGGGCGGCGCACTCCGTGACCTGGCCGAGGTTCTCCTTGCCGCCGGTCGTGCAGAGGAGGCCGCGGACGCGCTCGGGCAGGCGCTCGACCGCTACGAGCGCAAGCGCGTACTCCCGCTGGCCCGGCGCATCCGCGAGCGCCTCACGACGCTGGAACCGGTGCGCCGTTGACCCCTTCGCGCTCCTCCGTCTCCGCTGCGCCCGAGGAGCGGGTGCTCCTGCTCAGCCTGCCCTTCGGCTCGCTCACGCGTCCGTCGCTCGCGCTCGGCCTGCTCGCGGCGCACTGCCGGCGACTCGAGATCGACTGCGACGTCCGCTATCTCACCCTTCCCTTCGCCGAGCTTGTCGGCCCGACGGAGTATCTCTGGCTGATCAGGGAGATCCCGTACGAGGCGTTCGCCTGCGACTGGCTCTTCACCGAGGCGCTCTACGGCCCGCGGCCGGAAGCCGACGCGGCGTTCGTCGAGGATGTGTTGCGCGGGATCTGGCACCTGCGGCGAGAAGCCGTCGCCCGCATCGAGCGGCTTCGCCCGGCGGTCGAGCCGTTTCTCCAGCGCTGCATCGAGGAGATCGAGTGGAGTCGCTACACCCTCGTCGGCTTCACCTCGATGTTCCAGCAGAACATCGCCTCGCTCGCACTGGCCGCGCGTGTGAAGGCCGCCTACCCGCACCTGACGACCGCGTTCGGCGGCGCCAACTGGGAGGAGCCGATGGGGGAGGCCCTGCAGCGCCGCTTCCCGTTCGTCGACCTCGTCTTCTCCGGCGAGGCCGACGTGTCCTTTCCGGCGACCCTCGCGGCGCGGCGACGCGACGGCAGCCATCCCGTGACGCGGGCCGGGACGCTCGCCGACCTCGACGAGCTGCCGCTTCCCGACTTCGATGCGTTCTTCGACCAGCTGCGATCGCGGCCCTGCCTCGCGCACCTGACCCCACAACTGCTCGTCGAGACGGCGCGAGGCTGCTGGTGGGGCGAGCGCTCGCATTGCACCTTCTGCGGCCTCAACGGCTCGACGATGGCCTTCCGCAGCAAATCGCCGGAGCGCGTCGTCGAGGAGTTCGCGTCGCTCCGCACCCGCCATGGCGTCCGGGAGTTCTGGGTCGTCGACGACATCCTGGACATGCGCTACTTCCGAACCGTGCTGCCGATCCTCGCAGGCGAGCAGTTGGACATCGAGCTTTTCTGGGAGGTGAAGGCGAACCTGTCGGCGAAGCACGTCCACGCGCTGAGGGCCGCCGGAGTCCGCTCGATCCAGCCGGGAATCGAGAGCCTCAGCGACCACGTCCTGGCGTTGATGCGGAAGGGGACGACCGGTCTCAAGAACATCGAGCTGCTCAAGTGGTGCCGCGAGTACGGCGTCAAGCCGATGTGGAACCTCCTCTACGGCTTCCCCGGCGAGACCGAGGCCGACTACGAAGAGACGCGGACGCTCATCGAGGCGATCTGGCACCTCGACCCGCCGCAGGCTTGCGGCCGGGTCCGGCTCGATCGCTTCAGCCCGTACCACGAGGATCCGGAGGCGTTCGGCATGGAGAACGTCCGGCCGAAGGCGCCGCTGTCGCACATCTATCCGTTCCCGCGCGACGACGTGATGGAGATCGCCTACTACTTCGACTTCGACTATCCCGACGGGCGGAGCGCGAACGCCCATGCCGGCCGCGCGCTCGAGGTGGCACGCGCGTGGATGGACGACGACGACCGCGGCCTGCTGGCAGTCATGGTCGACGGCGACCGCACTGTGCGCCTAGCGGACTCCCGGCGTCGGCCCGGAGCCGCGCCGGAGCAAATCTCCCTCGATCGCTGGCGAGCGGAGGTCTTCCTCGCATGCGATTGCGCGCAGAGCGTGCGCGAGCTACTGCGGCTCATGGTCGTGCAGGAGGAACGCGTCGCCGAGCGCGAGCTCATGGCATTCCTCGCCGACTGCGTCCGTCGTCGGTTGATGGTGCACAACGGACGCTCGTGGCTGAACGTCGGTGTCCACGTTCCCGCCCGCGATCCGACGCCCGAGCGCCCGCGGTTGACCGAAACAGTAACCGCTGTATAGTCGCCCCGATGGCGACTGTCGCCGGTGAGCGGGCCAGCGATCTCCCCGTCCGCCGCGAAGCGGAAGAGTGGCCGCGCGCCTCCGAGCAGGACCCGTTTCTCATCCCGGAGCAAGAGCCGGACGAGCGAGAGCCCGAGCGGGAGCAGGACCCGTTTCTCATCCCGGAGCAGGAGCCTGACGAGCCAGAGCCCGACGAGCAGAAGCCGGACAAGAAAGAGCCGGACGAGGGAGAGCCGGAGCGGGAGCAGGACCCGTTTCTCATCCCGGAGCAAGAGCCGGACAAGGAAGAGCAGGAGTATCAGTCCGACTGAGCCGGCCCGAAACGGCCACGGCAGCGGCGACACCCATCGGAGAGACGTCCACGGCTGGCCCCGGCCAGGGAGAAACCACCGTTCGGCAAGCGGATGTGGCGTCGTGTCGCCACGCCATCGCCCAGTTCGGCGATCTCCCACGACTGACGCCGTCCGCCGCGCGGCGGCGGCCGTCAATCGATGTGGAAGTACTCGGAGAGGAGGACGAAGTTCTCGTCGGGCGGACGGCCGCCGAGATCGAAGAACGGCGTCATCTCCGCCTGCCAACGCGCGTTGACGTCCGTCTCGGCCATCGCCCGGACGGCCGCGTCGAAATCGTCGGTCTCGAGGTAGCCGACGACGAGCCCGTCCTCGGCGATGAACAGCGAGTAGTTCCGCCAGCCGGTCATTCGGAGCGCGTCGAGCATCTCCGGCCACACGGCCTCGTGGTGAGCGAGGTACTCCTCGCGATGCTCGGGCTTGATCCGCAGCAGGAAGCAGACGCGTTGCATTCGGTGACGCGCACGCTAGCGTGCCACGCTGTGCCGGGACCCCGGAGGATGGAGGATGAGATGGGGAAGGCGAGGCTTCGACGTCGGCGACCGCGTCTGCGCGAGCTGACGCCGCTCCTCGGGTTCGACGTTCCGGCCCTGAACGGCACCGAGCGCCGGTTGGCGGCCGCCCTCACCATCGACGATCTTCGCGCCCTCGCGAGGCGGCGGACACTGCGGGCGGCGTTCGACTACGCCGACGGGGCGGCCGAGGGTGAGACGTCTCTGGCCCGTGCCCGGCAGGCGTTCCAGGACATCGAGTTCCACCCGCAGGTCCTGCGCGACGTCTCCTCGATCGACACGAGCGTCGACGTCCTCGGCGGCAGCTCGGCGCTCCCGTTCGGCATCGCGCCGACGGGGTTCACGCGCCTCATGCGCGCCGAAGGCGAGCTCGCAGGCGCGGCCGCTGCAGGCGCGGCCAGGATCCCGTTCTCGCTCTCGACGCTCGGCACGGCGTCGGTCGAGGAGGTCGCTGCGGCGAACCCGGGCGGGCGGAACTGGTTCCAGCTGTACATGTGGAAGGACCGCGACCGCTCGCTCGAGCTCGTGCAGCGTGCGGCCGCGGCCGGGTTCGACGCGCTGCTCGTGACGGTGGACGTCCCCGTCTCCGGCGCGCGGCTGCGCGACCGTCGAAACGGGATGACGATCCCGCCCAAGCTCAAGCTCAGCACCGCGCTCGACGCGCTTCGCCGCCCGTCCTGGTGGTTCGACTTCGTCACCACCGAGCCGCTCGCCTTCGCCTCGTTCGACCGCTGGGAGGGCACCGTCGCCGAGCTACTCGACACGATGTTCGACCCGACGCTCGACGATGAGGACCTCGCCTGGGTCAGAGATCGGTGGCCGGGGAAGCTCGTGGTCAAGGGGATCCAGACGCTCGACGACGCCCGTCGGGTCGCCTCGCTCGGGGTCGACGCGATCACGCTCTCGAACCACGGCGGTAGGCAGCTCGACCGCGCGCCCGTCCCGTTCCACCTGCTGCCGGACGTCGTCCGCGAGGTCGGCGGCGACGTGGAGGTGCATCTCGACACGGGGATCATGAACGGTGCCGATGTCGTCGCATCCGTCGCGCTTGGCGCACGCTTCACGCTCGTCGGAAGGGCGTACCTCTACGGCCTCATGGCCGGCGGACGCGCCGGCGTCGACCGGGCGATCGCGATCCTCGCCGAGGAGATCACCAGGACGATGAAACTCCTCGGTGCCCGCTCCATCGACGAGCTCGAGCCCACACACGTCACCCAGCTCGAGCGACTCGTACCGCGGCCTCGCGGGTCGGTGCCTGCCTAGCCCGAGCCCTGCTCGTACGCGCTCTCGACCGAGGCGATGCCGCGCTCGGCGGTGCGCTGCTCCGCATACCCTCCCTCGCGGAACGCGGTCACGGGATCCGCGGGAAGCCCGCGCTGCTCGCGATACCGGGCGAGCAGCGGCCGGGCGTCGGTCTCGTACGCTTCGAGCAGGACGCGATGCGCTCCGAGCACGTCTCCGGCGCGCTGCGCCTCTGCAATGCGCTGCCAGTCGAGCAGGAGCGCCTTCGCGTACGCCGTCTGGATGTTGGCGACGGACTGGATCATCGCGTCGATCTTCCCTTCGACGTTGTGCGACTGGTCGATCAGCAGCGCGACGCGGTCGAGCTCCTCGCCGCGCGTCAGCTCGGCCATGATCCGGAAGAGCTCGAACGGATCGACGGAGCCGACGATGAGGTCGTCGTCCGCGTACTTGCGGTTGTTGAAGTGGAAGCCGCCGAGCAGGTCCTCTGCGAGGAGGCGCGCCACGATCTGCTCGATGTTCGTGCCCTGCGGGTGATGGCCAGTGTCGACGAGCACCCGGGCCTGCGGGCCGAGGCGTCGGCAGAGGAGCGCCGCGGTGCCCCAGTCGGGCAGGTCCGTGGAGTAGAAGGCGGGCTCGAAGAACTTGTACTCGACGAGCAGTGTCATCTCGGGGTCGAGGAGGGCGTACGTCTTCTCGAGCCCCGTGACGAGACGGTCGTACCTGGCCCGGAGGTCGTCCTGGCCCGCGTAGCTCGTGCCGTCCGCGAGCCACAGGCTGATCACGTTGGAGTCGACCGCTCGCGCGATCTCGACGCACTCGGCGAGATGCCGTAGCGCCTTCGCGCGCACACCCTCGTCGGGGCTGCACAGGCTGCCCAGGCGGTAGTCGTCGTCGCCGAAGAGATTCGGGTTCACGGCGCCGAGCTCGACGCCCTCGGAGCCGGCGAGGCGGGCGAGCTCGCCGTAGTCGTCGACCCGGTCCCACGGGATGTGGATCGCGACGCGCGGACAGCAACCGGTGAGCCGGTGCACGAGCGCCGCGTCGGCGATGCGCTCCTCGACGGTGCGGGCGGCGCCGGGCCACGGATAGACGTGGAACCGCGTGCCCGAGTTGCCGTACCCCCACGAGGGCGTCTCGATCTCGAGGCGGTCGAGGCGCTCGAACATGCGGTCGTCGTTCATGGCCGCGCAGTCTGACGCATCGGCGGCGAGATTTCGAATCGCTTTCGTTAAAGAGGAAATCGAAAGTGGAACTCTTGACCTCGCGATCCGACCGGCATATGGTCGCATCCACTGATGAGCGAGCCGCTTTCGGGTCTGCCACAGCAGGAGAGGATGCAGCACGTGTTGCGTCTCCTCGAGACGCGAGATTCCGTGCCGGTTGCGGAACTTGCGGAGACGTTTTCGGTTTCGGAAGTCACGGTTCGCAGCGATCTGTCGACACTGGCCCGCCAGGGGCTTGTCGCGCGCATCCGCGGAGGCGTGCGTGCCCTGCGGGACGGCCCGGAGGTCGGCTTCGACCTGCGGCTTCGGCTGGAGGTCGAGCAGAAGCGCGCGATCGCTCGCGCAGCGGCCGCGATGGTCGACGACGGCGAAGCCGTCGCCCTCGACGCCAGCACGACCGCGTACTACCTGGCCCTCGAGCTGCGCTCGATGCGCGAGCTCGTCGTCGTCACGAACGGGCTCCTCGTCGCCACGGCGCTCGCGGACGCTCCCGGTATCACCGTGCTGGTCACAGGCGGCGTGCTGCGGCTCTCCGCGATGTCCCTCGTGGGCGACCTCGGCACGGATGTCCTTCGGTCGACGCGGATCAACAAGGGCTTTCTGGGAGCGCGGGGCCTCAGCCTCGAGCGTGGACTGATGGACCTGAACCCGGACGAGGTGCGCATCAAGCAGGAGATGGCGGACGCCTGCGAGCAGGTGTACGGCATTCTGGACGGCACGAAGTGGCATCGCAGCGCACTCCTTCCCTTCGTCCAGATCGAAGACCTCGCCGGCGTCGTCACCGATCTCGGCGCGCCCGCGGATCAGGTCGAGGCGTGGCGTGTCGCAGGGCTCGAGGTGGTCGTCGCCGACCCCGGTCCGCACGAGTCCGTGCCTGCGCGGCCCCGCGACCTTCGGCGCCTGCCCACGCTGGATCGGGCGGCCGGCCGGTGACGGCGTTCGCGGCCGTCGACCTCGGCGCGCAGAGCGGGCGGGTCGCCGTGGGTCACTTCGACGGCGAACGCCTCGAGACCACCGAGGTCCACCGCTTCGCGAACGTGCCCGTGAGGCTGGGGGAGACCCTTCACTGGGACATCCTCGGCCTCTACCGTGAGGTGCTCGACGGACTGCGCGCGGCAGCGGCTCTGGGCACTCCGGTCGCCTCGATCGGCGTCGACTCGTGGGCGATCGACTTCGGGCTCGTCGACCGGGCCGGACGTCTGCTGCGGAATCCCGTTCACTATCGGGACGGTCGCCGGGCCCGGGCCGTCGACAGCGTCCTCGAGCGGATCTCCGGGCGGGAGCTGTACGACCGCACGGGAATCCAGTTGCTCCCGATCAACACGATCTTCGAGCTCGCGGCCATGGCCGGAGAGCCGGACCCTCTGCTGGACGCCGCCGACTCGATGCTGCTGATCCCGGACCTCGTGCACTTGTGGCTCTGCGGCGCCCGCAGCTCGGAGCGTACGAACGCAAGCACGACGCAGTGCTTCGACCCTCGAACGCGCGACTGGGCGCGCGACCTCGTCGAGCGGCTCGACGTCCCTGCCCGCCTTCTCCCCGGGGTCGTCGAACCGGGAACGCGCCTTGGCCGGCTCGAGGCTGTCGTCGCCGACGAGACACACCTCGGTGAGACAAACGTCGTGGCCGTCGCCACCCATGACACGGGCTCGGCCGTCGCAGCCGTGCCCTTCCGCCGCCCGGATTCCGTCTTCGTCAGCGTGGGCACGTGGTCGCTCGTGGGCCTCGAGGTGGACGAGCCGGTGATCACCGACGCGTCCTTCGCCGCGAACATCACCAACGAGGGCGGTGTCGGCGACACCGTTCGCCTCCTGCGGAACGTCACCGGCCTCTGGCTGCTCCACGAATGTCGGCGCGCGTGGGCGGGCGAGGGCACCGACTACGCCTTCGACGAGCTCGTCGCGCTGGCGCGGGACGCACCCGCGTTCACCGCGTTCCTCGACCCAAACGACCCCGCGTTCACCGAGCCAGGGGACATGCCCGCGCGAATCCGGTCGTATTGCACCGCGACGGGCCAGACGCCGCCGGCCGACGCAGGCGCGACCGCGCGCTGCATCCTCGAGAGCCTGGCGCTGAAGCACGCCGAGACGATCGAGACGCTTGCGGCGGTCACCGGCACGGAACCCGCGGAGATCCACGTCGTCGGCGGCGGTGCGCGAAACGCGCTCCTCTGCGACTGGACCGCGTGCGCGTCCGGCCTCCCTGTCCTCGCGGGCCCGGACGAGGCGACCGTGCTCGGCAACCTCCTCGTGCAGGCGATGGCGGCTGGGGAGATCTCGTCGCTCGCGGAAGGACGCCAGGTCGTGCGCAGGTCGGTCGAGCTTTCGCTGCACGAGCCGGAGGAGCAGCCCGAATGGGACGAGGCGCGCGCACGTTTCGCGGCGATCGTGGCAAGCCGATCGCTGGAGGTCTCGGCATGACCGAGGTCGTGGGCGTCCTCCGCGGGATTCCGGCGCCCGACGACCGCTGGGACGACGACGCCGCAGGTGCGCACGACGCGCTCGACGGGCTCGTCTACCGCTCCAACCTCCTCGGCGCGGATCGCGCGCTCGCGAACCAGGGAGGAGGAAACACCTCCGCAAAGCAGACCGTCCCGGACCACCTCGGGCGCGACACGCATGTGCTCTGGGTCAAGGGCTCGGGCACCGACCTCGCGACGATCGGCGTGGCGGGTTTCCCCGGGCTCCGCCTCGACGAGCTCCTGCCCCTCCGCGCGCGCGACGCGATGGACGACTCGTCGATGGTGGAGTACCTCCTGCAAACGGCGATCCGCCCCGACCAGCCGCGCCCGTCGATCGAGACGCTGCTCCACACGTTCATCCCCGCGGCCCACGTCGATCACACTCACCCCGACGCGGTGATCGCCCTCACGTCGACGCCGGACGGCCGCCGGCTCGCTGAAGAGGCGTTCGGAGACGAGGCCGTCTGGCTCGACTACGAGCGGCCCGGCTTCGCGATGTCGCGTCGCGTCGCCCTTCTCCTCGAGGACGCGCCGCAGGCCCGAGCGGTGCTGCTCGAGCGGCACGGGCTCGTCACGTGGGGCGGGACGAGCGAGGACTGCTACCGCGCGACCATCGAGTTCGTCACGCGGGCCGCGGACGCGATCGCCACGGCCGGCTCCGGCCGGTTCGGCTTGGGCGGCCGGGCCGTCACCGAGCTGCGCGACATCACGGCCGACGCGCTGCTCGCCGAGTCGCTGCCCGTGCTACGCGGCGCCCTGCTGGAGGACGCGGACGGCGTCGTCCTCGAGATCGACCGCAGCCCGGAGGCCGTCGCGTTCGCGTGCTCGGCGCGCGCGCCGGAGGTCAGCCAGGTCGGAGCGCCGTGCCCCGATCACCTCATCCACACCAAGCACAAGCCGCTCGTCGTCTCCTTCGACCCGGAATCCGTCGACGCTCACGCCCTCGGCGATGCGTTCCGCGACGGCGTCGGCCGCTACTCGGAGTGGTACCGCGCGTACTACGCGCGAAACCTCGACGAGGAGACGCGTCGGTTTCCGATCGATTCGACAGGGCCTCGCGTCACCGTCGTTCCCGGCGTCGGGATTGTCACGAGCGGGGGCGACGCGTCGCGTGCACGGCTGTCCCGCGACCTCTACCACCGGGCGATCGCGGTCCAGGACACGGCCGAGGCGCTCGGCGGGTTCCACTCGCTCTCGGAAGCGGAGGCGTTCGCGATCGAGTACTGGCCGCTCGAGCGCTACAAGCTCGCGCAGGCGCCCCCGAGAGGGGAGCTCGCGGGCCGGGTCGCCGTCATCACTGGTGGCGGGAGCGGCATCGGGCGTGCGGCGGCACGGATGCTCGCCGCGCGAGGAGCGCACGTCGTCGTCGGAGATCTGCATGTAGACCGTGCGGAGGAGGTCGCGGACGAGATCGAGGCGGCCCATGGAGCCCGCCGCGCCCTCGCCGTCGAGGTCGATGTGACCCGCGAGGACGCGGTGCAGGAGATGGCCCGGCGGACGGTGCTCGCGTACGGCGGGCTCGACATCCTCGTCGCATCCGCCGGGCTCGCGACGAGCGCGCCCGTGACGGAGACGACGCTCGAGGACTGGGAGCGGAACTTCGCCGTCCTCGCGCGCGGCTACTTCCTCGCCGCACGCGAGGCGTTCCGCATTCTCCAGACGCAAGGCGCCGGCGGCTCGATCGTGTTCGTCGCGTCCAAGAACGCGCTCGTGGCCGGCGCGAACGCCGCGGCGTACTCCTCCGCAAAGGCGGCGTCATTGCACCTCGCGCGGTGTCTGGCGGAGGAGGGCGGACCCGACGGGATCCGTGTCAACACCGTCAACCCCGACGCGGTGATCCAGGGCTCGGGCATCTGGTCCTCGGAGTGGATGGCCGAGCGTGCGAGCACCTACGGCGTCAGCGAGGAGGGCCTCGAGGAGTTCTACCGCGGCCGCACCAAGCTCGGCGTCAGCGTCTACCCAGAGGACGTCGCCGAGGCGATCGCGTTCTTCGCCGGGCCGCGGTCTGCGAAGTCCACCGGCAACATCCTGAACGTCGACGGCGGCGTGTCGGCCGCGTACCCGCGATGAGCCAACCCACTCGAATGGAACTGTCACCCAACGTCAGCGGCGGCGTGACCGCCGCAACCCGGTAGTGCGAAGGAGGCGCACGATAGACCGGTTCGCGTCCGAGACTCCCAGACGAAAGGATCCATCCATGCACAAGCACAGATGGGCGGTCTTCGCCGCGGCGTTCCTCGTCGCCGGCGCGGTCGTGGCGGCCTCGTTCGCCGGACCGAGCCGCTCGACCGCGGGCAAGACGTTCTACTTCATCCCGAAGGACACCCTCAACCCGTACGAGGTCATCGCCGACCGGGGCGGCAAGCTCGCCCTCACGGAGCTGGGCGACAAGCAGGTCGTCCAGTCCGGCACCGAGGACACGGCCGCCGCGCAGCAGCCCGCGGTTCAGGCGGCCATCCAGGCACGGGCGGCCGGCATCGTGATCGCGGGCAACGATCCCGACGCGCTCTGCCCAGCGCTGAAGCAGGCACAAGCGGCCGGGACACACGTCATCGCGTTCGACTCGGATGTGAACTGCCGCGAGCTGTTCATCAACCAGGCAGACACGGAGACGATCGGCCGTAGCCAGATCGCACTGCTCGCGAAGATGATGGGCTACAAGGGCGAGTTCGCGATCCTGTCCGCGGCGTCGACCGCGACGAACCAGAACGCGTGGATCAAGTACATGAAGCTCGAGCTGAAGAAGCCGCGGTACAAGAACATGAAGCTCGTCAAGATCTACTACGGAAACGACAACCCCGCGCAGTCGAGGCAGGCGACCGTCGCGATGCTGCAGGCGTACCCGAACCTGAAAGGGATCGAGTCGCCGACGACGGTCGGGATCTCCTCGGCCGCGCAGTACCTCTCCACGTCCAAGAAGTACAAGAACAAGATCGTCCTTACCGGTCTCGGCCTGCCGAGCCAGATGAAGAAGTACGTCCACGACGGAACCGTCAAGGCGTTCGCCCTGTGGAACCCCGAGGACCTCGGGTACCTCGCGGGATACGCGGTCTCGGCGTTCGCCGACGGCAAGATCAAGGGCAAGGTCGGCGAGACGTTCAAGGCCGGCAAGCTCGGGACGTACAAGATCATCCTGGGCCCCGACAAGAGGCCTCAGGTGATTCTCGGACCGCCGTACGTGTTCACCATCAAGAACGTCGACAAGTTCAAGTTCTAGGCCAGTCAGGGGGCGCCGCGCTTCGCGGCGCCCCCGCCTTCACCCGGCGATCGTGACGACAACGGACCCAGCGCCCGTCATCTCCCTGGAGCACGCGGAGAAGAGCTTCGGTGCCGTCCATGCGCTCGCGGACGGCGACATCGAGCTCTTCGGGGGCGAGGTGCACGGACTCGTCGGCGAGAACGGCGCCGGCAAGTCCACCCTCGTCAAGATCCTCGCCGGTGTCCATCGTCCCGACTCCGGGCGGCTCCTGCTGGACGGCGAGGAGGCGATCTTCGACAACGCCAAGCAGTCGCAGGCGGCGGGGATCGCGATCATCTTCCAGGAGCCGACGCTCTTCCCCGACCTCACAGTCGCCGAGAACATCTTCGTCGGCGTGCAGCCGCTCAAGCGTTTCCGTCGCATCGACGGTCGACGGATGCGGCGCGAGGCCTCGACGCTGTTCGAGCAGCTCGGCGTCAGGCTCGACCCGGACCGGCTTGCCCGTGGCCTCTCGATCGCCGATCAACAGCTCGTCGAGATCGCCAAGGCGTTGACCACCAACGCCCGGGTGATCGTGATGGACGAGCCCACCGCGGCTCTGACGACGAACGAGGTCCAACGACTGTTCCGGATCGTCGAGACCTTGCGGGCACGCGGCAACGCGGTGCTCTTCGTCTCCCATCGACTCGAGGAGATCTTCGAGCTCTGTCAGCGGGTCACCGTGATGCGGGATGGCCGGCACGTCTGGACGAAGCCGATCGGCGAGCTGACCGTCCCGTCCGTGATCCGGGCGATGGTCGGCCGCGACATGGACGCCCTGTTCCCGAAATTGCCGACGGAGCCCGGACGCGTCGTGCTGCAGATCGAGCGACTGACGCGCGAGGGCGACTTCACGGACGTCTCGTTCGTCGTGCGGAGCGGCGAGATCGTCGCGCTCGCCGGCCTGGTCGGCGCCGGACGGACGGAGGTCGCCCGCGCAATCTTCGGAATCGACCGTTGGGACGCCGGCTCGGTCGAGATCGAGGGAAGGCGTCTGCCGCCGGGATCGCCTTCCGCGGCGATGGCAGCGGGGATCGGGCTCGTCCCCGAGGACCGGCGCCAGCAGGGCCTGGTGATGGACTTCTCCATCGAGCGCAACATCGCGCTCGCGTCGCTCGACACCGTTCGCCGCGGGGGCATGATCTTCCGCGGCGCCGAGCGCGCCTTCGCGCGAGATTGGGCGCTCCGCTTGCAGCTGAAGTATGCGCGGCTCACCAACCCGGTCTGGACGCTCTCGGGAGGGAACCAGCAGAAGACTGTCCTCGCGAAGTGGCTCGGTCGCAAGCCGAAGCTGCTGATCGTGGACGAGCCGACGCGCGGCATCGACGTCGGCACGAAGGCGGAGGTGCACAGGCTGCTCAGCGAGCTCGCCGCACAGGGCGTCGCCGTGCTGATGATCTCCTCCGAGCTTCCCGAGGTGCTCGGGATGGCGGATCGCATCGTCGTGCTGTTCGAGGGCCGCGTCATGCGCGAGTTCGCGCGGGCGGACGCGGACGAGGACGCGATCATGCGGGCCGCGACGGGCCTGGTCGAGGACGCCGCGTGACGTCGCTCGCCGAAGAACCGGCGGTCGTCGACCGACGCTCCAGCTCCCACGCGTTCGCCGAGTTCCTCGCGCGCTTCAGGGAGCTGGGCATCGTTCTCGCGCTGGTGATCGTCGTCGGCGCGGCGACCCTCGACAACCACCTGTTCCTCAGCGCCGCGAACATCCAGCAGATCCTGGCCGGGTCGGCGATCATCGCCCTGCTCGCGATCGGCGAGACGATCGTCATCATCACGCGCAACGTCGACCTCTCGATCGGGTCGATCCTGGGGATCTCCGCGTACGCCACCGGTGTCCTGTACGTCCACCACCCGAACGTCGCTCTCCCGGTGGTCTTCCTCGTCGCGTTCGCGATCGGCGCGGTGTGCGGCGCGATGAACGGCCTGATCGTGACGGTCGCGCGCGTGCCGAGTCTCGTCGTCACGCTGGGGACGCTGTACATCATCCGCGGGATCGACGGCGCATGGGCCGGCGGCAACCAGGTCAACGCCTCCATGCTGCCCGACAGCTTCAACAAGATCGGCTACGCGACCGTTCTCGGGATCCCGTACCTCGGGTGGATCGCGATCATCGCGGTCGCACTCGCGACCTACGCGATGCGCAGCTTCCGGACGGCGCGCGACTTCTACGCGATCGGCTCCGACCCTGCGGCGGCGCGCCTCGCCGGCATTCCCGTCGGCTCGCGTGTCTTTCTCGCGTTCGTCCTGAGTGGCGCCATCGCGGGCGTCACGGGCGCGCTGTGGCTCTCGCTGTACGCCTCGGTCGATGCGATCGCCGGCGTCGGCTACGAGTTCCAGGTGATCGCGGCCGTGGTCGTGGGCGGCGTGGCGATCTTCGGCGGGAGCGGCACGGTGCTCGGAGCGGCGCTCGGTGCCTTGCTCCTCTACACGATCAACACCGCGTTGGTCGTCGTGAATGTCTCCTCGTTCTGGAGCATGGCCCTGTCCGGCGCCTTGCTTCTCGCGGCGATCGCGTTCGACCGGCTGATCGCGCTGCGACTCGCACCCGCGATGCGCACGCGGAGGACAGCGCGTGGCTGACCTCGCAGAGCGTGAGCAGACCGACGAGACCGAGGCCATGCCGCCGTGGCGGCGACGTCTCGGCAGCCTTGTGCGCTGGGAGACGATGCTAGTCCTTCTCTTGCTGGCGACGATCGCGTACGGCGCGAGCGTGTCGCCCTATTTCCTCGAATGGACCAATCTCTTCTTCATCGGCCTGAACGTGGGGGAGATCGCGATCATCGCCCTCCCGCTCACGTTGATCATCATCACCGGCGAGATCGACCTTTCGGTGGCATCGATGCTCGGCCTGACGGGACTTTGCATGGC
>Ga0105245_10002264_pt1 | contig 17432 bp, 17 predicted proteins | sample KBSM54metaG_FD_81523 | JGI IMG/M metagenome (GOLD analysis project Ga0105245, IMG submission 81523) | Miscanthus rhizosphere microbial communities from Kellogg Biological Station, Michigan, USA - KBS M5-4 metaG | ecosystem: Host-associated > Plants > Roots > Rhizosphere > Soil | place...
AGCGTGGTCCCCAATCGGCGGCATCAATCGTTACAGGCCGGGCGCCCAGACGGAGGATCCGTTCGGTCATCCGACGATTCGCGCGCTCGCGGAGAAGTACAAGAAGACGCCGGCTCAGGTGATCCTGCGCTGGCACATCGAGAGCGGCGTCTCGCCGATTCCGAAGTCGGTGAAGCCCGAGCGCATCGCCGAGAACTTCGATGTCTTCGACTTCTCGCTCACGCGTGACGAGGTCGCGTCGATCGACGCGCTCGACAAGGGCGTGCGCAGTGGACCCGACCCCGAGACGCTGAGCCTGAAGACCTACCCCAAGCGCATCGAGGACTGAGCCACGAGCAACAACATCGCAGGCAAGGTCGTTGTCATCACCGGCGCGAGCAGCGGGCTCGGCGAAGCCACCGCGCGGCATCTCTCGCAGGAGGTTTCGCGATCAGTCAGCCCGAGGACGTCGACATCAACGAGATCCTGTTCCGCCCGACACGACAGGAGATGTGATGGGGCGCCGAAAGCCATGAACCACTCGTCGCCAAAACCATTTCGCATCGACGCCATGCGCTGCTGCAATGTCGTGTTCCACGCGTGGTTGAACGAGTAGTAACGGTCCTGCCATTCCTCCATCAGCATCGGGTCGAGAGCGGCGAGGCCCTTACAGATTCGCTCGAGGTCTCGCGGCGACGGTAATCTTGGCGCAACCGCAGTAGGCGCGTGGCCTCGCTCTTTCCCGGATGCTGCCACGTTACGAGTTGTTGCCCCTATAAACTGATCGCCACGAGCAGACGAGTTGCGCCGCCGGTGTCGACGGTGGCTACTAACCGCATGGCGAAGCGGCCGCCTTGGGGGCCTCTTCGGTCGTCATTGCGTCGCACACGAGTTTGCGTATTGTCGTTAGCTCGACATGCGGCGCTACACCGAACTCCTGTCCGACGATCCCGCGTGGCCTGAGATTGCGGCGCTCGCGGTCGGAGCGTCGTCTCGCGTCACGGTCCTGCAACGAACGCCGACGAACGCGCAGACCTGCTTAGAGGGATTGCAGGTCACCACGCGTTCACCGCTTGGTGCTGTTGCATACGAGACAGGCGGACTTTTCGTCGATCACGGTTGGGTGCGCGTCCTCGGTTCAGGACACACGCTGCTCGTTCGTACGCTTGGCGGCTGGAACCATCACCTCGAGATCCCGCTCGCGCAGTTACTCATCGTTGCCGACGATGTGATCGGTGGCGTGTTTGCGGTGAACGCGGGCGCAATCGGGCCGACTCCTGGAAACGTCTACTACTTCGCGCCTGACTCGCTGGCGTGGTCTGATCTCGGCTGTGGTTACGGCGCGTGGCTGCGTTGGCTGTTCACAGGGAACCTCGAGAAATTCTACGAGGGCTCGAGATGGCAGGGTTGGGAAGTCGAGGTTGCCGAACTGGGTGGAGATCGTGCGTTCACGCTGTACCCGCCGCCGTGGACTACCGAAGGACAGGACCTGGCGAAGGTCTCGCGCCGGCCGGCTCCAGCGGATCAGGTGTGGAAGTACCAACTTGAAATGCTGCGCCAGCTGGGGCCTGGGTGACGACCTGGCGCTTGGCGACGGATTCGGATCTTAGGATCCTGCACTATTTTAGGTGGTTTCATGTAGATGGACGGGCTGGTCGGAGCCAGTTCAGGCAACGACGGTTTCCTACGCATCTACGGCAGGCGTGCCATAGTATTTCCTGTACAGGGAACAGTTATGGCCGATCTCAGCACATCCGAAGTCGCTGCGCTCTTCGACCTCGACGAACGTCGGGTTCGCAAGGACGTCGAGTACGGCGTGTTCGAGCGGATCGAGAGCCCACCGCGCTTTGATCTCGCGGATGTCGTGTACCTCTACACCGTCGCCGGAATCGGTCTCGAGCTGAACGTCGAGGATCGCAAGAAGCTTTACCGCATGATCGTCGCCGCGATGCGATCGAAGAAGTCGCACGACGTCGAGTTGGGTACGTACTTCGTCGTGAAGGTCGATGCTGCTGTGCACGACGTCGAGGCGCGGTTGAGCGACTTCGAGAAGTGGAAGAAGAAGCTCGTCGAGCGCGACGATGTTCTCGGCGGCGAGCCCGTGTTCCCGAAGAGCAGGCTCGCGGTACGGCACATCGGCGAGATGGCGCGCCGCGGCGCCTCGATCGAGGAGATCACCTCCGACTATCCGAGCCTGAGCAAACAGGACGTGGAATTCGCGAAGCGATACGCCGCCGCTTATCCTCGCGTCGGTCGTCCTCGTGGTCGTTAAGCTCCTACTCGACGAAAACATCTCGCCTGCTGCCGCCATCGCGCTCGCCGCCGACGGCGTCGACGCGTGGCACGTTCGCGATCGCGGCCTCGAAGGCACGACCGACCACGAGCTACTCGACCGCGCGTATCAGGAGGACCTATCCTTGTCACGCTGAACGTTGGCGACTTCGAGAAGCTCGTCCGCGAACGTGAGTTGGACGCGGGTGTCGTTCTGATCGAGCGAGCTGGGCTCCTCCGTGACGAACAGATCGAACTGATGAAGAGCGTTGCGGCGGCACTCGCGGAGCATGGCGACCTGATCAACCAGGTGCTGCGAGTTGCCGAGGACGGGGCGATGACGTTCGAGAACCTGTCGCAGAAGACCTGACTCGCCGGCTTCGACATCAGCGATTCACGCGGAGGTAGTGGAGGATCTCTGCGACGACGCGGCAATCAGTCTCGTTGTACTTCGCATCCGCCGCACCAACGCGCTCGTGGGAAGCGCCTTGAGGCCGTAGTCGAAAGCGCCCTTCACGCCGATGGGCACGGCCCGAAACACTTGCTCGAGAAGATCGAACCACGGAAGCACCTCTGGTGGCCGCGTGGCGAGCACGGGCACCATCGAAGACGGCCCGGAAGGCTGACTCCAGCAGAACGAGGTGCCGAAAGCGCAAACGGACGAAGACCAAATGATCTTCGTCCGTTAAGTCGCGGAGCGGACGGGACTCGAACCCGCGGCCTCCGGCGTGACAGGCCGGCGTTATAACCGACTTAACTACCGCTCCAAGAAATCTAGTTTTCAGTAGGCGAAGCAGGGTTCGAACCTGCGGCCACCGCTGTGTAAAAGCGGCGCTCTTCCGCTGAGCTATTCGCCCGACTTCCGAGGTGTGAGTTCTTAGATGGTTGGGGGCTTGGTGTCAAGCGTTAGGGGGCTCCCAAGCAGGGTTCACCATAGCAAACAGCCACTTCAGACCGGGTGCGTGGCGAGCCAGGCATCTACCGCGGCGCGATCGGGCCCGGTCTCCTTCATCTGATCGTAGAGCGCCAGCGCGCGAAGGGCGGCGGCGCGGCCGGATTTGCCTCGTGCGGCAAGGGTTTGGGCCAGCGTGAACTGCGCCTCTGCTTCGACGACCGGGTTCTGGCCGTGGGTGAGCTCGATCGCTCGCGTGGCTTCGAGCTCCGCGGCGGCGACCTGATGGCGAGCGAACAGGACGAGCGCGAGCGTGCTGTGCGTGTTCGCGACGCGCGTGTTGTCGGCGGACATGACCTTCGCGGCGAGCGCGAGCGCGGCGTGGAGCGAGGTTTCGGCGCGATCGAGCTCGCCGGCCTTGAAGGCGATGAAGCCCGCGATGGTGCGCGTGTCGACGAGCGCGGGATGGTCGGGACCGACGAGCTCGGTGAGGGAGGCGATCGCACGATCGATCTCGGCGAGCGCGTCGGCGTTGCGCCCGGCCATCGAGTACGCGACGGCGAGATCGTGGTGGAGCTCTGCGGCGGTCTCGCCGGTGACGCCAGGGCGCGCGGCCTCGAGCAGGCCGATCGCCTCGTCTGCGTGGCCGTTGCCGCTGAGGATGCTCGCGAGCTGGATCTGGACCTCGCGCACGCGCGGATGACCGGCGCCGTAGACGCGGACCGTCGACGCCATCAGGCGATCGAGCGCGGTGCGGGCCGCGGTCCAGTCGTGGAGCTGGAGATCGATCGTGACCAGGTTCGTGAGCATGCTGCGGATCGCGCTGTGGTCGGGATCGACGTCAGTGGCGGCAGCGAGCGTGTCTTCGGCGACGCGACGGGCGTCGACATTTTGGCCGGCGGCGCCGAGCGCGCCGACGAGGTTGACGGCCGCATTCAGCGTCGTCGCGGAGGCCATGCCCTCGTGCTCGCGCCGGACCTCGAAGCAGCGGCGCGCATCGCCGACCGCGCCGGTGAGGTCGCCCGCGCGGCGGCGGACGTCGGAGCGGTTGCCGTGGAGATGGGCGACGAGCTCGGGCGGGTTGCCGAGTCGATCGATCCAACCTTCGGCGAGATCGAACCAACGCATCGCCTCTGCGCGATCGGGCAGCGTGAACGCGCGGTCGAGCATCGCGGCGATCATCACGTGCTCGTGGCTCGTCGCCGCGGCGAGGTGGATCGCCGTGCCGTACGCGGCGATCGCCGGTCCGGCGTTGTCATCACGGTCGGACATCAGATCCGCGCGCGTATATGCGACCTCGGCGACCAGCGGCGGGAATGGCGGGACGTGGATCGCATCGAGCACGCGCTCGGCGTCGTCGAGCCGACCGATGTTGGCGAGGCCGTGCACCGCGGTGAGCTGTGCGCGCGACAGCGCGACCTGATTGCGGAGCTGCGGCGCGGCGGGCATCGGATCTTCGAGCGCGAGCCGGGCCGGGTCCGTGCAGCCGCGCGGAGAGGGTAAGGCTTCGACGGCGGCGAGCGCATCGGGTTGCGCCGCGGCCGGGATGCGGCGGAGCTCGCGCACGATCGCATCGAGCTGGGCGCGGCGGAGCTCGACGCACGCCTCCGCGCGATCCGCGGCGGCGCCGCGTTGGTTCGCGTGACAGCGAGCATCCTCGACCAACGTCCAGTCCCACGCGTAGCGATCGAGCGCCGCGGTGATCACCGGCGGCAACGTGCCGCGCGTCGTCGGTCCCCACACGCCCGCGAGCGTCGAGCAGGTGTCGCGCGCTGGCGACGGACGCACGATCACGGCGGCCGCGATCGCGACAGGGACGAGCGCCGCGGTGACGACCAGCCACGTGCGGCGCCGCAGCTTCCGCTCGAGCGCCGCGAGCACGTCGGCGAGCGCGGGGTAGCGGCGCGCAGGATCTTCCTCGAGCCCGCGCGCCAGGATCGGCGCCAGCCATCGCGGCGGCGACGGCACGAGCGCCGAGACGGTGCGGCAGAACGAATACTGATCCGCGCGCGCATCCACCGGTTCGCCGCGCTTTTGCTCGGGCGCCATGAACCCGGGCGTGCCCATCACCGCACCCGCTTGGGTCAGCGCGTTGTCGGGCGAGGACTCGCCCGAGGTGCCGACGAGCCCGAAATCGCCGACGCGCGCGCGTCCGCTGCGATCGACGAGCACGTTGTCGGGCTTGAAGTCGCGGTGGACGAGCCCGGCAGCGTGCGCGGCGGCGAGGCCGTGCCCCGCGGCGACACAAGCCTCGACCACGTCGCGCCAGGGTTTGCCGCGTGCCCACGTTCCGAGCGGGGCGCCATCGACGAGCTCCATCGCGACGAACACGCGCTCGCGTCCGCGAACCTCGGCGGTCCCGGCGTCGAACACGCGGATCACGTTCGGGTGATCGACTTGCGCCATCGCGCGGGCTTCGCGCAACAGGCGCTCGTGGCGCAGATCTTTGGCGGTCGCGTGCTCGTCTCGCACGAGCTTCAGCGCGAGCCGACGGTCGAGCTGCGGATCGTAGGCCGCGTGAACGACGCCCATGCCGCCCGCACCGAGCTTGGCGGTGAGCACGTATCTCCCGATGACCGTTCCCGGGCGCAGGTCCGGAAGCGCGAGCGAGGTCCCATCCTCGGCGTTGAGGGTCTCTCCGCCCGAGCCAAGCGTCGACGCCCACCCCAGCTCGCTCATCGCCCATCAGGGTAGCGTGCTTCACACGATCGTTGACAGATCGAGCGCGCATCCGTAGGTTGTGCGCTCGTCATGCGGACCTCCTACGCCTTCCTGTGCGTGTTTCCGGGCCGTTTTTAGGCCCTGGCGGAGCTTTGTCCTCGTGATCACGCGGCATCGGTCGATGCCGGCGTCGTGGTTCGTCTCCGCCGGGGAGCTCGTGAAATCGACCATTCACGCATTCCGGATTTGGAGGGTCTCATGACCCGGAGAGAACGCTACGACCTAGATCGCATCAGAAACATCGGCATCATCGCGCACGTCGACGCGGGTAAGACAACGCTGACCGAACGCGTCCTGTTCCATACGGGGCGCATCCATCGGATCGGCGAGGTGCACGACGGCACGGCCACGACGGACTTCGATCCGATCGAGCAGCGCAAAGGCATCACGATCAACACGGCGGCGGTGACCTGCGATTGGGCAGGGCATCGCATCCATCTGATCGACACGCCGGGACACGCTGACTTCACGATCGAAGTGGAGCGCTCGCTCCGCGTCCTGGACGGAGCGGTCGTCGTGCTCGACGGCGTGGCCGGTGTGGAAGCCCAGACCGAGAAGGTGTGGGGCCAAGCGAACCGCCATCACGTGCCGAGGATCGTGTTCGTGAACAAGCTCGACCGCGTGGGCGCTGACTACGCGCGCGCGGTGGGCGAGGTCGCGACGCGCCTCGGTGCGAAGCCGGTCGCGATCAACTGGCCGCGGTTCGAAAACGACGCGCTCGTGGGCGTCGTCGATCTCGTGACGATGGAAGACGTCACCTGGCCCGGCAACGGCCCGGCCACGCCGGTGCGCACGCCGGCGGTCTTTGACAACTGGAAGCAACAGCGCGACCGCGTGCTCGAGGCCGCGGCCGACGAGGATCCCGAGATCTTCGAGGCCGTCGTCCACGGGCGCGAGGTCGATTCGAAGGCGATCTGGGCTGCGTTGCGGCGTGGCACGGTCGCGGGACGGATCGTCCCCGTGCTCGCCGGCTCGGCGTACAAGCATCGCGGCGTCGAGCTCATGCTCGATGCGGTGGTGGCATTGCTGCCGTCGCCGCGCGATCGCGGAAATCACGAGGGTGCGCTCGCGGCACTCGCGTTCAAGATCGTGTTCGACGAGCACGGGCAGCTGAGCTTCGTCCGCGTCTATCGCGGCGCGCTCGAGAAGGGCATGACGGTGCTGGCTGCGGGCGCGGAGCGCAAGCTGCGCGTCGGCAGGCTGGTGAAGCTCATGGCCGCGGACCGCGAGGAAGTCGAGCGGCTCGAGGCCGGTGAGATTGGCGCGGTGATCGGACTTCCGATCGCCGGCGGCGAGACGTTGTGTTCCGTCGACGAGCCGGTCGTGCTCGAGAAGATCGTCGCGCCCGAACCGGTCGTGCGCGTCGCGATCGAGCCGAAGCGATCGGAAGATCGCCAGCGGTTCAGCCTCGCGCTCAATCGAATGGTCGCGGCCGATCCATCGCTGCGGTTGGAGTCGGATCCGGAAACGGGTCAGACGCTCCTCGCGGGCATGGGCCAGCTGCACCTCGACGTGCGCGCGGAGCAACTCGAGACCGAGCACGGCGTGGGCGTGACGATCGGCAAGCCGCTCGTCGCGTATCGCACGACGTTGGCGCGAACCGCACGCGTCGACATCCGCCACGTCAAGCAAGACGGTGGACCGGGCCAGTGGGCGCATGTCGTCCTCGAGCTCGGGCCGGCCGGTCACGGCGCGGGTCTGGTGTTCGAGCACCGCATCAAGGGTGGCGCGCTCACGCGCGAGTACATCCGCGGTGTGGAAGAGGGCGTGCGTCAGGCGATGAGCGATGGCCTCCTCGGGGGCTATCCCGTCGTCGACGTCAAGGCCGTGCTCCTCGACGGCAGCACGCACGTCTCGGACTCGAGCGAACTCGCGTTCATGATCGCGGGGCGCAAGGCGTTCCGCGCGGCCGCCGCCGAAGCCGAGCCGACGTTACTCGAACCGATCATGACGCTCGAGGTCTCGTGTCGGGACGAGGATGTCGGCACGGTCGTCGGCGACCTCGCGCGCAGGCGCGGCCAGGTCGTGGAGCTCGAGTCGCGCGGTGACGAGCGCGTCGTTCGCGGTGAAGTGCCTGTCGCCGAGACGTTCGGCTATGCCGGCGCACTCGGCGGCATGACGCACGGCCGCGGGCGATTCACGCTCGAGCCCTCGCGCTACGCGCCAGTTGGCTAGTCAAAGCCCGGGAGATGATGTCTCCCGGGCTGTTTGTTATTTGGCCTTCGCATCGTACGCGGCACGCGCGCGCTCGACCTTCGGGACCTGGGTGACGATCCAGTTCCACGCGGGGAGCGCACGGACGAGCAGCGCGCGTCCGAGCGTCGTGAGCTCGTACTCGACGCGAGGTGGGACCTCCGGGAACACGGTGCGCGTGATCAGGCCGTCGCGCTCGAGCGTGCGCAGCGTCTGGGTCAACACCTTCTGGCTGACACCCTCGACGCGCTCCGCGATCCGCGAGAACCGGAGCGGCTTGGCCTCCGCGTACAGCACGTGCAGCGCCCACATCGACCACGGGCCGAACGCGCGCGCGAGGACCTGGCGGGCGAGCGCGTCTTGTTCGTCGCTGAGATCGTCGCAGGTCAACATCCGCGACTTCGGGCGTTTGACGGTTACCATTTGGTAAGTATCTCCCTCTAGGGTGCCTTCTTGCGAAAGGATACCGTAGCCCCCAGATTGAGGCCATGCAGACATGGTTCATCACTGGCAGCTCGCGCGGCCTCGGCCGCAGCCTCGTTCACGCGGCGCTCGGCGCAGGCCACCGCGTCGTCGCGACCGCGCGTGACCCGAAGACGCTCCCGAGCCACGAGCGGCTGATCCCGCTGGCGCTCGACGTCACCGATGCAGCCGCGGCAAAGACTGCGATCGCGACGGCGGTCGAACGCGCGGGACGGCTCGACGTGGTCGTCAACAACGCGGGCCAGGGCTTCCTCGGCGCGTTCGAGGAGATGACCGAAGCCGAGTTCGACGCCCAGATCGATCTCAACTTCTTCGGCGTCGTCAACGTCGCGCGCGCGGCGATCCCCGTGCTGCGCGCGCAGCGCTCGGGCCACCTCATCCAGATCTCGTCGATCGGCGGGCGCGTCGGCGCACCCGGCCTGTCGGGATATCAGGCCGCGAAGTTCGCGGTCGAAGGCTTCTCCGAGGTGCTGTGGCACGAGCTGAAGCCACTCGGCGTCCACGTCACGATCGTCGAGCCGGGTGGGTTCCGCACCGACTGGGCCGGCGCGTCGATGGGCCACACCCAGCCGATCGCGGACTACCGGGCGATCCGCGCGTGGCGCGCCTCGATCGCGAAGCGAGCCGGCTACGAGCTCGGTGATCCGGATCGCGCGGCCCGGGCGATCGTCGCGGTCGCGAACCTCGAGGCGCCGCCGCTGCGCCTGCCGCTCGGCAGCGACGCGTACACGTACCTGAAGCTCGCCTACGAGTCGAACCTCGCCGAGCTCGAACGGACGAAGGAGCTCACCGTCTCGACGGACTTTCCGGACGCGCAGCGCACCGAGCTCTCGGCGATGTTCGACCGCCGCTAGTTGCCGCAGCGATCGCGCCAGGTCGCGACGGTGTCGACCTGGCTGCCGGCGGCAGCGAACCGCGAGCGATTCGCGACCTCCGCGCAGCTCGCGAGCTTCTCGACGGTCAGCCACGAGCCGCGCGTCACCTTGTACTCGAACCACTCGCCGCGCGGCAGCGTGACGGTCCCGCGCGCGACCCCGGCCGAGACCCAGGCGAGTGGGGTCTGGGCGGTCCACATATCGGTGGACGTCACGATCGCGATCGGCGTCGCCTGCGATGTATCGGCCGGCACGTGGATCTCGAACGTGACGGGGACCGGCGGATCGGGATCCGCGATCTCCGGATCGTAGTGAAAACCGAGCACGAGGTGGGCGGCATCCGCGGCGGTCGCGGCGAGCGAGCGATCGTCGGGGTCGTAGTGGAAGCTCTGCGCACCGTCGATACCGGTCACCGTGCCGTCGACGCGGTGGACGCGCACGGTCAGCGTTCGCGCCGCGACGGCGCTGTCGTGATCGAACGTGACGGTCGCGCCGTCCGCGGTGGGCTCGACGGCGATCGTCGTCCGCGCGCCGCCCGCGAGCTGCGCGCCGTCGTCCTCGTAGAGCGTGAACGACGACGCCTCGGCGCCGGGATAGATCTCGACGCTGTCGGTGGTCGGTAAGATCGCACCGGCGCGGACGTAGAGCGGCAGCGCAGCGGTGCTGATCGACGCCTCGGTCGTCGTCGGGCCGTCGAAGATCCGGCCGGAGTGGAGCTCGAACCACCTCCCCGCGGGGAGATAGACGTGGCGGGAGGTCGCGCCCTGTTTCGTGATCGGCGCGGCGAGCACGAACGGACCGAGCATCGCCTCGTCGCCGAGATCCGCGACCATCGGATCGTCGGGGAACTCCCACACGAGCGGGCGAAGGATCGGCGCGCCGGTCCGCACCGCTTCGGCACCGAGGCTGTAGAGGTACGGCATCAGGTGATAGCGATCGCCGAGTCGCGCGCGCGCTGCTGCGGTGACGTCGTCGCCGAACATCCACGGTTCTTGGCCCGGGACGCCGTTCGTGACGTGGGCGCGCGCGAACGGCGAGATCGAACCGAGCGCGAGCCAGCGCGCGTAGAGCTCGGGTGTCGCGTTGCCGGAGTAGCCGCCGATATCGCTGCCGACGAACGGCACTCCGGACATGCCGAGCCCGAGCAACATCGGCAGCGTCTGATCGAGGCCGTCCCACGTCGACGGCACGTCGCCGGTCCACACCGCCGCGTAGCGCTGGATGCCGGCGTAGCCCGCGCGCGACAGCACGAATGGCCGCGTGCCGCGCGCCGCGAGCGCGTCGAACGTCGCGCGCGCCTCGAGCAGGCCGTACGCGTTGTGGAGCGCCGCCATCGTCGTCGGCGCGCCATCACCGTCGACCGCGACATCGTCGGGCAGCGTGGTCCCGCCGCCGCCCTCGGGGAACGTCGTCGGCTCGTTGACGTCGAGCCAGATGCCGGCGACTCCGCGATCCGCGACGGTGCCGACTTGCTGGCCCCACCACGCGCGAGTCGCCGCGCGCGACACGTCGGGCCAGACCGCAGTGCCGGGCCACGCGGTGCCCTGATACGACAAGAAGTGGCCGCCCGCGCTGCCGCTGTCGTACACGCCGTAGCCGGCCTCGACCTTGATCCCGGGATCCTCGATCGTGACGACGTGGAAGCCCTTCGCGGCGAGCTGACCGATCAACGTCGCCGGAAAATGGGTTTCGTCGAACGTGAACGAGCGAAACCCGTTCTGCGCCTGGATGTCGAGCCACAGCGCATCGGCGGGAATGCCTTCGCTGCGAAACCGATCCGCGATCGCGAGCAGCGTCGCGGCATCCGCATAGCCCCATCGACTCTGGTGAAATCCGAACGCCCAGCGCGGCGGCATCGCTGGTGCGCCGGTCAGCGCGGTGTAGCGGCGCACGACGTCCGCGAGCGTGGGCCCGGCGATCACGTATTGCGCGAGCGAGGTCGTCGTCGCGGTCGTCGTGTCGAGCGCGCCGCCGAGATCGATCGTCATTCGCCGGGGCTCGTCGGTGAACAACCCGAACGCGCCGCCTGCGCCGGCATGGAGCTCGAGCGGAATCGCCTGGTACATCGGGTCCTGCCCCGGGTGCCAGCCGCCGAATGCGGGGTCGTACGCGTCGGTGTTCCAGAACGTCCACGTGCGGCCGCGGCGATCGAGCCCGCCGGTGCGCTCGCCGAGGCCGTAGACGCGATCGGTGCGCGCGGTCCGGACCAGGGTGCCGGCGCCGTCGAACGGCTGCGCGTCGTCGACGATCGGCGTGCCATCTGCGAGCGTCGCGTGGACCTCGCACTGCGCATCGATCGTGACCGCGAGCGCCGCGGTGCACACGCCGGTCCCGCCGATCGTCGCGGTCGGATCCGCCGGCGCGGCGATCACGGCCCACGATGCGGGGGCTGCGACGCCGGTCGCCGCGTAGCGCAGCTCGATCACGCCATCGGCGAGCGGGGTGGCGTGGACCTCGATCGCGCCGCAGCGCGCGACCAGCGAACCGGCTTCGTTCGAGAGGTTCGCGGCCAGTGCGCCTGCACAGCGCTCCGCGACGGGTGGTGCATCGGGCTGCGGCGCGCCGAGCTGCGTCGCGCGGGCGCAGCCGAACAGCGTTGCCAACAACACCATCGACCTCACACGCGGCGCGACGGATCAAATGCCATGCCGCGGCGCACGCACGACAATTCACGCGGTTGCCGCGGGCTAGCGCGCGACCGTGTTTACAAAATCAACGACCAGCGGGCTGATCGGGTCGGGGTCCTGATCGAAGTCGAGCACGATGTCGTCGTGGGTTGCACCGGCGACCTCGTGATACTCGACCGGCGCGCCGAGCCCTTGTAGCGTCGCGATCGCGGGCGGCACCTGTTTGCGCAGGATGTCGAGATCGTCCGAGCCGAGCGCGATCATCACGGGCTTCACCGCGGCCGAGAAGTACGTCGACGGCGAGTAGGCGGCGAGCTCGGTCCCGAACACCTCGCTCGCGATCCGAGCGTCGTCAGGGTCATCTGCCGCCATCTGCGCGAGATCGAGGATCGGCGAGAGCGGGACGTAGCCTCGGATCGCGGCGACATCGACGCCGCGCGCGACCAGGCGATCCTCGTCGAACGCGAGCAGCGCGGCGATATGACCGCCCGCCGAGTGGCCCGCAATCACCATCTTCGTCGGATCACCGCCGCGCTCCGCAATGAGATCGTGCGTCCACTTCGTCGCGAGCGCGACATCGTCGAGCTCGTCCTCGAACGGGACATCGGGCACGAGCCGGTACGAGATGCACGCGACCCCGATGCCGCGTCGCGCGAGTGCGATGCCGACGTTGTGATAGAGCCCGACGACCGGCTCGTAGTAGTCGCGATCCTGGTGGATCCAGAACCCGCCGTGAACGAACACGACGACGGGATAGTGCGCCGCCCGCTTCGGCAGGAACAGATCGAGGTACTGCTGCGGGTTCTTGCCGTCCGCGTACGGCAGATCGAGCTGTTCTTCGACGACATCCTGCGCGAAATACGTCTCCATCGTGCCGTTGCACGCGCACGCTAGAACGAGCAGCCACTTCACCACCGGTACGTCACTCCGAGCTCGCTGCGCAGCCACACGGGATAGCCGGTCGACACGACGGCCTTGACCGACCAACCGGGCACGAGGTCGAGCGACAGCCCGAGCCCTTGCTCGAAGATGCCGCCGAGCAAGCGATCGCCGAGATCGCCGGGCGCCGACGACAGCGCCCCACCGGCAAGCGCCTGGTGAAATACGCGGAGGTTGCCGACGTGGACGACGTACGTGCGCGCCCCGATCCCCAGCGTCTGGAACGTGTACTGCGAGATGTGCGCGTCGTAGCTGTAGTCGAGGTAGAGCTCGAACGGGACGTGCGCGAAGTGATGGCCGAGCTGGAGCTCGCCGAACGGATGCGACGTGTTGAGGCCAGCGCCGGCCGAGGCAAACCACCGCTCTTCCGCGCGCGCGGAACCAGCGAGCAACACCACGCATATAAACTGACAATAAGCTGTCAATCGCATCGTCTACCTTCGCGACATGACCAACTACCGCACCGAATATTCTATCGAGACCTCCGCGAGCCCCGAGGCGATCTGGCAACTGTTTGTCGACGTTCCGAACTGGAAGCGCTGGAACGCGGGCATCGACCGGATCGAGATGACCGAGCCATTTGCGGTCGGCTCGGAGTTCGAGATGCAGCCGACGGGAGGCGAGCCGCTGCGCTCGCGCTTGATCGATGTCGCGCCGCAGCGCCACTTCGTCGACGAGACTCGGCTCGGCGATCTCGTCATCACGGTCGCGCATAGACTCGAGCGCATCGCGAGCGGTACGCGGGTCACGTACGCGGTCGAGGCCACGGGCCCCGGTAGCGACGAGGTCGGCCCGATGGTGTCGGGCGATTTCCCGGACGTGTTGCAGGCGCTCCGCACGTACGTCGAGCGTGCATGATCATTGGAGCGGCGGCGCTGATCATCTGGTTGGCGTTCACGCACTACCTGTAATCGCACGGCTGCACACGACCGTTTGCGCGGCTCTGGCTTGCTCGTAAATGCCGGATCGCGCCGGGTTGCGCCGCACATGTGAGGTGGATGCACGCCTGGCACGCGCCATGTAAAGCGGCGCTGCATGATTCGCCTCGCGCTCGCGCTCGTCCTCTTGGCGGGCTGTCTGGACACGGATTGTCGGGTGGACACCTATCGCTGCGCGGGTGACGAGCTCGAGATCTGCACGGCGCATCCCGGTGGCGTCGTCGGCCCGATCGACGATCCCAGCTACGACCATGGCAGCGGACCCACGTGGGACAAGGCGGCCTCGTGCGGGACGAATCGCTGTATCGCGGGGCCCGCGCCGTTCTGCGCACTCGACGCGACGCCGGAGCCGAGCTGCGGCGAAGCGGGCTACGCGTGTGACGGCACCACGCTGGTTCGCTGCAACGCCGGCTACGCGATGGAGCGCACCGCGTGCCGGACGTGTAACCCGAACGGCACGTGCACCGGTGCGCTGTTCGCCAGATGCGCGCTCGATACGGACTGCGCCGAAGGCATGACGTGCACGAACCACACGTGCGAGCAGGCGTGCGCGTGCCCGGATGGTGCGTCGTGCGCCGCATGCGACGCGGTCGACGAGCAGAGCGCCGATCCGCACCTCGGTCTCGCGGTGCTCGCGTGCCGCGCGTCGATCTGCACTTAAGGATGCAGCGTGATCGTCGCGTCGCCGGTGATGCCCGTCAGCGCGAGCGAGCCGGGCGACTTCGTCGCGCTGCAGCCACCGCACTCGACCTGATAGCCGCTCGGGTACACGCGATCGGGAACGCTGATCACGGTCGGCGCGGTCACGCTCGCATCGCCCTTCATCACGAACGTGAACGTGCCCGCGTCCCACGCGTAGCTGATCGGCGTGCCCGCGACGGCTTCAGGGTACGGCCGGACGACGGTGTTCACGAGGTCGGGCTTCTCGTTGCCCTGGGAGTCGAGCAGCGAGTAGCCGTCGCTCTTGTCGTACGACCAGTACATCGTCGAGCCGGCGACGGCACCGGCGGCGTCGTACTGCGCGGTCATGTAATCGACGATGCCGGGAGAAGTTCCGGTGCCACCGTACTCGCCGATCCACAGGCCTTCGCCGCGCTGGGTCGCCTCGTATTCGAGGTCCGCGACGTTGTCGAGGATCATCTGGCGATGCGATGGATCGAAGCCGCCGCCGCTCTCCGCGGTCGTGTCGTACGAGTGCGGCGCGTACATGACGTCGGGGTAGGGAGGCTTCGGCAGCGTCGTCGCGATGCCACCGTTGCGGCTCGCGCTCGGCTCGAGGAACGCGACCCAGTGCGGCGCCTCGGCGCGGACCGCGGCGACGACCTGATCGTAGAGCGGCGCGAGCTTGTCCTTCTCGAACGAGAAGATCGGATAGCTGCCCCAGTTTGGTTCGTTCAGGACATCGAAGCCGATCACCGCGGGATACGGCGCGAGCTTCGTCGCGACGTGCGTCCACATCGCGGTGAACTGGTTCTGTAGATCTGCACTGGCGAAGAAGCCGTCGACGCACGCGATCACGTCCGGATCGGTCGCGTTCAAGAACCACGGATCCTTCGGCGTGAATGCCGCGTAGTGCGAGGCATCGCACGTCCACGCCGGCGCCCCGTCGAAGCCGAAGCCTTCGCCGTAGATGTCCTCGTGCATGTCGAGGATCACCGCGAGGCCGGCGTCGTGTGCCCAGTCCATCCGCTCGGCGACCTTCGCGAGGTACGCCTCGTCGTACTGGCCTCGCGTCGGCTCGACCGCCGACCACGTCATGAGGAAGCGGATCGCGTTGAAGCCCCAGTCGGCGCGGACGCGCGCGTAGTCGGCTTCGACCTTGTCGTCGATGTACGGCGCGTTCTTCTGGATGCCCGAGAGGTTCACGCCGCGCATGATCAGCGCGCGTCCGTCGGCATCGTGGAGAAAGCCGTCGCGAACCCGCGTCGGCGGCGCGGTGTTGTCGCCGCACGCCGCGAGCATCGCCGCGAATACGAGTCGCTTCACGCCGCCGACGCTAACACGTCAGCCCGGCAGCATCCGGATCGGCATGCACTCCGGGGTCGCGGTGTGGCCTTGCGACGGCAGCCACACCAGATCGCTCTGATCGAGCCCGTTGATGAACGCGTCGAGCTCGATCGCCGTACCCGGTGTCGCATCGAAGTCGATGCCGTCGATCCCGGTCGACGTCAGCGTGTCGAAGCTGATCGTGGTCGTGCCGCTCTTGTCCGACGACGAGAAGTTGTCGTCGGGCTCGCACTGGTAGCAGCTCGCATTCGCACCGCCAGCTGGCGTCGGCAGCGTGACCTGACCGGAGAACTCGCAACCCTCGGCGGAGAGATGCGTGTCGCACGTCCACTCGATATGCCAGTGACCGCCGGCCGCGTAGGTCACGTAGTAACCAGCGTCGACGCCGGCCTGGTGATCGATGCTCGCGCCGGTATCGATCTCGTACGTCGCATCGGCCGGGCACACACCACCACCACCGCCACCGCCGCCGTTCTCGATAATGCAGCCGGTCGCGAGGCCGGCAAAGCAAACCAGTAAGTACCGCATATGACCGGTTAGACCCGGTCGACGATCGAACGTTAAGCACGCAGCGACGCGGCGACGTCGCGAAGTGCCCCAGCTGCATCGACGGAGATGACCTCGTGATGCGAGACGACGACGCGCGTGACGCCGCGTGCAGCGAGCTCCTCGAGCTGTGCCGCGAACGCGGGCTTGTCCTTGATCATGAACAGCCGACCGATCCGCGACACGCGCGGACCACCGCTCGACTTCATCACGTGCTTCAGGATGAAGCCCTTGAACCCGGTCGCGTGCGGCATGTTGAAGATCGCGTCGGTGAACACGAGCGACGTCCGCTCACCGGACTTCACGATCATCAGGACCTCGGTCTCTCGCGCGCCCGCGACGAGCGTCAGCGAGACATCGCGGTCGACGAGATCCGAAAGCTCGCCGGTGAGCGGAAGGATCTGTTCGATCTTTTTCTTCGACCCCGGCGGACCGAGAACCTTGGCTTCGGGATAGCGCTCTGCGTAGACCTTCGCATCGAGCCGGTGCCAACCGTTCGGCACGACGATGAACTTCACCGGGCCGAGCGCGTCGAGCTCGGCGTAATCGGGGAGGGCGATCGCGGAGTGGACGACGAGGCCACCACTCGCGAGCTTCGCGACCGTCATCACGCGCTGCAGCGGCATCTTCGGAACCGACGCCTCTGCACGCCACAAGTTGTCTTCGAGCCGTTCGAGCATAGATGGCGAATTAACACGAAACCGCGGGTCGAACGTCAGATACTGAAAACATGCGCAAGCTGCTCTTGCTCGTTGCTCTCACGCTGTTGCCGACGCCGGTCGACGCCTCGTGCGCGTACGTCGGCATGGAACCGGTGGTACTCACGCGCCGCGATACGAAGCTCCCGGCCGATGGTGGCGTGCTGATCGGCTACTCGTACGGCAACGGCGAGGATGGCGTGCACGGGACCGATCCTTCCGACGTGAAGTGGACCGCGACGAACGGCAAGGCGACGGTGACG
>Ga0105245_10002265_pt1 | contig 17431 bp, 13 predicted proteins | sample KBSM54metaG_FD_81523 | JGI IMG/M metagenome (GOLD analysis project Ga0105245, IMG submission 81523) | Miscanthus rhizosphere microbial communities from Kellogg Biological Station, Michigan, USA - KBS M5-4 metaG | ecosystem: Host-associated > Plants > Roots > Rhizosphere > Soil | place...
AGACGAGGTTGCCACCGGCCCGTGTCCGAACAACCACTCGGTCGTTGGAGGCAGCGGCACGGAGATCACCTCGGCCCGGCGGCGAAGCGAGTTGATCGGGCACATGCAGCGACGTGTTGTGCGCCAGCCACACCACCACCTCGCCGGGTTCGAGGCCGGCAAGGTCGCGGCCGGCGGCCGCCGCTGCGGCCTGCCGTCCGCGGATCGCAGCATCGTCGCTGATCAAGGCCGCGATGTCGTGCCCGAGCGTGAGGTAGGTGTTGGCGGACTCGACGCGCACCCGTCCAGCACCCCCGGGTAGCAGCTCGTCGACCCGGGCGCGGGCCTCGGGCACATCCAGGGCGGGCACGACCAGATCGTGTGCTTCCGCGCCCGCGACCGCGGAGATGATCTCGACGACCGCGACGAACTCGGCTTCGGTCGCCTGTGTGAGCCCCAGCGCGATGCGCATGGCCGAGCGTACCGAGCAGGGCGTCTGCAGTCGCGAACGGCGCTCCGGTTAGCCTGATCGTGCCGTCATGACCACCAACATCTCCTCGCTACCGCGCCTCGGTCGGCGTCCCTCGAGAAACGCGATCGTGCTGACGATCGCCGTCTGGCTCCCCATGCTCGGATGGTTCGCCGCCTTCCGACCTGGGTTCATGTCGGCCGACTCACTCGAGATCTACCGGCAAGCCACACAGGGTGGCTGGCTCGACATCCAACCGCCGATCTACACGGCGGCGATGTGGTTGTCGCACGTCCTGATCGGGTCGCCGAGTCTGCTGACGTTGGCGCAGTCACTGTTCCTCGCAGCCGGCATCGCAGCCGTCGCCGTCGCGCTTGTGCGTATCGGAGCCAACCGCACCGTGGTGCTTGCCACAACCGCAGTCGTCGCGTTGTCGCCACAGGTCGGGGCCTTCTCGATCAGCATGTGGAAAGACGTGCCGTACGCGGCGACGTTCTTGCTCGTCTCGGCTCGAGTGATCGATCTCGCCCGCGCTCGGATGCTGAACGACCCACGGTTGACGCGGCGAGTGATCTGGTCGCTCGCGCTCTGGTTCTCGGTCGCCGCCGCGTTCCGCCAAAACGGGATCCTGCTGGCCGTCGGGCTCGCCGTCGCGCTCGCGCTGATCGTTCGATCGTCGTGGAAGCAGATCCTTGCTGCCGGGCTCATCGCCATCGCGGTGCTCGGCCTGCTGAAGGTTGTCGTCTATCGGGTGATTGGAGTGAAGGCGAGTGGAGCGCAACCGTCGCTTGCGATCCAGTTGCACGACATCGCGGCCGGAGCTCAGGCTGACCCGGATTCGTTCACGGCGTCCGACCGAGCGCTGATGGACCGCATGGCGCCCTTCGAAGTGTGGCGACAGACGTATGCGTCGTCAGGGTGTAGTTCGGCGAACTGGGAGTGGGACCCTCGGTTCCGCTGGGACAAGCTCGACGGACACTCGTCCGAGGTGATCTCCCTGTGGACGCGGGTCATCGCGAATCATCCGTTGCTCGTTGCCCGCAATCGGCTCTGCATCGGCGCCATCGCGTTTCGACCCGACACGAACGCCGGTGTGCTGTACACCGTGAGTAGGGGTGTCGACGCGAATCCGTTGGGCTTGCACACCGCGCCCATCATCGGTGCACTCGATGATCCGGGCCGTAACGTGCTCGACGTGCTCGATGAGCCGGGGATCCAAGGGATCGCATGGCGCGCCCCCGGTTGGATCTACGCGGCGTATGTGGCCGTTCTGGTTGTCGCGCTGCGACGGCGTCGTTGGGAGCTTCTGTTGCCAGCGCTCCCGTTGCTGATGTTGCAGCTGTCGGTGTTCCCGGTGAATCCCGCACAGGACGCCCGCTACATGTTCCCTGGCCTCGTTCTCGCCGTGCTCCTGCTGACGCTGGTCTCCGTCCGATCGCTTCCGCCAGGGTCCGCGGCAGCCGACGTCTCGAGCGACCGCGTCGACGTTGCACGGTCCGGCGCGGGCGGCGAACGCGACAACGAACTGATCATGACCTGAGGGAGTGGATGGAACTCGACGTCGTCAAGCAGCGCACACAACGGCTCCTGCGAAAAGTCGGCTTTGACATCACACGTCTCACGCAAGGTGACGGCCTGTCCGAGCGCGACCAAGCGACGGTGCGTGCGGTGCAGGAATACACGATGACATCGCCCGAGCGCATCGCCGCTGTGTGCGATGCGGTTCGATACTTGGTTCGCAACAAGATCGAGGGCGACATCGTCGAGTGCGGCGTGTGGCGGGGCGGCTCGATGATGGCCATCGCGCGCACGCTGCTCGAAGAAGGCGATACAGCACGCGACCTGTATCTCTACGACACGTACACCGGCATGACCGAGCCGACCGAGTTCGACGCTGATGGGCACGGTCGTTCCGCAGCCAAAGGCATGCGACGGTTCGGGCGAGACGATGCCGGCAACAGCAACTGGTGCAACGCCTCACTCGAGGACGTCACGGCCAACATCGCTCGCACTCGGTATCCGCAGGAGCGCTGCCACTTCGTCGTCGGACCTGTCGAGGAGACGATTCCTGACACGCTGCCGGGTCCGATCGCGCTGTTGCGTCTCGACACCGACTGGTACGAGTCGACCAAGCACGAGCTCGAGCATCTCTTCCCGTTGGCCGTTCCTCGGGGCGTGCTGATCCTGGACGACTACGGGCACTGGCAGGGCGCCCGTCGAGCCGTCGACGAGTACTTCGCCGGTCTCGACTACGTACCGCTGCTGAACCGCATCGACTACACAGGTCGAATCGCGGTGCTCGCTCAATCGGACTGAGGGCGCCTGAAGATCGCACACGTGATGGCGGTCTGCCGTACGAGATAGCCCAAGGCGCCAGATCCGGCGGGAGCGTTCTTCGGGGCGGCTGCCGGCTGCTCCGAAGAACGCCGTCCAGCTCGGGCCACGCTCGTCCTCACGCCTTTCACGAGCGATTCCCGCGCGTCGGGCGCGTCGAGGAGATAGCGGAACAGGGTTCCGCACCGGACCTCTGCGCCGTGTACGAGATCCAGCCCCGGCAGCTCGTGCGCGAGATCGTCGACGCTGGGACGAAACAGCGTGTCGATCGGGTCGGCGTGGTACGGAAAGCGCCGCGGCACGGTGAGGATCACATAGCCCCCCGGCGCGACGAGGCGGGGCAGCCATCCGGTCAAGACCGTGCGACGTGCGAGGTGTTCGAGCACGTTGCAGCACATGACCGAGCTGGGTCGCATCGCTTCGAGCTGGCCGAGGAACGTCTCGTCCTCCAGGTCCCCCGCGATGTCGACGCCGGGAGCAGCCTCGAACTCGTGGTGCCTGACCTCGATGCCGCGCGCGGTCAACGGACGGTAGATCTCGTTTTCGATCCACGGCTGCTTTCCGTCGCGGAACCGCCCGGCGCCGCTCCCAATGCTCAGCATCGGCGAGAGCCGATCGGTGGGAAGCGTTGCGAGCTCTCGCGCCAACCACGACGCTTCCTTCCTCAGCACGACCAGTCTCGCTCCGTGCGTGCCTGCAGATCGAGCAGCGTGCGAGCTCCCGACAGCGGGGACTGGAATCCGTTCGCCACGGCAGTCTCGACCGCCGTCACCTCTGTGCTCAGCTGGCTGTCGGAGCGGAACGACTCGACCAACGTGTCGGTCACTTCGGCCCATAGCCACGCGACAGCTTGAGCGCGTCGATTCGATTCGAGTTCGCCGCTCGCGCGAATTGTGGACTCCAGCTTGGTGATCGCGTCCCAGACCTCACCGATGCCGGTGCGCAGCGACGATGAGCAGGTCAACACCGGCACGTCCCAATCGGCATGCCGCCTCCGAATCAGGTGCAGTGCATGGGCGTAGTCAGCGGCCGCCTGCTGCGCGGGGCCCACCATGTCGCCGTCGGCCTTCGTGATCACCACGATGTCCGCGAGTTCGGTGATGCCGCGTTTGATGCCCTGCAGCTCGTCTCCGCCCGCGGGAGAGATCAACAAGACGAATTCGTCGACGACATCAGCGACTTCGGTCTCGCTCTGTCCGACGCCGACCGTCTCGACGAGGATCGCGTCGAAACCGGCGGCTTCGCACACGACGATGGCTTCGCGAGTACGCCGCGCCAGACCGCCGAGCGCGCCGCCGGACGGCGACGGCCGGATGTAGGCGTTCGGATGACGGCTGAGCTCTTCCATTCGCGTCTTGTCGCCGAGGATCGAGCCGCCCGACTGCCGGCTCGAGGGGTCGACAGCGAGGACCGCCACGCGGTGGTTCGAATCAGCGAGCTCGATGCCAAGAGCCTCGATGAAGGTGCTCTTGCCCACGCCGGGGGCGCCCGATATGCCGACGCGAGTCGCTCGTCCCGAACTCGAGACCAGCGCATCGAGCAACTCTGCTGCTTCCGCGCGATGGTCGGAGCGCGTCGACTCCACGAGCGTGATCGCGCGCGCGAGCGCGCGCCGATCACCGTCGATGACAGCGGCCGCGAGTTCGGCCGCGGGTGCACTCACGCAGCGTGATGGCGCGCGGCCACGAGGTCGAGCACCTTCCCGGCCGCCTCGGGGATGTTGGTGCCCGGGCCGAACACCGCGGCGACGCCTCGATCGAAGAGGAACTCGTAATCGGCCGGCGGGATGACGCCCCCGACGACGATCACGATGTCGTCTGCGCCCTTTGCGTGGAGCTCGTCGATCAACTGGGGCACGAGCGTCTTGTGGCCGGCCGCCTGCGACGACACACCGATCACGTGCACGTCGTTGTCGATGGCGGCTTGCGCGACCTCCGACGGTGTCTCGAACAGCGGACCGAAATCGACGTCGAAGCCGAGGTCGGCGAACGCGGTGCCGACGACCTTCGCACCGCGGTCGTGCCCGTCTTGACCCATCTTCGCCACGAGCATTCTCGGCTGGCGGCCTTCGGTCTGGGCAAACGCCGTGACGCGCGCGCGCATCGCGTCGAACGCGACGTCGTCGTGGTACGCGGCGCCGTACACGCCGGATATGGACCTGATCTCCGCCTTGTGCCGGCCGAACACCCGCTCCATCGCGTCGCTCATCTCGCCGACGGTGGCGCGGGCGCGGGCGGCGTCGATGCACAACGCCAACAGGTTGCCTTCGGCGCGAGCGCCGGCTTCGAGCGCGTCGATGGCCGCGCGCCACGCCGCTTCGTCACGTGAGGCGCGAATCGACTCGAGACGGGCGACCTGCTGTTCGCGGACTTTCGTGTTGTCGATGTCGAGTACGTCGACCATTCCGGGCTCGTCGGGCCGGTACTTGTTCACGCCCACGATCGTGTCTTCGCCGCGATCGACGCGAGCCTGACGGCGAGCCGCCGACGCTTCGATGCGGAGCTTCGGCATACCCGAGGCGACGGCCTTGGTCATCCCGCCCAGACCTTCGACCTCTTCGATCAGCGTCCACGCCTTCGCCGCGAGCTCTTCGGTGAGCGACTCGACGTAGTACGAGCCCGCAAGGGGGTCGATGACGTTCGGCACGCCCGTCTCCTCGGCGAGGATGAGCTGGGTGTTGCGGGCGATCCGCGCCGACGTGTCGGTTGGGAGCCCGAGCGCTTCGTCGAACGAGTTGGTGTGCAGGCTCTGCGTGCCGCCGAGCACCGCCGCCATGGCCTCGTATGCCGTGCGGACGACGTTGTTGTACGGGTCTTGCTCGGTGAGCGACACGCCCGACGTCTGGCAGTGCGTGCGCAGCATGAGCGAGCTCGGATCCTTCGGATCGAACTGCGAGATGACGCGATGCCACAGCAGGCGGGCGGCGCGCAGCTTCGCCACCTCCATGAAGAAGTTCATGCCGATGCCGAAGAAGAAGCTGAGACGACCGGCGAACGCGTCGATGTCGAGGCCGCGGCCGAGTGCGTAACGGACGTACTCGAGGCCGTCGGCGATCGTGAAGCCGAGCTCTTGCTCGGCCGTCGCTCCGGCTTCGAGCATGTGGTAGCCGGAGATCGAGATGGAGTTGAAGCGCGGCATGTGTTGCGCGGTGTGCTCGATGATGTCGGCCACGATCCGCATGCTCGGTTCAGGCGGATAGATGTACGTGTTGCGCACCATGAACTCTTTGAGGATGTCGTTCTGGATGGTGCCGCTGAGCTTCGCCTGCTCGACGCCCTGCTCTTCTCCAGCGACGACGAAGCACGCGAGCACAGGGAGCACCGCGCCGTTCATCGTCATCGAGACCGACATCTTGTCGAGGGGGATCCCGTCGAAGAGGATCTTCATGTCTTCGACCGAGTCGATCGCGACGCCGGCCTTGCCCACGTCGCCGACGACGCGCGGATGGTCGCTGTCGTACCCGCGATGCGTGGCCAGATCGAACGCCACCGACAGGCCCATCTGCCCGGCCGCGAGGTTGCGCCGATAGAACGCGTTGGACTCCTCGGCCGTCGAGAAGCCCGCGTATTGCCGGATGGTCCACGGGCGGTTGGCGTACATGGTCGCCCGCACGCCTCGCACGTACGGCGCGACGCCTGGCGGTGAGTCGACGAAGTCGATGCCGTCGAGGTCAGCGTCGGTGTAGAGGGGTTTGACGTCGATGCCCTCCGGCGTGTGCCAGACGAGCGTGTCGGGGTCCTTGCCCTTCAGCTCCTTGGCCGCCAGCTCTCGCCACTCGTCGAGGTTGCCCACCCCTCCAGCGTACGTGCGCGCTGCCGCCGGCACGAAGGCCGGCACAGACGGTCCGGGTCTGACGGCTCAGGTCGACGAGGGCCGGCGGGCGTACTTCACGATGCACCACAGCGCACGGAAGCCGTCACGCCAACCGATCTTCTTGCCCTCTTTGTACGTGCGGCCGTTGTACGACACGCCGACCTCGAAGATCCGCCAGTGCCCGGCGGCCACCTTGGCCGTGATCTCCGGCTCGAAGCCGAAGCGGTCTTCTTGGATCGTGATCGACTGGAGCACCTCGCGCCGGAACGCCTTGAAGCACGTCTCCATGTCGGAGAGGTTGAGGTCGGTGAGCATGTTCGAGAACAGGGTGAGCATCCGGTTCCCGATCGAGTGCCAGAAGTACAGGACGCGGTGCGCACCCTGACCCTGGAAACGCGAGCCGTAGACGACATCGGCCCGTCCGTCGATCAACGGTTCGAGCAAGAGGCCGTACTCGCCGGGGTCGTACTCGAGATCGGCGTCTTGGACGATCACGAACTGCGCCGTCGCCGCCGCGAACCCGCGTCGCAGAGCGGCGCCCTTGCCTTGGTTCGGGTTCTGCTCGAAGAGGCGCACGCGGTCGTGTTCTTTCACGAGCTTCTGGAGCACCTCGCGGGTGCCGTCGGTGGAGCCGTCGTCGACGATCACGAGCTCCTCGGTGTACGGCGACGCGAGCACGCGGTCGACGATGGCCTCGATCGTGGCTCGCTCGTTGAAGCACGGCATGACCACGGAGAGGCAGCGGTCGTCGTTCATCTCCGCGACAAAGTAGCCGTGGCCCCGTCCGAGGCTGCGCGTCCCCCGTCTGAGGCGCGTCGGTATGTCCGTTTGAGAAGGACCGCGAGCGCCTCACGCCGAAGACCACCCGATGCGCAGGTGGGCCGTGTTGACGATCGTGGGGCTCCTGGCGGCGTTGCCCGTGACCGCCCATGCAGCGGCCGGCGATCCTCCGTGTCCTCCTGGCTCGTCGCCTGACCCTTCCGGCTTGGCCTGTGTGCTGGCGAACAAGGCGACGACGGGTGTCACCGCGCAGACAAGCGGGGGGCAGACCGAGGGCGCCGTCGCGCAACAGGAGAGCAGCTGGCTGGGGCAGGCGCTCGAGCTGCAGCATCACCTCGGCGACGCACTGCCGTGGCGCGACGCCATGTGGGTCGGCACGCACAACTCGTTCAACACCGTTGCGAACGTGCCGCCGTCGTTGTCGAACACCGACAGCAACCAACACGTGTCGCTCGTCGATCAGCTCCGTCTCGGCGTGCGTGGGATCGAGGTCGACGTGCACTGGGCGCCGAGCGTGTGGGCCGGAGGCGCGAACGCGCCGGTGGTGTGTCATGGGCGGCCGCCGTCCGAACTGAACATCGGGTGCAGCGACGAGCGTCTGTTGCCGGACGAGCTGAAGCCGGTCGGGGACTGGTTGCGTCTGCCCGAGCATCGAAGCGACGTCGTGTTGCTGTATCTCGAGGACAACATCGACGACGTCGCGGGGTTCGAGGCGAGCGCGGCAGCGATCAAGGACACGGTCGGCGATCTCGTCTACACACCGCCGACGGACGCGCCGTGCGCGCTGCTGCCGCTCTCGTTGCGGCGCGCCGATGTGATCGCGGCGGGCAAGCAGATCGTGATCATGAGTGGCTGCGGTGGCGCCGCGGCCGGTGCGACGTCGTGGCGTTCGACGGTGTTCGACGACTCCGTGCGCGCCGAAGAGGGCAACCCCGACTTCGCCGGTTACCCGGCGTGCACGTCGCCGTCGGTCGTCGCGGGCGACTACGGCACGAAGCTCGTGCGTTTCTACGAAGACTCCACGTTCGTGTCGGCCGCGGTGAGCGGTGGCGACCCTGGGCATCGCCTCACGGTCTCGACGATCCGCGACATGGTGCGCTGTGGCGTGAACTTGTTCGGGCTCGATCAGCTCGATCCGTCGGACCCGCGGCTCGACGCGATGGTGTGGAGTTGGGCGCCGAACGAGCCGCTGTCGTCGTCCGCCGGCACCTGTGCGTTCGATGGATCCGATGGGCGCTTCCATGCGCGCGGTTGCAAGCAGGCCAAGGTGCCGTTCGCGTGTGTCGTGCCGGCGACCGGCGAATGGTTCGTGACCGCGCGGACCGGCGTGCAGTCCGACGGAGCGAAAGCCTGCGCCCGTGAGCGATCCGGCGCTCATTTCGCGGTGCCGGGGAGCGGGGCGCACGCGCAGCAGCTCGTCGATGCCAAAGCGGCCGCGGGTGCGACCGATGTATGGCTGGCGTACTCGGTGGTCTCCGGCGAATGGAAGGGCGTCGGCGCCTAACCGACGATCGCCCACTGCGGGTTGGGAGAACTGTCGATCGTCATTTGGTACTGATTGCCGTCGATGCCACGCACGAGTGCGACGACGTTCGCGCCAAGGGCTGCGAGGTCGGGTGACGACGTGAGCAGTCCACCTCTGCCGGTCCACGATGACCATTGGCCGCCGCTCAACCGGCGTTGCCACGCGGCCCCATCGTTGCCGCGCACCATGACGTCGAGGCGGCCCGGCGCGACCGACGTGGTGCCGGGCCCGCTCGTGAGGATCCCCCCGAGCGACTCCCACGGTCGCCAGCTCTGGCCGTCGAACGAGCGTCTCCACAACGCGTTGTCGACGCCGCGCACGAAGACGTCGAGCTGATTCGGCCCTGACGACGTGGCGTCGGGTTCGGACGCGAGCAGGCCGCCGAGCGGCTCCCACGGTCGCCAGTTCTGCCCGTCGAAGGATCGATGCCACAACGCGCCGTCGTTGCCGCGCACGAACACGTCCAGGCGGTTCAGGGCGGGCGAGGCGATGGCAGGCCCGCTCGTCGCGATGCCGCCGAGCGAACCCCATCCCAACCACTGCCCGGACTGACGCGACTGGACCCAAACGGCGTTGTCGACCCCTCGCACGGTGACGTCGAGGCGACCAGAGCTCGACGACGCAACGTCAGGGCTCGCGGTCGTCAAGCCACCGATCGACGTGTACGGACCCCACGTGCCGCCGCTCATGGTGCGGACGACGGTGCTGCCGTCGTACGCGCGCACCGCGCCGTCGATCACGTTGGTGCCTGACGACGCGATCGACGGACCGTCCGCGATCGCCGGCGTGACCGCGAGGATCTGGTCTTGGCCGGTGTCGCTGTCGGTCGTCAGATACAAGATGCCACCGGGTCCCATCTCCGCGCCGCGCAGCCGGCCGTATGTCTTGTTCAGTTCAGGCGGGAGCGCGGTGCTGGTGAGCCGGCCGCTGGCGTCGAATGCGAAGAGGCGGAGCGTCGCGTCCTTCAGCGTGGTCACGGCGAGCATGCCTTCGTAGTTGCCCCAACCGTCGCCGCGCAGGAACGTGCCGCTCGTGGTCGCGAGCGTCGGGAACCCGGATGACCACGCCGCCGACACCGCATTGGGGAACTTCGCTCGATCCGTCATCGCGTGGGATTCGTCGTAGGTGGACGGGGGGTCGCTCGGGTTCTTCGGGTCCCACCCGTAGTTGCCTCCCGCCGACAGGAGGTTGACCTCGTCGTCGCGATCGGTTCCCTGTTCGATGGCCCACATCTGATGGGTTCCCGGGCGCAGCGCGAGGCCCTGCACATTGCGATGCCCGGTGGTGTAGATGCGCGCATCGCCTCCGCCGGAGAAGAACGGGTTGCCGGCCACGCCCGCGCCGGAGAATCGGTCGACGCGCAGTGTCTTGCCCGCGAGTTGCTGCGGGTCTTGTGGATTCGCGCCGTACGCGGCATCGCCGGCGCCGACCTGGAGAAAGCCGTCGGCATCGACGCGCAAGCTGCAGCCGCCGTGGCGCCCGCTGGTTCCCATGATTCCGCCGAGCAGAGGATTGTTGACCCGCGTGGCCGTTGTGTAGTTCGCGTCGATGGTCCACGCGATGACCTGCACGGTGTTCGGCAACTTGCCTTGGCACGTGTAGATGCGGTGGTTGGAGGTGAATGCGGGGTCAGATTCGATCCCCATCAGACCGGTCTCGACCGACACCCACAGGTCGCTCATGTCGGCGGTCAGTTGCTGAACGGTGCCGTTGGTCTTGCGAACCGAGAGCTTCCCTGCGCGCTCCGTGAAGAACATCGTGCCGTCGGGTACGAACGCGAGGTCCCATGGCCGGTCGAGGTTCGACACGATCGGCACGACGGACAGCGCAGGCGTGCCGACTGCGGGGACCGCCGCGCCAGCGGGATGCGCCATCGGTAACGCCGTGATGACGACGAGGAGGATCGCGAGGGGCAGTCGGCGCATCGGGAGATTGTCCCACCGTTACCCTTGTTTCTCATGGCGCTGCGATTCGTGATCATCGGCGGCGGTCCGGCCGGGAACACAGCGGCAACGCATGCCGCCCGTTTGGGTGCCGAGGTGACGCTGATCGAACGCGATGTCGTCGGCGGCGCCGCGCATCTCTGGGACTGCATACCGTCGAAAGCGATGATCGCGACCGGTGGCGCGATGTCGTTCAACCAGCGCATCGGGGGCATGGGTCTCACCGAGTCCGCGTCGCACATCGACCTCGGACTCGTGAAACTGCGTATCGGCGAGATCACGGAGAAGCTGCAGCAGGGCATCGTCGAACTGTTGGGCAGCCAAGGCGTCCGGATGCTCCACGGCTCCGCTCGGTTGAAGGGTCCGAACGAAGTGGTCGTCGAGACGTCGAGCGGCGTCGAGGAGCTCGTCGCCGACGCCGTGTTGATCTCGACGGGAAGCCGCCCTCGCGTTCCCGACTGGGCCACCGTCGACGGCGAGCGCATCCTCACGACACGTGACGCATACCCGCCACCCGAGTTGCCATCGCATCTCGTCGTGATCGGCTCGGGCGTGACCGGCGTCGAGTTCGTGCACATGTTCTCGTCGTTCGGATCTGACGTGACGCTCGTCGTGAGCCGTCAACAGGTGCTGCCATCGAAGGATGCCGAGGTCGCGGCCGCGCTCGAAGACGAGTTCATCCGTCGGGGGGTGCGCTTGTTGAAGGGCGCCCGTGCGGTGGCGATCGATCGTGCCGACGATGGGGGAGTGGTCGTGCAATGCGACGACGGCCGCCACGCCGCTGGGTCACATGCACTGCTCGCGATCGGCTCGCTGCCCAACTCCGAGGGCGTCGGCCTCGACGCCGCGCAGGTCGAGGTCGACACCGCGGGCTACATCCCGATCAATCACCACTGTCAATCGAACGTGGCACACATCTACGCCGCGGGTGACGTGTCCGGAAAGCTGCCGTTGTCGTCGGTCGCCGCGATGCAGGGACGCAAGATCGCGGAACACGTGATGGGCCTCCACACGCGTGAGCACCGGCACTTGGACTACGACAAGGCTGCTTCCGCGATCTTCACCGAGCCTGAGATCGCCGACGTCGGGCTGGCCGAGGCCGACGCGTTCGCGGCCGGACGCAAGGTGCGCACGACGAAGGTGCCGTTCTCGGCTTCGGCGAAGGCATTGATCAACAACGACCCACGCGGGTTCGTGAAGATCGTGAGCGATCCCGCGACCGGCGTGGTGCTCGGCGGGTCGATCGTCGGTCGTCACGCGGCGGAGTTGATCTCCGTGATCGCCCTCGCGGTCACGGCGGGTCTGCGCGTGACCGACATCGTCGAGAGCCTCCTCGTCCACCCGGCCCTTTCCGAGGCATTGGCCGACGCCGCCGAGTAACCCGCCTTCTCTGGTTCTGGCGTTAACCACTTCGCATATGCGAAGTACGTGACGCCAGAACGAAGAGTTGGCGGAGTTCCGGGATGAACAAGCCGTCCTTCACCTCGTCGTAAGACCATTCCGCGACCTCCCAACCAAGGCGCTTGAGGTGGCGGCGTCGCCGTCGGTCCCATTGTTGAGCGGCCTTGCTGAAGTGGTGCTTCAGCGAGTCGCACTCCATCGCAAACTTCCACTGCGGCCACGAGATGTCGAGGAACGCAACGAAGTCGCCGTCTTCGACCTTGAACTGCTTCACCGGCGTGTCGATGCCAGCGGCGTGGATGTGGCGCAATGCCGTGGACTCGAACGAGCTGCCGACGGTGATGTGCCCGCCAGGCCGCTCGTTGAGGAACCCACGCATCACGGTGGTGCCGTTTCGTCCCCGGCGCGCCACCTGCAGGAAGCGCTCTCGAAGGATCGGAAGCAAGTCAGCGTCCTTGCGACAACTGTCGTCGAGTGCTTGCTCCGCGCGAAAGGGATGCTCGACTGCAGGAAGGTCGAGCAGTGTGCGAACGATCGATGTGCAGGGAATGCCGTGACGAGTTGTGAGATCGACCCCTCGAAGGTCTTTCGTCTCGTGCACCTTGTAGCCGTCGTGCGCGCTCGAACGCCGCCACCGCTCGACGAGCACCTCGATGACCGAGCCGTTGTGCCCGTCCATGTCTTGGAGGGCGCCCGCTGTGCGGTGTGAGGCCCATCCGCCGCTGTCGAGGACGGCCCGCATCACGCGCTGATACCACGTGTTCGGGGCACCCGCGATTCGGTACACAGCTGGCGCCACGCGTTCTAGGCGCATCTGTCGGATCCAACCAGCGATCGTGGCATCAGGAACGCCGAGCCCGCGTAGTTGCTTGTAGGTGAGAAGGCCGTGTTGGCGCGCGGCGAGCGCGACCACCGTCTCTACTGACATTGCCCAAACCTCCAGTGATCAACGACTGAAGGGGGAAGCAGCGCGTTCTGGCGTCAACCACTTCGCATATGCGAAGTACGTGACGCCAGAACGAAGAGAGAGCGGCGGGGGAAGTGGGCTATTCGATGACGACGACGATGTCGCCGGTGCCGACCGATTGGCCCGGGGTCACCTTGACCTCGGTGACGGTGCCGGCCTTGTCGGCGTTGATGTTGTTCTCCATCTTCATCGCCTCGAGCACGCACAACGGCTGACCCGACTCGACCGTGTCGCCCACGGCGACGAGCACCTTCACGATCGTGCCCTGCATCGGCACCGCGACCTTGCCGCTGCCTGCGGCGACCGCAGCCGACGCGCTTGCCGATCGGCGAGGACGCGCCGCGGCGGCCGCACCACCGCCGCCCCCCGCAGCGACCATGGGTCCGACGTCGGGGACCCACACCGACACGGAGTACTTCCTGCCGTTCACTTCGACGTCGACGTCACGCCGCACCTTCGCGTCGCCGTCGCCATCACCTCCGGACGCTGCGGCGCCGCCGGGCGTGCTCGTGACCTCGGACAGGTCGAGCGTGTCCTCGACCCACTTCGTCGAATGCTTCACCGCCGCGAAGTCGGGGTGCGACAGGATCGCGATGTCGGCCGGCTTCGTCGTGGCGATGCCCTCGATGTCGAGCTCGCTCAGCGCGCGGAGCATGCGAGCGATCGCGGCGTCGCGATCGTGGGCCCACACCACCAACTTGCCGACGAGGTTGTCGTAGTACTGGCTGACTTCGTCGCCCGCTTCGAAGCCGCCGTCCCACCGCACGCCGAAGCCCTGTGGCACGCGCAGCTTGGTGATGGGGCCGGGCGACGGCAGGAAGCGTCCGCCGGCCGGGTTCTCGGCGTTGATGCGCACTTCGATCGCATGACCGCGCGTGCCCGCGATCACCGACTCCTGCGTGAACGAGAGCGGCTCACCGGCGGCGACGCGCAGCTGCTCGGCGACGAGATCGAGACCGGTGACGAGTTCGGTGACCGGGTGCTCGACCTGCAACCGCGTGTTCATCTCGAGGAAGAAGAACTCACCGTCTTGGTACAGGAACTCGACGGTCCCGGCGTTCACGTACCCGCACGCCGCGGCGACTTTGACCGCGGCCGCGCCCATCGCCGCGCGCACGTCGGGCGGCAGCGCCGGGGCGGGGCTCTCTTCGATCAGCTTCTGGTGACGGCGTTGCGTCGAGCAGTCGCGCTCGCCGAGCCACACGTAGTTGCCGTGCGTGTCGCCGAACACCTGCATCTCGACGTGGCGAGGCCACGTGAGGTAGCGCTCGAGGTAGCACTCGCCGCGGCCGAACCCCTTCAGCGCTTCGGACTGCGCCGACTCGAGCGCGGCGGCGGCCTCGTCGGCCGACTGCACCACGCGCATCCCGCGCCCGCCGCCGCCGAACGCGGCTTTGATCGCGACCGGCCAACCGTTCGAGTTGCCGAACGCCACGACCTCGTCGGGCGAGGTGAGGAACTCGGTGGTGCCCGGCACGCCGGCGACGCCGGCGGCCTCCGCGGCGAGCCGCGACGACACCTTGTCGCCCATCACCTCGATCGCCTCGGGCGGCGGCCCGATGAAGGTCACGCCCTTCTCGCCGATCGCACGAGCGAAGTCGGTGTTCTCCGAGAAGAACCCGTAGCCCGGGTGCACGGCTTCCGCACCCGAACGCTCGATGATCTCGAGGATCTTCTCGGTGTTGAGGTAGCTCTCGGCCGCGGTTTGCCCGCCGAGCGCGTAGGCCTCGTCGGCGAGTCGGACGTGGAGGGCATCACGGTCGAGTTCGGAGTACACCGCCACCGAGGTGATGCCGAGTTCCCGGCACGCTCGAATGACACGCACCGCGATCTCGGCCCGATTGGCGATCAGGACCTTGGCGAACACGGCCGTATGTTTACCGCCGTGCCGGGCGACCCCGCGAATGGGCAGATCAACGCGGGTCGCTTCGACGACGTCCGTCGGGTCGACGAGACGGGCTCGACCAACGCCGATCTGATGGCGCTGGCCCGCAACGGCGCGCCCGAAGGGATCGTTCTCGTCGCGGACCACCAGACCGCGGGACGCGGACGCGTTGGTCGCGCGTGGGTCGCCCCACCTGGCTCTTCGCTCTTGTTGTCGGCGCTGCTCCGGCCACCCGCGGCCCGGGCCGGGCTCACGTCGATGCTGATGGGGCTCGCGGCGTGCGCCGCCGTCGAGGACGCGGCGGGGTTCCGACCACGGCTGAAATGGCCGAACGACCTCGTGTGGCCGGGTGACGGCTCCGCCCCCGACCGCAAGCTCGCCGGCATCCTGGCCGAGGCGCACTGGCCGTCAGAGCACGAGGTCGCCGTCGTCGTCGGCATCGGCATCAACGTGAACTGGCCCGCCGACCTCCCCGACGACCTCCGCGAGACGGCGACCGCTGCGAACCACATCGCCGAGCGCGAGGTCGACCGCGAGCACATCCTTCAAACGCTGCTCGCGCGACTCGACGCCATGTACGAGCAATTGGTCGACGGCTCGATCGTCGGCGCGTGGCGCTCGTCGTCCGCCACGCTCGGCCGGCGCGTTCGCGTCGACCTCGGCGGCGAGGTCGTCGAAGGCGTCGCGCGCGACGTCACCGATGAAGGCCATCTCGTCGTCGACGACCGCACCATCACGGTCGGCGACGTCGTGCACCTACGCCCGCTGTCGTAGACCTGAGCGCCGGTCAGGGATCGGGCGTCACCGTCTGAAGTGTGCGGAATTGTTCCGCCACATCGCGCGTCAGCGCGCCGCCGCACGATGACAACGCGCGACCGTCGATCACCGCTATCGGTTGCACGTCACGCGTGCTCGACGTGAGGAATGCCTCGTCGACCGTTGCGAAGGCCGCCATCGAGACGTCGACCTCTTCGATCGCCGGGACGGCCTCGAGCACCAACTCACGCGTGACGCCCGCCAGACACCCCGCGCTGAGCGGGGGAGTGACGACACGACCGTCGATCACCACGAACACGTTGGTGCCGGTGCCTTCGCAGAGGTTGTCCTGCGTGTTGGCGAACACCGCTTCGTCGCCGCCGCGTTCTTGCGCGTACGCATAGGCGATCACGTTGTCGGCGTACGACGTGGTCTTCAACCCCGCGAGCACGCCGCGCTCGTTGCGGGGCCACGGCACCGTGACGACCGTCGCGGTCGCCGGCCATGCCGTCGCCGGTGAACACTGCACGAGCACGGTCGACGGTCCCGTGCCACGCGATGTCCCCGCGGGGCCGAGGCCGCCCGTGACGGTGATCCGCACGCGGCCGATGTCAGGGCCGTTCGCCGCGATCGTCGACTCGACCGCGGCGCGCAACGAAGCGTCGTCGGGCACCACGAGGCCCAAGCCCGTTGCCGTTCGTCGCAGTCGAGCGAGGTGCCGGCGCAACGCGAACGCCGTCCCGTCGACGACCTTCATCGTCTCGAACAGCCCGTCGCCGACCGTGAGCCCGTGATCGGTGACGGGCAGCACCGCTTCCTCTTCGGGAACGAGCGCGCCGTTCAGGTACACCTTCACGAGAACGCGCCCACGGGTTGGCCGCTGGCGACGCGCAGCAGGCGGCGCGCCTTCAACTCGGTCTCGGCCCATTCGCCATCAGGCGTCGAGTCCCACGTGATGGCCCCACCCGTGCCGAAATGGATCATGCCGTCATCGAACCAGAACGTACGGATGGCGACGTTGAGTGCGCCCTGCCGTCGGTCGGCATCGACCCACCCGACCGCGCCGCAGTACACACCCCGGTCGACGGGCTCGAGTCGTTGCAGGTGCGCGATCGCCGCGAGCTTCGGCGCGCCGGTGACCGACCCAGGTGGGAACGTGGCCGCGATCGTCTCGGCCCACCCCTCACCGCGGCGCAACTGTCCTTGCACGGTCGACACGAGATGACACAGACCCGGGTGTGACTCCACCGCCCACAGCGCGGGCACGTGCACGCTGCCGTACTCGCACACTCGGCCGAAGTCGTTGCGTACGAGGTCGACGATCATCACGTTCTCGGCTCGATCCTTCGGCGTGAAGGCGTCGGGGGTGGCCGCGGTGCCTTTGATCGGTGAGCTCGTCACGATGCGTCCATCGCGTCGAAGGAACAACTCGGGTGATGCGGACGCGACGTGCACCCCGTGATCGGGAAGGCGCACCACCGCGGCGTACGGCGCCGGGTTGAGATCGGCGAGCGCGGCGCCGAGCGCGGCGACGTCGGCGTGCGGCGGCAACGGGGCCGACAGCCGGCGAGTGAGGTTG
>Ga0105245_10002267_pt1 | contig 17409 bp, 13 predicted proteins | sample KBSM54metaG_FD_81523 | JGI IMG/M metagenome (GOLD analysis project Ga0105245, IMG submission 81523) | Miscanthus rhizosphere microbial communities from Kellogg Biological Station, Michigan, USA - KBS M5-4 metaG | ecosystem: Host-associated > Plants > Roots > Rhizosphere > Soil | place...
GCGGGCCAGGCCAACCCGGGAGGTGTGCCGGTGGGGCTCATATTCACGGCTCCTTGACAGTCCAGGAATCGGCGATCTCAGTGATGGTGCGCCGGTTCGCGGCGTAGCAGTCGGCGTTGCAGCCGACGATGAAGAAATAGACCTGGTTGGTGGCCGGGTCGACGAGACCAGTCTGGTCGACGGTGAAGGAGTTCTGCGTCCCCTGCACCGTGTAGACGATGCGGGTGCCCCGCAGCCCGTCCTTCTGGGTGAGGGTGTGGGGCCCGTCGACGACCTCGACGTTGCCCAGCTCCTTGTCGAGGATCTCGTCGATCGGGATGACCTCGTTGCGCAGGGCGGCCAGCGAGAACGTGTCCCGTTCCTCGATGTTGAGCCGCCGGACCCGCACCACGCCGAAGGGGAAGTCGGCCGTCTGGAGGTCGTGGTCGAGCGACGGCTTGGGGTCGGCGTCGAAGATGGCCAGGTAGCGCAGGCCGTTCTCCTCCTCCGCGCTCAGCTGGGCGCCGGTGGAGGCGATGACCTGCTGCTTGTCGTACAGCTTCCAGCGGTGGGGGATCTTGTAATAGGCGTTGTTGGTGGACGCCTTCACGTAGGTGTAGCCGGAGTCGGCGCAGCCGGCCGCGATCACGCCGACCAGCGCGATCGCCAGCACCCGCGGCACCAGTCGCCCCATCACCGCACCATTCTCCACCGTTTCGGCACCTCGGGCGACGCGCACGGGTTGCGACCGCGAGAACTCTGGCCGGGGCGCCCGATCAGCGGCATACCAAGGGTATCGACAGCAGAGGGCCGCGACCTGAGGTCGCGGCCCTCTGAACTGCTCTGGATCTGTTGGATCAGATGCGACGCTGGATGAGCGTGCGGCGCAGGCGCATAAGCCCGAGCCCGCCCAGGACCAGGGCGCCACCCATGACGAGCGGAGCCGAGGTGCCACCGGTGGAGGCCAGCAGGCCGCCGGAGATGGTGGGCCCGTTGAGGACGAACCGTCCGGTGATGGCGTTGCCGGTGATCTGGCCGCTGCCGAGCACCAGGTCGTCACCGGCGGCCCGGCCCCGGCAGTTGCCGAGAGCGGCGCTGACGTCGACGATGTCACGCATGACGGCGTTGCCGGAGGCGCTGCTGATGTGGACCACCATGTTGAGCTGGATCGGTGGGTCGCCCAGGGCGTAGCTCCCCAGGTTCTCCCATGTGACCCTGTTGGCCGGAGCCACCACCCCGCCGTGGTCGGCGCTCACGATGTTGAAGGTGACGGAGCCGCTGGCCACCTCGACGGTGTCGACGGCCCGGATGTTGACCAGGTCACAGGCGAACAGGGCGTTGAACAGGCCCGGGTCGCTCGGGATGCTGATGGTGAAGGTGACGTCGTTGCCCACCGCGACCGGGTCGGGGTTGGCGACCTTGCTCACCGGCAGGGTGCAGGAGACGCCGCCGGGGGGGGCGCTGACGGCAGCCTCGAAGTGGCCGAGACCGACGTCGAGGGCCTGGATGCCGGGGAGGCTGAGCAGCTGGAGGCGCAGCGTGTCGGCGGAGCCCGAGGCGGACGTGCCGTCAGCGGCGACGGCGGGGACGCCGGTGCCGTTGAGGCCGACCGGCGGGGCGCCCAGGCGCAGCGTCAGCAGCGGCGGGATGGGCAGGTTCACGCCGCCTGCGCCCAGCAGGTCCTGCAGGCTGAGCGAGAGGAGCGTGGCCGCGCCGGCGCGGACGGTGAGGACCGGCGTGCCGGTGTACATGACGCCGTTGCGGGGGTCGCCCGGCTTGCCGGTGGCGGTGGCCCGGAAGCCGATGGGGCCGGCGATGTCGATGGTGATGTTGGTGCCGGCCACGCTGACCGGGGCCACGACGGCCTGCGACTCGGCGACGACGCCGTAGGTGCCGTCACCGTTGGGGACCATGTAGGTGACCGTGCGGGTCTGGGTGACGGAGTTGCCGGTGGCGCTGGTGCCGACCAGGCCGCCGCCCGCGCCCGGCAGGACCTGCAGGTTCTCGACGTAGCCGAGGCCGTAGGTGAGGGGCCGGCCGATGGGGCAGTACTGCGGGTCGTAGGTCGCCTGGGCCTGGCCGCGGGCGGTGGACGCCGTCAGCAGCCCGGGCAGGGCGATCGGGATCTCCTTGGTGATCAGCGGGCTCGGCGGCGCGGCGTTGGCCTCGGCCAGCTGGGCCAGCTTCACCTGATTGATGTCGGTGGCCTGGACGGCGCCCGTCAGCAGGCCGATCTCGACGCCGGTGCCACGGCCATAGGCGTTCTTGCCCGGCTGGGGCGGTCCCACGGCCTGGCCGTACTGGTTGTTGACCGTGCCGTTGAGGCCGGTGGAGTTCACGACGCCAGCGGACATCGCCACCTGCGTGTTCGCCACCTGGGTCGCCCCGAGGGCCAACGCGTTGAGCGCGATGGCCGCCGCGCTGCCGTACGCGGCAAACGGCTGCGTCGCAAGTTGGGCCTCAACCCGAACAGGGGAGCTCACGAGCATTGCACCCGCGACGACCACCCCCATGAGCACTCGAGCTACTCGCTTCCCCACATCCGCTCCTTTGGTCCTTCGCAACCCAGGCGGTGGTCCCGACTGGTTCCCCACGACCGAGGGCCAATACCATGCCCGATGGCGGACATGCCCGTCCAGAAACCCGAGACGTGGCCCTCTGCCGGCTCGGTTATCTCCCGCCAGTGCAAACGTACAAACTTTTCTGACGGGAAGCTACTACTGATACGTGCCAACGCGCCGATGCGACGAGCCGCCGGGCCCCGCCGCGGTCCGGTGCGATGAGCGTACGCGACGTCGTCGTCGTGGGTGCCGGGCACAACGGCCTGGTGGCGGCGTGTTACCTGGCCCGCGCCGGTCTCGATGTCCTCGTCCTGGAGGCGCTCGACCGGCCGGGAGGCGGTTCGAGGAGCGAGGAGACCGTGGCCGGCTATCGCTTCGACACCCATTCCGTCGCCCACAACATCGTCAACATGACCACCATCCCGGCCGAGCTCGACCTGGCCGGCGCCGGTCTCGAGTACCGGGAGATGGACCCGTTCTCCATCGCCGTCCACGCCGACGGTCGCCGGGTGCGCTTCTTCCGCTCCATCGCCGACACGGTCGACTCGATCGCCGAGTCGAGCCCGGACGAGGCCCGCGCCTACGCCGCCTTCATGCGGAAGGCGGTGCCGGTGATCCGCACGGTGCTGCCGGCGGTCCAGGGCCGACTGTCGGCCGGTGACCTCCCCCGGCGGCTGGTGGCCGGGGCCCGGGCCCTGGGTGGCCACCCCGCCGCCACCGTCCGCGACGCCCTCGGGCCGTACGACGCGCTCCTGCGGCGGTGGCTCACCAGCGACCTCACCCGGGGCCCGGTGGCCGCCTTCGCCGCCCACGCGGCGATGGGGCCCTCGGTGCCGGGCGGGGCCGTCTTCGCCTGGTGGCAGGCCGCCTACCACCTCTTCGGTCAGTGGCACGCGACCGGCGGGGCCCAGGGGCTCACCGACGCCCTCGTCACGCGGCTGGCCGGCCTGGGCGGCGAGCTGCGCGGCGGAGCCAGGGTCACCCGCATCGAGGCGCCGGGCGGGCGGGTGCGAGCCGTCGTCACCGAGGGCGGCGAGCGGATCGAGGCCGCCTCGGTGGTCACCGCGGTGGATCCCCAGGTGGCCCTGCTCCAGCTCCTCGACCCGCCGCTGGGCGGCCGGGCCGGCGCCGACCTGGCCGCGGCCCGGCGGGGCAACGTCGTCCAGGCCCTGATCCACGTGGCGGTGGATCGGCTGCCGCCCTACCCCGGCTGCCGGGCGGGCGACTGGAACGGCCTGCAGAGCTTCGTCGACCACCTCGACGACCTGTCCTCGGCGTGGGTCGCGTCGGAGGCGGGCCAGCTGCCCCGGGTCCTCCCCCTCTACGCCTTCACCACCTCGGCCATCGACCCGACGCTGGCGCCCGCCGGCCACCACACCGTCTACCTCGCCTGCCCGGCGGCCCCGGCCCGGGTTCGGGGAGGCTGGCCGGCGCGACGGGACGAGTTCGTGGAGCGTTCCCTCGACGTGGTCGAGGAGCGGGCGCCCGGGTTCCGGTCGAGCATCCAGGGCATCGCCGTGCGCACGCCGGACGTCATGGAGGAAGAGGAGGATTGGGTCGGAGCCCACCCCATGCACCTCGACCTCGCCCTCGACCAGCTGGGCCCGTTCCGTCCCACCCGCCGCCTGGGCGGTCACCGCACGCCGGTGGAGGGGCTGTACATATCGGGCGCGGGCACGAGCCCGACCGGCGGGGTGGCGGGGACGCCTGGCAGAGCCGCGGCTCGCGCGCTGCTGTCCGACCGGTCGTAAGTTCTCCCCTATGCCTGATCCAATCGAGTTTGCGGCCCGGATCGTTACCGCGTATTCCAGCAAGGGCCCGGCGGTGGAGTTGGGCCGGGCCATGCTCGGGGGGGCGGTGCTGCCGGAGGCGGTCGTCCAGGTGCCGGCGGCCATGTGCAACCGGCACGGGCTGATCGCGGGCGCCACCGGCACGGGCAAGACCAAGACCCTCCAGCTGATGGCCGAGCAGCTCTCGGCCATGGGGGTCCCCGTCTTCGCGGCCGACGTCAAGGGCGACCTGAGCGGGATCAGCCGACCGGGAGAGGTGAGCGACCGGGTGACGTCCCGGGTCGACGAGATGCACCTGGAGTGGAGCCCGGCCGGCTTCCCGGTGACGTTCCTCTCCCTCGGCGGCAACGGCCCGGGCGTACCCGTGCGGGCGGCGGTGTCGGCCTTCGGGCCCCAGCTGCTGGCCAAGGTCATGGACGCCAACGAGACCCAGTCGTCGTCGCTCACGCTCGTCTTCCGCTACGCCGACGACAACGGCCTGGCCCTCCTCGACCTGGCCGACCTGCGGGAGGTCCTCAAGTACCTCGTGAGCGACGACGGAAAGGCGCAGCTGGAGGGCATCGGCGGGCTGTCGTCGGCCACCGCCGGCGTCCTCCTGCGCAAGATCGTGGAGCTGGAGGAGCAGGGGGCGGAGGCGTTCTTCGGCGAGCCGGAGATGGAGGTCGCCGACCTCATCCGCTGCACCCCGGAAGGGGCCGGCGTCGTGTCGTGCCTCGAGCTGGCCGCGGTGCAGGACAAGCCCAAGCTGTTCTCGACCTTCCTGATGTGGATGCTGGCCGAGCTCTTCCACGACCTGCCCGAGGTGGGCGACCTCGACAAGCCGAAGCTCGTCTTCTTCTTCGACGAGGCCCACCTCCTCTTCGCCGACGCCTCGAAGGCGTTCCTCGAACAGGTCGCGCAGACCGTCCGCCTCATCCGGTCGAAGGGCGTGGGCGTGTTCTTCGTCACCCAGCTCCCCGACGACGTCCCCGAGGAGGTGCTGGCCCAGCTGGGCAACCGGGTGCAGCACGCGCTGCGGGCGTTCACCCCACGCGACGCCAAGGCGCTCAAGGCGGCGGTCACCACCTATCCCAAGACGTCCGACTACGACCTGGAGGAGGACCTCACACAGCTCGGCACGGGCGAGGCCATGGTGACGATCCTGTCCGAGCGGGGCGCGCCCACGCCCGTGGTGTGGACCCGGATGCGACCGCCCCGGTCGCTCATGGCCGCCATCGGCGACGAGGCCGTCGACCAGGCGGCCAAGGAGAGCTCGCTGTGGTCCAAATACGCGACCGAGATCGACCGGGAGTCGGCCCGGGAGAAGCTGGGCGCCCGCCTGGCCGAGGCCGCAGCCGCCGACGCCAAGGAAGCGGAGGCGGAGGCGGCGCCGCCGAAGCCGAGGGCGGAACCGAAGCCGAAGGCGCCGGCCAAGAGCAAGAAGAAGGACGACAACGTGGTCGTCGACTACCTCAAGTCGCGCGAGGGACGCTCGATGATCAACACCGTCGCCCGGGGCGTGTTCGGCCTGCTGCGCAAGCGGCGCTGAGCGGGGGCGGTCCGGGACGCGCCGGGAGGCCGCTGGGTATGCTGCCCGAGGGCACGGCCGGGGGGGCAGTCGCCCGACTCACAAGGGAGGCTCAGTGCCGGGCAAGTTTGTGATCAAGAAGGGCACCACCGGGAAGTTCCGCTTCAACCTGGTGTCGACCAACGGCCAGATCGTGGCCACGAGTGAGGCCTACGAGACGAAGGCCTCCGCCCAGGCCGGGATCCGATCGGTGAAGAAGCTGGCGGCCGACGCCGTCGTCGAGGACACCACCACCGCCGAGTGGGCCGCCGCCGACGCCGCCCGCAAGGAGGCGGAGAAGGCCAAGAAGGCGAAGAAGGCAGCCGCGGCCAAGAAGGCGGCGGCCAAGGCCAAGGCCGCAGCCAAGGCCGCCGCCACCGACGGCGGCTGACCGCCGCACCCGCCACACCGCCACACCGCCACACCGCCGCACCCGTCGCGCCCGCCGTACCCGCTCCGCCGCACCCGCCGCACCCGCCGCACCCGAACCGGTGACGTCGAAGGGGGCCAGGGCACCCGGATCCGTCACCAGTTCGTCTTGGTTACTGCTCGTAGGTCCAGTCGGGGCGCTTGCGCGGATGGCGTTCGTCGTACGTCACGACGCCGTCGACCAGATCGACGACGAGGGGGACGACCAGGTCGGCCCGGGGGAGGGGGCAGTCGCCTTCGAGGTGGGCCGCGAACTCCTCGGGGAAGGCCCGCAGGATGCTGCGCACCATGATCTGCTCTTCCGTCCCCAGATAGCACCGGTTGGCGTCGGTCACCTCGTTCAGGCGGGCGCCGATGATGGCGATGTCCTGGTCGGTGCCCCGGCAGGCCTCGATCTCGTTGAGTCGGAAGGTGATCTCCTCCGAGCCGAGCTTGCACGCCGGGCATTGGCCGCACGACTCCACGTACAGGAACCGGGAGAACTGGTACGCCAGCTCGACCATGCACGCGGACTCGTCGTAGACGGCGAACCCGGCCGCGCCCATCCCGCTGCCCATGGCGGCCATGGCTTCGTAGGAGACCGGCGTGTCCAGCCGGTCGGCGGTGATCACCGCGTTGGCCACACCCGAGAACACCGCCTTCAGGGGGACGCCGGGGTCGCGGGGACCGCCGCCCACGGTGGCGATCACCTCGGACAGGGGCGTGCCCAGGTCGACCTCGTCGTAGCCGGGGTGGGCGACGTCGCCCACCACGGTCATGACGTGGTGTCCGGGCGAGTCGGCGGTGCCCAGCGTGCGGTACCACTCGGCCCCCCGGGCCAGGATGTGGGGGACGTTGGCCAGCGTCTCCACGTTGTTGGCCAGGGTGGGGTTGGAGAGGTGGGCGTCGGGGTGGCCGGGCTCGGGCGTGGCCGCCTCCCATCCCATCTGGGGGGCGGTGGCGAACAGGCCGTGCTCGTAGGGCGGCAGCAGCCGAGGCATCGGCGGGCGGCCCTCGATCACCTCGAGCATGGCCTTCTCCTCGCCGAACAGGTACTCCTCGGGGCCCTCCACGACGGTGATCGGGATGTCGCCCGCCAGCCCCTCGGCCTGCATCTCCTCGATGGCCCGGGTCAGACGCTCGATCTCGGTCGTGAACTTGGCCTTGATCCCGATGAAGACCTCGCGGGCGTCGACGGTGAGGGCGGCGATGGCGATGCCCTCGACCACCTGGTACGGGTTCCGGCGCAGGATGGCCCGGTCCTTGAACGTGGCCGGCTCGCCCTCGGCCGCGTTGCACACCAGGTAGCGAGGGGAGCCCTCCTGACTGCGGATGCCGGCCCACTTGCGTCCGGTCGGGAAGCCGCCGCCGCCACGGCCCCGCAAACCCGACAGGCTGATCTCGTCGACCGTGAACTCGGGGCCCAGCTTGCGGGCCGCGTCGAGGCCCTTGCCGCCGCCGAGCGCCCTCCACCCGGCCACCGACGTCACCGGCTCCGGCGGTAGCAGGTAGCGCTCCATCGGGGCAACGTACCCTTTGTCCGGTGACCCTCGGACGACGCCGCCTCGCCGTGCTGGCCCTGGTGCTGCTCGCCGGCTGTGGCAGCAAGGGCGGCGGCGGGGGCGGTGGCAGCGGGTTGTCGGACTCGGCCGAGGGCCGCCGGCGGATGCCGTCGTGCGGGACCTACAACGCCGGGGACGGGGAGCTGGCGCCGGCCGACCGGGCCGTCCGGGACTGCTTCCTCGCCGCCTTCGGGGCGGGCGAGCAGAAGGAGGTCACCATCACCGCCACGTCCATCGAGGGCGACCCCATCACCACCATCTACCGGGTGCTGGGCCCCGACGACCTCGAGCTGTTCGTCGACGCCTCGACCGACAAGTTCGCCGCCGTGAAGACGTACCACCAGCGCTGCCGCACCCTTGCCGAGGACGGCAACGGCCTCACCGCCGGCGCCTGCAGCACCGTGAGCTGATCGGGCCGTCTACCCGGCCAGGTCCTCGATGTAGGCCAGGGCCTGGGTCGCGGCCGCCTCCACGTCGGCGGTCATGTCCACCGTGAGGTAGGCGCCGGGCGGCTCCTCCATCTCCGCCGCCACCCGGCGCACGAGGTCGCCGTCGCGGTTGCCGGCGAGGTGGGCGCCGGCGGCGGCATCGGCCTCGCACCGCTCGATGGCCAGGCTGATCGGGACGTCGCACACCACCACCGCGGAGAACCCGCCCGCCTCGTCCGCCACCGCCTCGGCCGCCTCCACCTCCGACCGCCGGGAGAAGGTGAGGCCGTCGAAGATCACCACCCGGCCCCGGCCCAGGTGGTAGCTGGCCGCGTCGAGCATGGCCGAGAAGGACACGTCCCGCTCGGCCGAGCTGTAGTCGCACGGGGCGAAGAGGGCGTCGCGGACCTGGTCCTTGTCGATGACACGGGCCCCGGGCAGCCGCTGGGCGAGGGCCGCGCCGAGCAGGCTCTTGCCCGCGCCCGGTAGGCCGCCCAGCACCACGACACCCGGACGCACCGCGTCCAGGGTACGCCCAGGGGGACCGGTTACGTTGGGGATGTGCCGTTCGTGGACGTCGAAGGGGCCCACCTCCACTACGTCGACGTGGGCGTGGGCGACCCCCCGGTGGTCCTCCTCCACGCCTTCCCCCTGCACTCCGACATGTGGGCGCCCCAGGTGGCGTGCCTCGCCGCCGGTCACCGGGTGGTCGTGCCCGACCTCGAGGGGTTCGGGAAGTCGTCGGCCCCCGACGACGCCGGGGCCTATTCCATGGGCGGGTACGTCCGCCAGGTCCTCGGGCTGGTGGAGGCGCTGGGCCTGGATCGGGTGGTGCTGGGCGGGCTCTCGATGGGCGGCTACGTGGCCTTCTCCCTGGTCGCCCGCCACCTCGACGTCGTCGCCGCCCTGGTGCTGGCCGACACCCGGGCCGGCCGGGACACGCCGGAGGTCTTCCAACGGCGCACCGACCAGCAGGAGCAGGTGCGCCGGGAGGGCACGGAGGCGCTCGTCGAGACGCTCCTCGGTGGGCTGCTGGCCCCGGCCACGCTCGAGAACCGACCTCTGCTGGTGGACCAGGTGCGGCGCATCATGGCGTCGAACCCGCCCGCCGGCTTCATCTGGGGCCTGGAGGCGATGAAGGGTCGGCCCGACTCGCTACCCACCCTGGGCGCGGTCAAGGTGCCGACGCTGGTCCTGGTGGGCGAGCACGACGCCCCCTCGCCCCCCGACGTGGTGCGGGTGTGGCAGCAGCGGATCCCCGACTCGGAGCTGGTGGTGGTGCCGGGGGCGGGCCACCTGAGCAACATGGAGGACCCCGACACGTTCAACGCCGCTCTCACCGACTTCCTCGACCGCCTGTGAGGCCGCGCCGCTGATCCGAGGTCCGGCATCTGACCGCGCCGGCGCGTAGCGTGCGGGCCGTGTCCGACCCCTACGCCGACCTCTTCCCCCGCCGCCGGGAGCGGGATCGGGACCGGGAGCGTCCGCCGAAGGACGCGTTCGTGGAAGGCGCCCGCCAGGTCCTCCTCGCCCGGTGGGGCACCTCCCTCGCCACCCGGGTGGCCGACCTTCCCGGCGGGCAGGCCGAGTTCCCCCTCGTGTCGGGGAACGGCCGCATCGTCGGCGACGTGGTCTGGTTGGACGGGATGGACTCGCCCGAATGGAAGTCGGCCACCCTGTCGGAGCACGTGTGGGTGATGGGCCACGTCGCCGCCGCCGACCGCCGCTTCCTCCTCGTCGGTCAGGATCTCGACCTCGTCACCCGGTGGGTGGCCCGCCGGCGGGGGATGCTCGACGGCGTGGAGCTGTGGTCGCTCGACGGCGATCAGCTCGAGCGGCTGGCCTGAGATCGAGGGTCAGGCGCGGGCGGCGGCCCGGGCGTCGGCCCTGGCCAACAGCGCCGCGACCCGGCTGAGCAGCTCGTTGGGACTGAAGGGCTTGACGATGTAGTCGTCGGCGCCAGCGGCCAGGCCCCGTTCGAGCTCCGACTCCTGGGCCTTGGCCGTGAGCAGGATGATGGGGATGTCGGCCGTGGCCGGGTCGGCCCGCAGCACCTCGCACACCTCGATGCCGCTCATCCTGGGCATGGTCCAGTCGAGGAGCACGAGGTCGGGTCGGACGCCGGGGGCCTGGGCCGAGCATCCCGCCGCCGCCCGCACCGCGGCCTCGCCGTCACCCTCGCCGATGGTCTGGTATCCGGCCAGGGACAACTTCCAGGTGATCAACGTCCGGATGTCGGGATCGTCATCGACGACGAGAACCGTCTTCATCACCTGCGGTATCGGCAGGGCCGGGGCCGTCCTGAAGGCGATGGCCGGGATTGGGCGCAATGGCCCACCACGGGTAGCCGGCTCGCTCGTCAGGAGCAGCCGCTGGTGGTGCCGCAGCTGGAGCAGACGAAGCAGGCCCCGGCCCGTTGCATGACCATGCCGCACTGGTAGCAGTACGGCGCGTCGGACGCCTGGGGCTGGGGGGCGGCCACCGGCACCGCCTTGGCGATCGCCACCGCCGCCTTGGCCACCGGGTCGGGGACGACGTCGGAGCCGATGGCGTTGGGCGTGGCGTGCTCCTCGACGCCGGGCAGCGTCGGTTGCATGCGCTCGTCGATGGTGAGGATGCCGAGGTCGGCCCGCTCCTGGGGGCTGAGGTACTCGACCGCCAGCCGGCGGAAGATGTAGTCGACCAGGGAGCTGGCGAAGCGGATCTCGGGGTCGTCGGTCATGCCCGCGGGCTCGAAGCGCATGTTGGTGTACATGTCGACGAAGGCCCGGATCGGCACGCCGTACTGGAGGCCGTGGCTGACCGAGATGGCGAAGGCGTCCATGATGCCGGCCAGGGTGGAGCCCTGCTTGGCCACCCGCAGGAAGATCTCGCCCGGCCGGCCGTCGTCGTACTCCCCCACCGTCACGTAGCCGTGGCAGTCGGCCACCCGGAAGGAGAAGGTCTTGGAGTGCCGCATCCGGGGCAGGCGCTCTCGGTCGGGCGGCTGGTGCTGTGGCACGACGACCGTCTCGACCAGCTTGGCCGCGGCCTCGGCGATGGCCTTGTCGGTCTTGGTGCTGGAGAGGGGCTGGCCCACCTTGCAGTTGTCGCGGTAGATGGCCAGCGCCTTGAGCCCGAGGCGCCACGACTCGATGTGGAGCTGCTCGACCTCGTCCACCGTCATCGTCTCGGGAACATTCACGGTCTTCGAGATCGCGCCCGAGATCCACGGTTGGACGGCCGACATCATCTTCACGTGGCCGAGGTAGTGGATGACGTTGTCGCCCATGGAGCAGGCGAACACGTCGAGGTGCTCGGCCGACAGGTGGGGGGCGCCGAGGATCGACTTCTGCTCGTCGATGTAGGCGAGGATGTCGTTGACCTGCTGCGGGCTGTAGCCCAGCCGGCGTAGCGCCCGGGGCACGGTCTGGTTGACGATCGACATGGTGCCGCCGCCGACCAGCTTCTTGGTCTTGCACAGGCCGAGGTCGGGCTCGATGCCGGTGGTGTCGCAATCCATCATCAGGCCGATGGTGTTGTGGCTGACGAAGCCGTTGGCCACGTAGGTGACGTTGTCGGGAACCGACAGGTCGTAGGTGAGCTCCTCGTCCCCGAGCTCGGCCGACGCCACCCGGTCGTAGAAGAACGACAGCAGGTGGCCCAGCTCGGCGTCGCCGGTGCGATCGTGGAGCTCGGTGGCGATCCTCCGGGACACCCTGCCCCGGGACAGCTCGAGCAACAGCACCTTCCGCAGCCGGTCGTTTCCGGGAGCCAACCGGTCGACGAGCGCGCGTGTCAGCGGGACGTAGTCGCCACGGCCGGTCTGGGTGACGACGCTCGACGTGACCGCGGCGGCCTTGCGGTCGCCCAGGAAGCCGATCTCGGCCGCCCACCGACCGGCGTAGGAGGCGTTCACCAACCGGAGGACCGCGATCGGCGCCCGGCCCCAGCCCGTGCGAGTGGTCCCCAGACTCCGGGTGGTCGGGTAGCCGAGCGCGAGCAGGAGTGCCTGCACGTCGCCGGCGAAGTCGATGGTGGTCGACGTGAAGGTCGGGACACCGGCCGTCACGGTGCCGTCGGCCTCGAACAACCCCCGCAGGAAGCCTCGATAGACCTCCGGGTCGTTGCTGTGGAGCACGGCGTCCGGGATACGAGGCGAGTACCCCTTGCCGACGTGGCCCTCGCCGGGCGCGAGCTTGGTGAAACCACAGGCCTCCCACCACAGGACGAGCCGGACGGAGTTGAAGGCGACTTCGGCGTAGCCCTCCTTCGGCGTCACCTGGGCGGCGACCCCGAAGAGCTCCTTGCCCAGCCGCTCGATTCGCTCGACGACGTCGAAGTCGGCGTTGGCCACGCAGAACCGGAGGCCACGGGCGTGCAACGACCCGTCGCCCATGAAGTAGCCGATCAGCTCGGCGAGGCTGGGGGTGATCGTCCGAGGCACGTCGAGGTGGTGCTCACCCGTCCAGTAGGCCTCGGCGAGGGGCGGAAGGGTCACGGTCTGCGGCTGGCCGATCAGCTGGTTCATGGCCAGCGGGACGAGGTCGCCGACGGCGATGTCGGCGAGGCGCTTCCATTCCCATGCGCCGCTGGTCTCTTCGACGACCTTGACCCGGTGCTGGGGCGTGCCCTGGATGCGGTAGCCCCGGCCGGTGTCGACCGCGACGACCGGCTCCAGGCCGTTCACGTAGAACTTCGACGCGGGGCGGGGACCGTCGTCGGTGCCGACCTCGATGCCGAGGTCCTGCCACTGCTCGCCGTCGGGGTCGCCCAGGGAGCGCAGGCGGACGAGACCCCGCTCGGTGGGCACCAGCGTGCCGCCCACGAGGCAGCCGGTGGGAGCCAGAACTGTGGCCTGGGAGTTGCGGACGCCGTAGACCTCGGCCAACCCGACGGCGTCGTCCCACGCGTCGCGGGCCGCGGCCAGCACCGGGCTGGGGGCGAGGGACGTGTCGATGACGCCGAGCTCGTCGCGGTGCATCTCGAGGACCCGGTTCATCGGCTCCTTGTTCTGGGCGTAGCCGGCGAAGGGACCCATCCGGCCCGCGGTGCGGGCCGACGTGGCGTAGGCCTCGCCCGTCATGAGGGCGGTGATGGCGCCGGCCCACGCCCGTCCGGCCTCGGAGTCGTAGGCCACGCCCAGGGCCATGAGCAAGGCGCCCAGGTTGGCGTAGCCGAGGCCGAGCTGGCGGAACCGGCGGGACGTGTCGGCGATGCGCTCGGTGGGATAGTCGGCGTTGCCCACGAGGATCTCCTGGGCGGTGAACACCACGCGCACCGCGGCCCGGAACCCCTCGACGTCGAAGCTGCCGTCGTCGTTCAGGAACCGCAGCAGGTTGAGGCTGGCCAGGTTGCACGCCGAGTTGTCGAGGTGCATGTACTCCGAGCAAGGGTTCGACCCGTTGATGCGGCCGGTGTTGGACGCGGTGTGCCACTTGTTGATGGTGGTGTCGAACTGCATGCCCGGGTCGGCGCACTCCCAGGCCGCCTCCGCGATCTGGCGGAAGAGGTCGCGGGCCTTGATCGTGCGGATGGGCTCGCCGGTGGTGACGGCCCGCAGGTGCCAATCGGCGTCGTCGACGACGGCCTGCATGAACTCGTCGGTGACCCGGACCGAGTTGTTGGCGTTCTGGTACTGGGTGGAGTGGCTGTCCTTGCCGTCGAGGTCCATGTCGAACCCGTTGTCGCGCAGGACCCGGGCCTTGCGCTCCTCGATCGCCTTGCACCAGATGAAGTCCTCCACGTCGGGGTGGTCGGCGTTGAGGATGACCATCTTGGCCGCCCGCCGGGTCTTCCCCCCGCTCTTGATCGTGCCCGCCGAGGCGTCGGCGCCCCGCATGAAGCTGACCGGGCCGGAGGCGGTGCCGCCCCCCTTGAGGTGCTCGTACGACGAGCGGATGGTGGACAGGTTGACGCCCGACCCCGACCCACCCTGGAAGATGATCCCTTCCTCGGTGTACCAGTTGAGGATCGACCGCATGGTGTCCTCGACGGCGAGGATGAAGCAGTTGTGGACCCGGACGTTGCCGCTCAGGTACTCGCCGCTCTCGGTCTGGATGTCGTAGACCTCGGTCTCGCCGATCTCCTCGATCCGCTCGATCTCGAGGCGCTTGGTGGGGCGGGTGGCGAGGCCGGGCAGCTCCAGGCTGGCCTCCAACGTGGCCGCCTTGGCCGGGTCGACGAAGCCGATCTCGTCGGCGAACCGACGCCGGTCGCCGGCGGTGCGGATGCTCAAGACGAGGCCGCCCTTCCGGTCGGACCGGCTGTCGGGTGCGAACCGGACCCGGGAGAAGATCCCGAAGCGCAGGAGCAGGGACTGGATGCCCCGCACCAGCGACTGGGAGACCATGGCCAGCCCGACCACCGCGCTGGGCGGGCGGACCGACACGTAGCCCTCGGCCTGGAAGAGGCTGCGCAGGTAGGCGGCCACGACCGGGAGCGGGGCGGTGAAGAGGTGCTCGGGGACCGTCATGGCGACGCCGCGGGTCAGGAGATCCCAGCGCTCGACGAAGTCGGCCAGCGGGGCGCCGTACAGGCGGGTGCGCCGGCAGTCGAGGTCGGGGTCGACGGTTCGCTCGTGGCGGTGGACGTCGGGCAGAACGGTGTCGATGGCGTCGAGGACCCAGGCCTTCTCGGCCGCAGTCACCGTCATGGCCTCGACGGTGAGGGACCGGTTGGTGCCTTCGTACCTCCCGACGAACCCGTCGCCCTGCAACCACCCGGCGAGCGCGGCTTCGGCCACGGCCCGACGGGAGATCTCGCCCTCGCCGTAGGACTCGGTGCGGTGCCACTCGAGCCGGTCGCCGGGGAGGAGGTCGCCGGCCGGCACGAACCGTCCGGACCCGTCGCCGCTCGACCGCCACACGAGGTGGTCGGCGGTGACGTCGAGTTGGTAGCCGGCCTTGGTGTGGATGCGCAGCACCGGCTTGCGGCCGTTGGCCTTGACCGCCACGACTTGGGTCAGCCCGTGGGCATCGAACACCTTGGCCCCGACCGCCCCCTGCTCGACCAGCCGTCCGATCGGGATCAGGCCTTCGGGGGCGGACACGAGGGCGTCGTAGGGCTGGCAGGCGCTGGCCTGCTGCGGCGCCCCCATGACGCCGATGTTGAACCACACCGGCGAGTTGAAGGCGGCCCGCTGGTGGAGCAGGAGGGTGGTGAGCTCGTCGCGGAAGGCGTCGGCCTCGGCGCTGTCGACGAAGTAGCCGTCGCGCCGGCCCCAGGCGGTGACGGTGGAGACCACCCGGTTGATCACCTGCTTCAGCGACCACTCCCGCTCGGGGGTGCCGAGGGTGCCCCGGAAGTACTTCTGAGCCACGATGTTGGTGGCGTTCTGCGACCACCCCACCGGGAACTCGACATCCCGCTGCTCGAAGGCGACGCTGCCGTCGCGGTAGTTGGTGATGCGGGCGTCGCGCCGCTCCCAGGTGACCTCGTCGTAGGGGTCGACCCCTTCGGTCGAGAAATGCCGGCGAATGCCGATGCCGGTCTGCTCGGGAGCGAGAGCCATGCGGAGTCCTCCTGTTCAGCGGCCGGCCGCCAGGCCGCCCCACCACGATTGTGCCTCAGGGAAGTGAGCCACTACCACCTCTAGAACCACTACATGTCGCGTCTCGACAGAGGCGAGCCACAAGATGTGCCGATAATACTACGTTCGTAATTCCACCGGTGTCAACGATTGGTGGACCGGGACCACCCTCGCGCCGGGGTCCTGTGGATCGCTAGGGCCGTGCCCTGTGGGCAGGCTGTGGATCGTCAGGAGGCGGGACCGGCCCGGTCGGGCCGGGCCGATTCGGCGGGGTCGGGCCCGGTGAGCAGGCCCAGCTCCCGCTGGAAGTCGCCCGGCTCCTCGAACACCTTGTAGACGCTGGCGAAGCGGAGGTAGGCGACCTCGTCGAGGCGGCGCAGGCGCTCGAGCACCATTCGGCCCACCTCGGCGCTGGTGACCTCGGCGCCCCGGAGCCGCACCTGCTCCTCGATCTCGGCCGCCACCGCCTCCAGCTGGTCGTCGCCCACCGGGCGGTTCTTGGCCGCCGCCCGCATGCCCGCCACCAGCTTGGCCCGGGCGAAGGGCTGCGGGGAGCCCGAGCGCTTGAGCACGACGAGCGTCGCCTCCTCCAGCCGCTCGAACGTGGTGAACCGCCGCCCGCAGGCCAGGCACTCCCGCCGGCGGCGGATGGCGGCCCCGTCGTCGGCCTGCCGGGAGTCGATGACGCGGTCGTCGAGATGGGCGCAACCGGGGCACCGCACGAGCACCGACGCTACCCGGCGGGCGGACGATGGTCGGGCGGGCGATGGGCGGTCGTGGGGGTTTGGGGCCCGCCGGCGGGGGTAGTTGGCCGCGATGGCCCAGATGGCGCAGGACGGCGGCGCGTCGGAGCACGACCCGTCGGTGGCCGAGCGCAAGGTGGAGGACGCCTTCCTGCGATCGGTCGACGAAGGTCGGCGCCGGATGCGGCGGCCGGTGCTCCCCCTGCTGGCAACCGGCCTGGTCGGCGGCATCGACGTGGGGACGGGTGTGCTCGCCCTCCTGCTGGTGGAAGACGCCACCCACAGCGAGCTGCTGGCCGGGCTGGCGTTCTCGGTGGGATTCATCGCCCTCACCCTCGCCCGCAGCGAGCTGTTCACCGAGAACTTCCTGGTGCCGGTGACCACGGTGATCGCCCGCCAGGCCCGGTTCCGGATGCTGCTGCGGCTGTGGGCGGGGACGCTCGTGGCCAACCTGGCCGGGGGCTGGATCTTCACCTGGCTGATCATCCGCGGCTACCCGCAGATGGCAGCCACCGCGGTGGAGGCGGGCAACCACTACGTGGAGCTCGGCATCGGCATGCGGTCGATGGCGCTGGCCGTGATCGGCGGGGCCGTCATCACCCTCATGACCTGGATGCAGCACAGCACCGAATCGACCGCGGTGAAGGTGATCCCGGCCATCACCGGAGCGTTCCTGCTGGCCGGGGGCCAACTCAACCACGCCATCGTGAACTCGCTGCTCATGTTCTCGGCCCTCCACACCGGCCACGCCCCCTTCGGCTACGGGCAATGGGCCCAGACCGCGGGGTGGGCGGCGTTGGGCAACATGGTGGGCGGCATCGGGCTGGTGACGGTGCTGCGCCTGTTCCAGGTGCCGCACAAGGTGAGCAAGGAGCGCCGCCA
>Ga0105245_10002268_pt1 | contig 17404 bp, 19 predicted proteins | sample KBSM54metaG_FD_81523 | JGI IMG/M metagenome (GOLD analysis project Ga0105245, IMG submission 81523) | Miscanthus rhizosphere microbial communities from Kellogg Biological Station, Michigan, USA - KBS M5-4 metaG | ecosystem: Host-associated > Plants > Roots > Rhizosphere > Soil | place...
CGGGAAGCCCTATCGCGAAAAAGCGGTGGAGACTTTCCTCAAGGGCAAGACCTTAAATGCGGAACTAGGCGAGCAAGCGATCTCCGTCGCCCTTGCCGGCGCGGCGCCGCTCAAGTACAACGCCACTAAGATCGACATGGCGAAGGGGCTCCTCGCCAGCGGCCTTGCGAGGTTGAACGTTTAGCCGGAACGCCGCCTTACTTTACCATCGCGGACTGAGAGCGCACGGCCTGCCACTTGCCATCGCGCATCACGAATACATCCATCCACACCCATTTGCCACTGGTGTCTTTTCCCTTGAAAGAGCTTTTTTCGGTATCGCTACCCTGAACAATAGCAGTGGTTCCGATCACCTGAACGTCCATTGGCCCAATCTCGAACGACTCCAACTTATTGGCGCCGGACTTGATGTTATCCAAACTCTGCTTCTTCGTCGTTTTAGTCCCGTCGAAGCCCAGCCCCATCCAATCGTCGGCAAGAATCTGGCCGAGTTTGGCAACGTCGCCGGCCTTTTGCGCATTCACCCAATCTCGTTCCAGCTGTTTAATGGCATCAGCGGTTCCTGAAGCCTGGCTCTTCGCCTGTCCGTAAGTTGGGCTGAAACACGTAGCCACCAGTAGGACTCCACCCAAGAATCTTGTCATCGTGTATTTCTCCTTGACCCCGGGCATGTTTACCCCGGTGTCGTGCAACTCTAACCCAGAACTGCCCGAACTATAGGTGGTGCGGCCAGCGAGTGACAAGATAATAGACTGTTGCTCCAATCGCACCCAGGAGGCCCAGGCTGCACATCGCCATGACGCCATAGATGAAGAGCAGTCCTCTGATTGGTTGACTCGGCAGGGTGACTCTTCGAGCCTACGCCAAGGCTAGCTCATTGAAGGCGCCGCGTTCGTCAATCCAGCAACGATACTTCGTTCGCACTTGATTCATGTTTCTAGCGCAGGCATCAGCTTGCAGCATGATATTTTTGTCGGACTCCAACACGCTGCGCTTGGCTTGATCAATGGCTTGGTTGAGGTTATAACAGGCTAGCTCAGGATATTCCCGCTTTACGAGGGGCACCGATCCACCGTGCCGGCTTTCTTTGCGTACGTCGGTGGTGCGAACAAAGTATTGCAATTGGGAACCTCTACTACCAGCATAGCGGGTCCGGGCCTCGATCCCTAGGAATACTTAGTTATTTACCAGGAGCGACGGGCGAAATTCTCTTCCGATATTCCGGATAAAGCGTTTCGGGCTTTCCTATAGCGGCGTCGCGAGGCACACCGTACTTCTTGGTCATCTCATCGACGAAGGGATTCTTCTCGGGCAAGTAATGTGGAGCAGTCTCCCCCGTGCTCGCTTCATAGGTGGTGACGCACGGCGGTCCGGTGGAAGACAAGGGCGTCGCGCTCAACTGAAAGCTTCTGGACAGGATCCAAGGTTCGGCAAGGTAGATGGGATCTTCAATGACCGCTAGAAGGCTCAGAATTTCGTCGTGGCGGTAGAAGCGGAGTGTCATGGTCGCCTCATCGCTGCTGGGCGCTCCGGTTTTTCGGAGGAACCCGGCCTTTAAGTGGGTGGTATGGGATACGAGTGTGTTGCCTTCCCACGCCCCGGTGGTGAACCCGGCGCGCGTGTGCTCGGCATATTTTGACGGGTGAGCACGTCCGTCCATCCAGATCACCAGCGGCGGCCTGTCCTCCCAAGCGCCGACGGTGTAGGAGATCACATTTCCTTTCAGCGGGTCGGCGTCGCTCCAGATCTTCAAACCGAACGGTCCTTGAGCAATATAGAAAGCCGGCCATCCTTGGCATTGCCGCTCCACCATCGAGAGCTGTGACTCGGAATAACTCAGCGCTCTGATCCGTGCTTCCTCGTTGAGGGGGATCCCCGTGAAGTCCACCGGCAAGCCGTCGCCGGTAAGGAACTCATGATTCCGTGCCGCCCAGGAGCCGGTAAGTTCTGTTTGCGCCGCAGCGATTCCGGGCCCGACGAGCCACAGCAACACGGCAGCGGATATTACTTTGGGGTGCACGGAGCCGGATCCCATTTCGAACCGTCAACCTCCTTCTTAAATTGCGAACTTACGATAAACGGCAGTCTCAGATACTGCGGATCATCGACTACCGTCGTGATCAAGAGAACTTGGCCGCCGCCGGGGAGCGGTGCAACATCGAAGTATTCCGTGACAAGGGCATTTTCGCTATAAGGAACGCCATTCTTTCGCAGGTATCCGGAACGCATGTTGGTAGTGGCTATCTTTAGAGCCGATCCCTGCCACTGTGCGGTTGAATAACCTTGCCACGTCCGTTCGCCCGGCACCGATGGCTGCGAGTTGAAATGGAAGAGGCGAGTCTGCATGCCGGCGTCGCTATCGACACGCAGCGTATTATCGTCCTGCCACGTAATATGAAATCGCGCCGGTACGCGCATGATCGCTGCGGCACCGTATGCTTTGCACTGGTTGCCCGCGGCTTCGTCGGCCTCTGGATTCCACGCATCCGCGATCTTTCGCGCCTGATCCGTCAGGGGCACAGCCTGGTAATCGCCTTTGCGGGGCGTGACCATACGGAAGCGCCAGTCTTCGGTCACGAAAGCAACCCAATAACCCGTCATATCCGCGGGCGCGGAGGCCTTCGCAGAAGCCGGCACGCCCTGGCCGACGGCACGCGCGATGCCTATCGTGATGAGTAGCGCGATGAAAAAGGCTCTCATTTTCCTGACCCACTGATGCTGCGATACACCGCTTCGACGAAATCATTGGCGCCAGTATCCGACCCGTAGCGGCGCAAGTAGCCGCGGGCGGGCGAAGCCGCTTTGATTTGTTCCCAAGTGAGTCCCTGTTTGATCAAATCGCGGACGCGGTCGCGGATGATGGTCACCATGTCGCGGTATTCAACCACGTCTAGTTGATCGCAGATGTGGCCGTGGCCGGGAATGATCAGCGTGCCGTCCTCGCGCGATACGATGGGCACCGACGGAATGGCGGTATCCACAAGTTTCTGCAACCCCACAATTTCGCCCTGAATGCTGCCGCCCCTTGCGATATCGATCACCGGGAAGCGGGTGGTGTCCAAGACATCACCCGCCACGATCACGTCGGAACGGCGGAAGAAGACGATGGCATCGCCGTCGGTGTGTGCCGCCGGCTCCTGAAAGATTTCAATGCCCTCGCCGTTGAGGAACATGTATTTCCGCGATTGATTGAAGGTTTCCGTCGGCCACGCGCCGATTGGATATCGTGAAGCCGACGCGCTCATTCTCATCAAGACCTGTTCAACGGAAAGTATAGACGCCGCGCCTCCCAGAAAATCTGCGTTGACACCGATACCACCTTGCGTGAAGAGCGTCTTACCAGCTTTCGCGACGGCCTCATTGCCGCCCACATGATCCGGATCTGCGCTAGTGTTGATCACGTAACGGATGGGTTGCGGTGTGACTTTCATAATGGCTTCGACTACGGCATCCGCGCTCGACGCCGAGCCTGAGTCCACAACCACCACGCCATCCGCTCCCACTTGAAACCCGATGTTGCCGCCGGCGCCGGCAATCATATAGAAGTTCGGCCGAAGCTGAAGGACTTCAAGATTCGTGCCAGGAGCCTGCTGTGCCACCAAACCGCTGACCGCGACTAAGGCCGCAACCGCCATCGCGATTGCGCCTGGGATCTGAAACCTGATCTTCTCGTGCATTTGAATGCGTACTCATAATAGCGTAACCGCCCTGGGATGTATCATGATTCGGGGGAACCCATGAATCGAAGTGAACGTCTGGACCCGGAAGTAAGTGCGCTGCTGGCGATGATGGATGCGCAGGGCGCGCCGCCGCTCGAAAGCCAGGACCCTGTCGAAGCCCGCAACAGCCGGATAGAGCCGATGAAGATGCTCGGCGGTGAGCCCCCTGCGTTGGGCCATGTGGAGGACCTGTCCGTTCCGGGGCCAGGCGGCAATGTGCCGGTGCGCATGTATGCAAGCGAACCGGGCGGACTTCGTCCCGTCCTGATCTACTTCCACGGCGGCGGCTTTGTGTTCGGTAATCTGGATACTCACGACGCGGTGTGCCGCGCCCTTGCCAAGGAATCCGGCGCTGTTGTGATCTCGGTAGATTACCGGCTGTCTCCGGAACACAAGTTTCCGGCGGCAGTGGAAGATTCGCACGCAGTCATTGTCTGGGTCGCGGCCAACGCGGAGCGCCTGGGCGTCGACGCGCGTCGCATTGCCGTGGGTGGTGATAGCGCAGGCGGCAACCTCGCGATCGTGATCGCCATGCGCTGCCGCGATGCCGGCGGTCCGGCTTTGGCAGCACAGGTGTTGCTCTATCCCCTGACGGATTTTAGTTCTTTCGAAACCGGCTCGCATCGGGAATTGGGCGAAGGCTACTTCCTCACGCGAGGGGCGATGGATTGGTTCCGCGGGCACTACCTCGCCGCCGCCGATCTTGCGCGCCATCCGGAAGTCTCGCCTCTACTCGCACCGGACCTCAGCGACCTGCCGCCGGCACTCGTCATTACCGCCGAGTTCGATCCTCTGCGGGACGAAGGCGAAGCTTACGCGGAGCGCCTTCGGCAGGCCGGAGTGCCAGTCACGATGGCCCGCTATCCCGGAATGATTCACGGATTCGTTTCGATGCGCGGCGTGCTCGCCGGCGGCCGTCGAGCGATCAGTGAGGCCGCTCGCTTCACCCGCTCAATGGTTGCAGCGTAGCTTTTGACGGTACCTCGCAATCGGATATCATTACTGGCTAGATGACCGTGCCCAAGACTAGTCTCCTGCCATTGCTTCTCTTACCGCTCATGTCATCCGCCCAGCCTCCGGCCCCGAAGAACCTCAAGCTGCTGGCCCCCAACACTGACCTTCGCTTCGTTATGGGGAACTTCGTGCGTGCGCTGGGGGTCTCATGCGCCTATTGTCATGACGCGGACGAGTTCGCGAGCGATGCCAATCCCAAGAAAGACGTGGCCCGTAAGATGATTGCCATGGTGCGGCAGATCGATGCGAGTTTCCCCAGCAGCGCCGGCGTATTTCCCGCCGGATACCACGAGGTGGATTGCAACACCTGCCATCAAGGAAATGTAAAACCTGTGGTCAAAGCGCCGCGGGAGTTTTTCAACCGTAACGAGTGGCTGGGCGCTCCGGCTCCGGCGGTTACGCCGGGGGTTAATTTGAAAGTGCTGCCTCCCGGCACCCAGGTGCACGGCGAAGGTTCGGTGATGCATGACTTTCGCGATGCCTTGAACGTCGATTGCAGCTACTGCCACGGCGGCGGTAAGCCGTTCGAGGCGGATGAAAATCCACGGAAAGACATTGCTCGCAAAATGATCGCCTTGGTCCGGCAGGTGAATGCGAATTTTCCCGGCACGGGAGTCTATCCGGGAGGTATGCAGATGGTGACTTGCTACACCTGCCACCGAGGAGCAACCCATCCCGAGTCCGTCAGCAACGTACGCTACGATCCACCGGCGGAAAGAAAATAGTTAAAGTGAAATTGACATCTATGAACAAACTCATCTTGCTACTCCCCCTCTTGGCGGTTTCTGGCTTTGCTCAATCCACGCCGGATCAATCCAACCCGATGTCCACGTGGCTGCGCAATGCTTACAACGGGAATCGCAACAACATTGTGCGAACAGCCGAGAAAATGCCGGAAGAAAATTACGGGATGCGGCCCGGCGCACAACCGGAGGTTCGCACTTTCGGCCAGCAAGTGACCCACGTGGCCGCCTACAACTTCTTGTGGTGTTCGCAGGCCAAGGGTGAAAAAAATCCCAACCCTGGCAACCTCGACTCGCTCACTGCCAAAGCCGAAATTATGAAGGTGTTGAACGATGCGTTTTCGTACTGTGACACTGCTTACAGCGCGCTGACAGACGCTTCCGGCACCGAGGTGATCGATATCACGCAGGAAAACGGCCGCCAGACGCGCAACCTGCGTATGGGGCTACTGACCCTCAATTACGGCCACAATAACGAAATTTACGGAAGCATGGCGATCTATCTTAGGATCAAGAGTATCGTCCCGCCTGCTTCTGAGCCTCGTCCACAGCAAAAGAAATAGCGCCTTTAAGGAACTGGCACCTCTAGATAGCGAAAGGGCACCTCCACATTCTTGTACCAATGGATCGTGTCCGGAGGCATGATAAACACATCCCCTTTGCTGATGCGATGCGATTCGCCACCCTGGATGTACTGCCCGCCAAACTTGTCCGGCCCCCTATTTTTGGCCGTACCGCCCACCACCATGGTCGCAGCGCCGCTCACCACGTACACGACGGCAGTGTAGTCCTTGTGGCTGCATCCCTCCGGTTTGCAGGCGGACTTAACGGAGTCCCGGCTGTGCGTATCCACGTTGTATGTGCCTTTGCTGGAGGTGTGGCTCCATAGCAGATTGCTACCTCCCTCCGCGAAGGCTTTGTGAAAGGACGCGTCCAATTTCGTGTGATCAAAAACCGTAACAATGCCGGCCGATGACTTTTCTTGTGGCGTGGCGATAGCAACGAACGCCAAGCCTATCAGCATAGTGTTCCGAATATTCAACATCGCGAGCGATACCTCCGTCTGTAATCTGTGCAGAGGTTAGTGTATCGCGCTATTTTCCCACCATGTGCGGCATGTCCCGATTGTTTTCCGTGCAGAAAAATTCCAGCATATCGGTGTCGGCCGCAAGGGTTTGTTTTAACGGAAGGGTCCAGGGTTTGGTGTAGGCCTTGGGGTCGTCAACGGTGACTTCGATTTCCAAATTGCCGAAACTCGGCCGGTGAAAGCGCTCGGTGACTCTCGCGGCGGCTGTGAAAGGACTGCCCACATTATCGAGCCACATGCCGTCCTTGAAACCGGTAGTCTCGACCACCAGGGTGTCCCCATCCCACTTCCCCGTCGAATAACCGTTGTAAGCCGGCTGTGGATCTACCGGCATGGGGCGTCCATCCGTGAAGATCTGCCGGAAGGTGTTGTCCCGCTCGAACATGATCACCAGCAGGCTGGGCAATTGGATGATCTTCCGCGGATACGGATGCACGTGCATGCGGACCAACCCCAACGGCTGGCAATACCCGTCAGGATCGTCTTTGTCTTCGTTCGCCAGCCGCGCCTTGAGCAGATCGGCCGCCCACGGCTGGAACGGCAGGCCGCCTTTGACATTTTTCGCGATATCGTTCATCAGTGACCCGCCGCCGCCCTGCCGCTCGCCGTCCCACAATCCGGAAAGGTCGGGCTTGCCGTCCGCAGTACGCAGTACCGGTGCAGTCAGATTAGGCTTGCCATCGGCCGTGCGAGGCAGTCCAGGAGTCGGGTAAGACAGCCACTGTGCATGCAATGGCGCGGAAGGAAGCGCCAATAGCGTTCCCAGAATTGCAATCAGGGTTCGAGACATTGTTGCGTTCTCCAATAGATCTAGATTTACGGTCTACGGAGCCGCGCCTGTCTTCGGGGTGTTTGTAGTGTAGCATTCCGGCTGAGTTCAGCGGATTCTATTACTCTTCCGGCTGATCTTCGGGGCCTTGTAGCGCTTTATCTTCGGAGGTTTGTACTTTTTGATCTTCTTCGCCTTGTAGGCTACCGCCTGATGCGATTCGCCAGGATACGCGCTGGGAACCAGGAACGCGAGGGACGCCAAAACGACGATGAAATATCGATAGCGTTGCTGCATACGTTACTTCTTCGCGGCTGCCGCATCCTTGAGAGCCTTCAAGCGCGGGAGGTCGCGATCTTCCTCGTGGCAAGCAGTCTCGAACATCTCGGCCTTATCGCGCTTGAGCGGAAGGGCGATGGTCCAGGGCCGCGTATAGACGAGCGGATCTGCTACCGTGGCCTCGTAGTGAACGGTGTCGGGACCCGCCGGGATGAATCGTTCCACCACATGCTCGGCGTGGCTTACAATCTCGCCACCTTCGTTCAGCCAGGTCTTGCCATTGAAGTTGGTAGTATCGATGACTAACGTGTCGCCCTCCCATCGGCCGACGGAATCGCCTTGCCACAAACGGATCGCGTCCGGCAAGTGCGGGCGCCCGTCCAACGGCACGATGCGCCATGCCATGCGCTCATGCAGAAAGACGATGTAATCGGAGGTCTGAATGATGTGAAACGCTGCCGGGACATACATCGACCGGGGAACGCCAGCGGGGAAACAGTGTGCTGTCGGATCGTCGTAACCGCGCTCCGTCCGGTTCCGGCTGACTCGTTCCTCTACGGCCCACGGCTGCATCGGAAGGGCTCCGTCTGGCGGATCGACGATGATGCCGCGCCCGTCCGGCGTGACCCCGTCGCCTTTGCGTTTCTCTAACCCTTGGTTTGCAGCCCCGGTGTCGGGATCGTAAAAGCCCTGCAGGTCCGGCTTGCCGTCTCGGGTCCGGCGGATGTTCGCCACCGTTTTAAGCGGCGGAGCCGCGGCCAGGGCCATCGCCGGAACCGGCGTTCCCTTCCCCGGATACCATGTGCGCTCCTCACGCGTGAACGCGCCATTCGCCTCTTCGGCTTCCGCCTGGCAGTTGTACTCGAAAAGCCTGTCGCGATCTGTTCGCCGCTTCAGAGGGATGCGAATGGTCCACGGCTTCGTAAAAACTTTCGCGTCCTCAAGAGTTGCCTCGTACTGAATCGTGTCGTGGTCAATCATGCGGTAGCGCTCGACCACGTGCAGAGCGTTGCTATGAAAGTCCCCCGCCATGTCGAACCAGGTTTTGTCGTTGTAGTTGGCGACGTCGACCACCAGCGTGTCTCCCTCCCAGCGGCCGCGCGAATCGCCCATCCAGGAATCGATGTCGGCGGGGTGGCGGCTGCCGTCCATATAGATCAGGCGATGGACTAGCGACCATTCGAAGGTGATGGCGACAGCCTGCGGAGTCTGGAAGATCTGAAACGGGAAATCCATATACATGATCCGCGGGATGCCAGGCAGGTAGCACTGTTCGAGCGGATCGGCCTTCTGCCGGTTTTGAGAGTTCTCGGCCCTCTTCTGAGCGGCCCAGGGTTGATAAGGAATCGTTCCGCCGATAACCACTGACCTGCCGGCCAGCATATTGAATGCGGCAGCATGATCCTGGAGATCGGCGGCCGCAGTGCTCGACGCCTGCCAGATACCTTTGAGGTCTGGCTTACCATCGACCGTGAGCGGCAAAATCTGTCGGGAAACAAGCGTGTTCTGCGGAGCGGCGAGGAGCGAGTTCGATAGTGCGAGCGCCGTAATTAGTGCCAGATGGTGTGTGCGCATGCGGAAGGTAAGGAGTACACCTACTATCAAACCACAGCTGACTCTTGATATTCTGAAACGCGGAACCAGGAGGTTTTATGAAAGCGACAGGTGTGCTCACGATCATAATAGGAGTCCTCGGTGCGGCGCCGGCATGGTGCCAGATTCAACCGCCCGCGGGGCAGAGGTCGGGGCCCGGAGTACAAGCAGCTCAGGATTCACGAGAGCCGGACGTATTGAAGACGTGCAAAGTTCCGCCTGCCCCCAGAGGCGGCCGTGGTGGAGCAGGGCGCGGCCCGGCGCCTGCGGCCGGCCCCAGGGATTACATGGTGACGGAGATCCCGGGCGTAATCGCAGCGGGGCAGCAGTGGAAAGACATTTGGCAAGTGGACGGCAATAACGCCGATGGCATCATCGCCACCAAGGATAACGGTCTTCTCATCGCCCAAAACGACAAGAGCGATGTGGTGAAACTCGAGAGCAACGGCAAGACTTCGGTAGTTTATAGCGACACGAATACCGGAGGCTCGCTCGCGATGAACTCGAAAGGCGCCCTCTTCGTCGCAAACCGCGGCTTGAACGCCTCGGTCGACCAACTCGCGCCAAAACGCAAACTCCTCGCCAATAAGATGAATGGCGATTCTCTGGATTGTATCGGCGGCGTTCTGAACGATATTTCAGCCGACAGTAAAGGCGGAGTCTATTTCACCATGGGTGGCGTCTTCTACGCCGACTCCAAAGGCACCGTCACCCGCTACGGCGAGAATCTGACAACCAACGGAATCGTGCTCAGCGCGGATGAAAAGCATCTCTTTGTCACCAACGGGCCGACAATCGCCGAGTTTGACGTACAGAAGGACGGCTCGCTTACCAATCAGCACGAGTTCGCGAAGCTAGAAGGCGGCGGAAACGGCGATGGCAGCACGTTCGATTCCGCCGGACGGCTTTACGTGACCTCCAATGCGGGCGTGCAGGTGATCGGTCCGGACGGCAAGTATCTCGGCTTGGTCCCGACGCCGCGGGGCCTGATTAGTGTGGCTTTCAGCGGCCCGGATCGAAAAATGTTGTACGTCGTGTCCCGCGAAAACGCGACCAATAAGGACTGGATCATCGGCATCCAGATGATCGCGCAGGGTCCCAAAGGCCGCGCGAAATAGCATTGCTTCGAAAAATCTGGAAAATCGCCTTGCTAGGCAGCTTGACTCTCCTGAGCCTGGCTGCCTTGATCTATCTGGCAGACGATCTATGGGCACGCTACCGGGGACGGCCCGTCGAACAGATGAAAATCGGCCGTCTATACGCCGAGGTGAACCACTTTAATGAGGTCGAGTACTCCGTCGGCACGCCGGTGATGGAGACCTGCGTCGACTCACTCATGCCGCACTTCGGCTACACTCCCTGCTGGTATCTGCGGCGCCACAACATCCGCCAGATCGGTCCGTAGGCGAATCACCAGGGCTGCACTACGTTGGTCACGTGCTCGCGGTCCGGCGCCGTCAGACAGAAGCCGATGCAAATATACGGCAGATCGGGATGCGGATTGTAGCCCCGGTGCATTTTCCCGATCGGTTCCGAATATACGTCTCCGGCTTTCGCTTTGATCAGCACACCTTCTTGAAAATGCGCTTCGAATATGCCCTGCAAGGCGACGAAGAATGTGGCTCCATTATGGCAGTGCCAGTTGGTGTATCCTCCGGGCGCAATTTCCGCGTTGTAAATCTGAACCTTTACTTCGGGATCTCGCGGCAGGGATGCATAAAGCGTGTCCAGCAAGACATTGCGGTAAAGGTCTTGACCGGGCTTGGTATAACCGTCCAGGCGCAGTTTAAGTTCGCGATAATCGCTTTCAATACCCATTTGGCCTCCTCAGCAGCATACCATCTGATAAAATTGTGTCCGTTATGAGCAACCTCACCTTGAACGTGAACGGAAAGACGCACACGGTGGACGTCGACCCATCCACTCCCCTGCTCTACATCCTGCGCAATGACGTTGGATTGCAAGGTCCGCGATTTGGCTGCGGCCTGGGCCAGTGTGGGCTGTGTACCGTGATCATAAATGGCGCTGCTGTGCGCTCCTGCATCACCCCCGTCTCCACGGTAAAGAGCGAGATCACCACGCTTGAAGGGCTCGCTAAAGATGGCAAGCTGCATCCGCTGCAGCAGGCCTGGATCGACGAACAAGTCCCGCAGTGCGGTTTCTGTCAAAACGGCCAGATCATGACTGCCAAGGTGCTGCTGGATAAGAATCCCAAACCGACGGATGCCCAAATCCGCGAGGCCATGAACCGGACCCTGTGCCGCTGCATGACCTACTACCGTATTCAAGCCGCTATCAAGCGTGCGTCGACGACGATCGCGGCCCAGTCGGCCGCGGAGAAAGAGGTGGTCGCATGACACCCTTGGCGAAAACATCACGCAGGGACTTGTTGAAAAGCGCCGGTCTGCTGGTCGTCAGCTTCACCGCCGCGGGCACCAAGCCCCTCGCCGCCCAAAGCACCGCGTCAGCCGCAGGTCCGTATATCGACCCCGACTTCAAGCAACTCGATTCGTGGATCGTCATTCGCGAAGACAACACCGCCACCTTCTACGTCGGCAAGACCGACTGCGGCCAGGGCACTGGAACATCGTTCCGCCAGTTGATGGCCGATGAACTGGATTTTGCTTACGACAAAACCAGCTGCGTCATGGGCAGCACCGATATCACTGTTGACCAAGGCGGCTCCGGCGGTTCCACCGCGATGGAGAGAGACGCTTGGCCCATGCGGCGCGTCGCGGCCGAGGCCCGCCGGGTTCTGCTCGAGATGGGCTCGTCCCGGCTCGGCGCTCCCGTCGATCAACTCGCGGTGCGTGAAGGTGTCATCACCGTGAAAAGCGATCCCTCGAAGCGCGTCACCTATGGAGAATTGGTCGGCGGAAAGAAATTCCATGTCGCGTTGACTGGAGCCAACATTAACGCCACCACCGGCGTAGCTAAAGTCAAACCCGTCCAGGAACACAAGATCGTCGGCCTGTCTCCGCAGCGCTACGACATCCCCGCTAAAGTGGACGGTTCGTTGAAATGGGCGGTGGACGTCAAGCTGCCCGGCATGGTCCATGCACGCAATGTGAAGCCGCCGGTGGCGGGTGCGAAGTTGATCAGGATTGACGAGTCCTCCGTAAAAGGTCTGCCAGGATTCATCAAGGTGATCAGCAAAGGCAACTACGTAGCCGTCGTCTGCGAACGCGAGGAGCAAGCCATCAACGCCGCCAGACAACTCAAGGCGAACTGGCAGAAGCCGGCCACTGCGCCGTTTCCGTCTTCGGAAGATTTGTTCAAGTTCATGCGCAGTGCCGCACCAACGTCGAATTCGAAGCCAATCCTCGTGGGAGACCCCGACAAGGCCTTCGCCGGCGCCGCGAAGATCGTCGAAGCCAATTACGACATCCCGTTCCAAGGGCACACGGCCATCGCTCCGGCACACGCCATGGCAGATCCGTCGAACGGTCAGATGACCGTCTATTCCAACGACATGAAATCTTACGGCATGCGCAGAGGCGTCGCCGAGTTTCTGGGGATGCCGCCGGAGAAAGTGCGCGTCGTCTGGATGGAAGGCCCGCAAGGCTACGGCCGTACAGCCGCCGATGACGCGGGATGTGAGGCCGCCTACCTTGCTAAAGAGATCGGCCGCCCCGTACGCGTGCAGTGGATGAGGAGCGAAGAATCCGCCTGGGACACCAAGGCTCCCGCATTCACGGTAGCGATGCGCGGGGGATTGGATGCCGACGGAAACCTCATCGCGCTCGACTACAATTGCCAAGCCGCTGACTATAATCACGTCGGCTACAACGAGGCCGACACCGTGCTGATCGCCCAGCTAATGGGAATACGCCGCGCCACGCCTGCCGCCGGAAGCGCGGCTACGCCTTCGGAAATGTACGCGATTCCCCATCGCCGCATGACCAGTCAAGTGGTGAGCCTGCCCCTCGTTTGGGAAACGCCACTGCGCACCGGAAATCTGCGCGATCCCAACGGTCCACAATCGACCTTCGCAGCCGAGTCGTTCATCGACGAAATGGCGGTAGCTGCGAAGGCCGACCCCCTAGAATTCCGCATGAAGATGCTCACGGCCTCGACCACAGACGACAGTGGGTTCAAGCGCGCCCGGTCCATCGCGGTCCTCAAGGCTGCGGCGGAAGCCTACGGGTGGGATCGCCGTCCCTCACCGAAACCGCGCGACACCGGCGACATCCTTACCGGACGCGGCGTGGCCTACGCGTTCCGCGGCCAGACCATCGCTGCCGAGATCGCCGAGGTCGAAGTGAATCGCAAAACCGGCCACGTTTGGGTGAAGCGCTTGGTGTGCGCGCACGATTGCGGGCTAGTGGTCAACCCTGTGGCGCTGCGGCATACTGTCGAGTGCGCCATGCTCCATTCCGTGAGCCGCACGCTGCACGAGGAAGTCCAGTTCGATACCGAAAAGGTCATTGGCGTGGACTGGACCTCTTCTCCCACCCTCACCCATGCCGACGCACCCGCCAAGATCGATGTGGTGCTGGTGAACGGAGACCCGAACCCCAACCGGCCGGATCTTCCTCCGTACGGCGCTGGCGAGACCGCCTGCAAGCCCATGCTCGCGGCGATCGCCAATGCCATCCACGACGCCACTGGCGTTCGTATGCGCCGGATTCCATTCCGGCCCGCACGCGTCCTAGCCGCTCTTCAGAGTGGACGAGCCTAACCAATGCGATTCCTGACTCTGCTATTCATCGCGGCGGTCGGCTTTGCCGCGCCAGTCATTAACGAGATCACGCTCCCCGGCACGCGCGTGTTCCCCGAAAGCATCACCTCCACGGCGAACGGAACCTTAATCGTCGGAAGCCTAGGGCACGGCAACGTGAGCCGCATCGCGCCCGGAAAGACCACCGCCGAGGAGTGGATTAAGCCCGGCACCGGCGGTCTCAATCAGGTGCTGGGGGTCTACGCGGACGAGAAGGGCAAGACGCTATGGGTGTGTTCCAATAATCTCGAAAAGAAGGGCGAGGCAACTTCCGTCAAAGCCTTCGATCTGAGCACCGGCACGCTGAAAGGCACTTATCCGCTGCCCGGTGACGATGCCCTCTGCAACGACATCGCGGTCGCTGCCGATGGCACCACGTACGTCTCCGACACACGCCAAGCCAGTATTCTGCTGTTGAAGCGCGGCGGCAAGGATTTAGAGATCGCCGCGAAAGACCCCCTACTGGGCGGTGCAGATGGCTTAGCCTTCGGCGAAAAGACTATCCTGTATGTGAATTGCGTCACCACCGGGAAGCTACTGCGCCTGGATTTGGGCACCGATGGAAAATCGAAGGGCGTCATCGATCTCAAACTATCCCGCCCGCTCGAACGGCCCGACGGCATGCGCGCGATCGGCAAGAACCGGTTGCTGCTAGCCGAGAACTCCGGCAAGATGGACATCGTGACCTTTGAAGGCCAGACTGCCATGGTCAAGACCATCAAAGAAGGCCTCGCTAGCACACCTGGGGTGACCGCCACCCGCGGGATGGCCTGGATCGTCGAAGGCAAGTTGAATTACCGCAATGATCCCAAGTTTAAGGACCAGGACCCCGGACTCTTCAAAATGTACGCGGTCCCACTCCCCAAGAATTAAACTTAGGAGCGATGCTGGTCTGAATCGCTGTCTCGCGAACGCTTCTTGCGCGCACGCTTTCGCGCCTCTGCTGCCTTCACGCGCTTCTTTTGGCCAGGCTTCAGATAGAAAGCGTGACGCTTGACATCCTTGATGATGTCCTCTTGCAGAACCTTGCGCTTGAAGCGCTTGAGCGCGCTCTCTAGACTCTCGCCGTCATTTAAATGTATTTCAGCCAACGGAACTCACCTCACACGGGATCAGATCTTTCAGAATAACAGTTTCTGGCGCACCTTCCTAGCCCCGGTCAAGCGCGATCCTCGGAACCGGCTTTAAGCTGCGCTTTCAGCTTGGCAGCAGTTACAGGCTTAGTGAGATAATCGTCGAAACCCGCCGCCATAGCCCGTTCCTGATCGCCCTGCATCGCGAACGCCGTCAATGCGACTACGCGCAGACTCTTGAGCCTCGGATCACGGCGGATTTCCCGCAGGACTTCATAACCGTCCATCTCCGGCATCTGAATATCCAACAACACCAGATCCGGCAGGCCGGTGCGCAGCTTTTCAAGCGCCTCCCGTCCATTGGCCGCCTCAGTGATGGATGCCACGCAATCCTGCAAGTACTCGCGCACCAACTCGCGGCCGGCCGGGTTGTCGTCCACCACCAGAACTTTTTGGCCCGAGCTCGCTCGGGCAATCAATTGCAGCCTCTGCAGCAGAGCCGGACGCCATCCCGGCCCTTTCTCGAAAATCGGAGCATTCAGGGCCGACAAAACCTGCCGCTCCCGGTCGCTTAAATCCTTCACTGTGAGGACCAGGACCGGAATCCTGGCGAATTCTTCGCTGGCCCGGACTTCGCGCAGAATATCGAACCCGCTGCGGCCAGGAAGCATCAGGTCGAGCACAATCGCGTCGACTTGCGAACTCGCCAGCGCAAGCAGCGCTTCTTTCGCATTGCCTGCCAGAACGGGCGTATGGCCCTCGGTCACCAGCGTGTCCGCGATCAGCTGCCGCATATCGGCATCATCTTCTACGATTAGTACGTGAAGCGCGTCTTGCGAGTTCAAGGCGCCGCGGACCGAAGCAAGCACCACTTCGTTGGAGAGAGGAGTCACCAGACAGTCCACGGCTCCCAGCGAGAGACCCATCTTCCGCTCATCCGTCGGCGAGACGATAATCACCGGGATCTTTGATGTCTCGGGAGAACTCTTAAGGTCGTGAAGCGTTTCCCAGCCACTCTTCCCGGAAATTCCAATATCGAGCAGGATCAAATTCGGATGAAGTTTACTAGCCTTCTGGAGAACATCTGCTCCCGATGCCGCCCGCACCACTTCGAAGCCCGCCTTTTCCAACAACTGGTTGATTTCCTCGCGAAAAGCCACGTGCGGACTCGCCATTAACACGAGCCGCGCCGTCCGTTCCGGTTCACTCACGACTTCAGACTCTGCTTGACCGGCGTCCAGCCCTGCCATCGGGAAGGTGATGTAGAACCGGCTGCCCTTTCCTAACTCGCTTTCTACCCAAATCTTTCCCCCGTGCTGCTCCACTAGGCGTTTGGTTATTGCCAGCCCCAGCCCCGTACCTTCGCGCACTCCTTTAGTAGTCGCGCTCGCTTGACGGAAGCTCTCAAAAATCTCTTCCTGGTCTGCAGGAGCGATGCCGATGCCAGTGTCTCCCACCATAAGACGGATGGACCCGCCCTCGGTTGAGGATTCAATCCAGACGCGCCCGCCCGCCTTCGTGAACTTGATGGCATTGCTCAGCAGGTTGTAAAGGATCTCTTTGAAACGCACACGGTCTGCATTCAGAACTAGGGCGGTATCCAGATCGCTGTCTACAACGATCCTTTTGCTAGCCGCTAGCGGCCGTATACTGGTGAGCACTTCAGCGGCCGGCACAGCCATGGGGAAGGATTCCAGGTGAAGTTCCAGGCGTCCCGCTTCAATCTTGGACAGATCCAGAATGTCATTGATCAATTCCAGCAGGTGGTGCGCATCACGCTGAATGTGGGTGACAAAGCGCTTCTGCTTGTCGTTGAGCGCGCCGGCGTTCTCTTCGGAAAGCAATTCTGAGAACCCCAGTATGGTATTGAGAGGCGTGCGCAGCTCATGGCTCATGCTCGCCAGAAATTCGCTTTTAAGCCGGTTGGCCCTTTCCACTTCGCGATTTTGCAAAGAGAGCTCGGTATTGGCACCGGCCAATTCCTGCGAACGGCGCTCGAGACTGCGATTCAACATCTTAATCTTCTCTTCGGCCTCACGGCGCTCACTCACATCGCGGACCACGCAAATGACATGTCCCGCTACCGGGCTCAGCTTAATGTCCACCGCAAATTCAGTACCATCCTTGCGGAGCGCGAATAAGTCGATTCCAGCACCCATCGGCCGCCTGACCGGGTGAGCCGCATAACCGGCACGATGCCCAAAATGCGCGCCGCGGAAACGCTCCGGGACCAGCGCCTCGATGGTCAAATGGAGCAGTTCTTCTCGGGAGCGTTGGAACATCTGCTCCGCCTCGGCGTTGGCGTGCAGAATGCGCCCCCCCTCGTCGACTTCGAAGGTTGCATCCGGTGCGGACTCGAAAAGCAGGGAAACTCGCTGGGCGGAAGCAATGCTTTCAGACGCTTCCC
>Ga0105245_10002270_pt1 | contig 17391 bp, 8 predicted proteins | sample KBSM54metaG_FD_81523 | JGI IMG/M metagenome (GOLD analysis project Ga0105245, IMG submission 81523) | Miscanthus rhizosphere microbial communities from Kellogg Biological Station, Michigan, USA - KBS M5-4 metaG | ecosystem: Host-associated > Plants > Roots > Rhizosphere > Soil | place: Michigan...
CGACGACGGGAACGCCGCTTCCGGTGATGGTTGCCGCAACGACTGCAAGCTGATCGAGACCGGTTACGTCTGCGTGTCGGCTGGCACCGCCTGTGAAAAGTGCGGAAACTCCATCGTCGAGTCGAGCGAGACTTGTGACGACGGCAACGCCAAGGCGGGCGACGGCTGCGACGCCAGTTGCAAGCTCGAAACGGGTTGGTCGTGTCCGGTTCCGGGCGCGGCTTGCGAACAATGCGGCAACAAGATCGTCGAAAGCAGTGAAACGTGCGACGACGGCAATCGCATCAACAACGATGGTTGCAACTCGACCTGTCAGACCGAAGCGGGCTGGGATTGTCGGACGCCCGGTGTGGCGTGCCAGGCCGCCGCGTGCGGTGATGGGCTCGTCGCGGGTACTGAAACGTGCGACGACGGCAATCGCTTGTCGGGCGACGGCTGCGACATCAACTGCAAGCTCGAGACCGGCTGGGTGTGCACCATTGCGGGCAGCCCGTGCAGGAAGGCGCTGTGCGGCAACAAGGCCGTCGAACCCGGGGAAACGTGCGATGACGGTAACACCACGAGCCTCGACGGCTGTAACGCCAGCTGCCAGACCGAAATCGGTTGGCAATGCGCGACACCCGGAGCCGCATGCACGAAGACCGTGTGTGGCGATAGCCTCGTCCAAGGTGCCGAACAGTGTGACGACGGCAATGCGAAGTCGAGCGACGGTTGTAGCGCGACCTGCCAGCTGGAGGCGGGTTTCTACTGTCCAACGCCGGGCTCGGTGTGTCTGGCCACCGTGTGTGGTGACGGAAAGGTGCAAGGGCTCGAAAAGTGCGACGACAGTAACGTAACGAACGGCGACGGCTGTAGCTCGACCTGCACCGTCGAAGGTTTGTTCGTGTGCACCGGCTCGCCGAGCGTGTGTAAGCCTGCCGCGCAATGGCGACAGATCCGTGTGTTCGACATCCCGAACGTGAACCCGAACGGTATGGTCTACGACCCGCGCACGCGCTCGTTCGTTGGTTATAAGGATTCCGTCAGCGCCAAATATCCGGTCGAGCTGTGCTTGGACGGCACCGTGTTGAACCCGAACGTGGACGCCACGCTCACCCCGCGCCCCGCGCCCTTCGGTGATGGCCAGCTCGATGGTGCCGTTTACGACCCGTTCACCAACACCGACCTCTTTATCCAGAACTCGACGCACGCCGTCACGCAGGTCCCGCTCGATTACAACTGGCTCGTCAGCGGCGAACCGCTGACCCATCGCGAGACCTTGGGCGGCGGCATTGGCAAGGGCAGCGCAATCACCGTCGGCGACGACGGCCTCTTGTACGCGGCAGACGAGCAACAGAAGAAGATCTACGTTTACCCGCGGGACAACACGGGCAACACGGTGTTTTCCACCACGCCGCTCCGCTCTTGGACGGTCGATGGCAACACCATCGACTCGCTCTTCAACTTGCCGGGCACGAATCTAGTGGGCACGCATTTTCAGCCCACCTTCGCGGCTCCCAATGGCCCGTATTATTTCACTTTCTACAACACGACCGGCTCGATCGTCGGCCGCTCGACGGTTCCCGGAACGTTGTTCGTCAATGGTTTCAGTTGGAGCAAAGAGGGCGACGGCGCCGCGACCACCACGGACGGCTCGGCGTTCATCATGTGCCCGAACGACAATTCGGAAGATTGTCAGCTGTTCGCGGCCACCTGCACCACGGATGCGGACTGTTACAACAAGTACCCGGGCACGACCTGCAACAAATCGGTCAGCCCCGCTTACTGTTACTCACCCGCGCATGCGCGCGATGACCGCGTTCAGGTTGCCACTGGGACGGTGGCGACCAAGATCGATGTACTTGCCAACGATACGCGCAGCGAAAGCACGTGTAAGGACAAGACCGTCAAGATCGTCAACACGACGCCGACCGATCTCGGCGGCACCGTTACCTTCGACGACAACTTCGTCTACTACACGCCGCCAGCTGGCGTATGCGGTCAAACCGACCATTTCGTGTACGACGCGCTACTCGGCGGCGGCCAAGCTGACTCGGCGAACGTGTACGTGCTCATCGCCTGTGTGTGCGGCAACGGCAAGCTGGAGCAAGGCGAGCAATGTGACGATGGCAACAAGATCAACGGCGACGGTTGCAGCTCGGTGTGTCTGAAAGAAGCCGTGTGCGGCAACGGCAACGTCGAAGTTGGCGAGCAGTGCGATGACGGCAACAAGACGAGCGGCGACGGCTGCAGCTCGGTGTGTTTGCTCGAGACGGTGTGCGGCAACGGCAAGGTCGAGGGCACCGAGCAATGTGACGACGGCAACACCACCTCCGGCGATGGCTGCCGCTACAACTGCACGATCGAGAAGTGCGGCGACGGCATCGTGGACACCACCGAGCAGTGCGATGACGGCAACACCACCTCTGGTGACGGCTGTAGCACGACTTGCAAACTGGAAACGCTGTGCGGTAACGGCACCGTCGAAGGTGCCGAACAATGCGACGACGGAAACAAGATCTCCGGCGACGGATGTTCTTCGACCTGCCGGCTGGAAGCCGTCTGTGGCGACGGGAAGCTGACCTCACCCGAACAGTGCGACGACGGCAACAAGATCGCCGGCGATGGTTGCGACGCGACCTGTCACCTCGAGTCCAAGTGCGGCAACGGGGTCGTCGAAGGCGTCGAGCAGTGTGACGACGGAAACACGGCCTCCGGCGACGGTTGCCGCGCGAACTGCACCATCGAAAAGTGCGGCGACGGCACCAAGGACTCGACCGAGCAGTGCGATGACGGCAACACCGCCTCCGGTGACGGTTGCAGCAATGTCTGCACGCTGGAGACGGTGTGCGGCAATGCCATCAAAGAGGGCACCGAGCAGTGCGACGACGGAAACAACGTTTCCGGCGACGGGTGCTCGTCAGCGTGCTTGCTCGAGGCGGTCTGCGGCAACGGCATCGTACAACCGCCAGAAACCTGCGACGACGGCAACAAGGTCAGCGGCGACGGCTGTGACGCCACCTGCCACCTCGAAGCCAAGTGCGGCAATGGCTTGCTCGAGGGCCTCGAGCAATGCGACGACGGCAACACCGCCTCCGGTGACGGTTGCCGCTCGAACTGCACCATCGAAAAGTGCGGCGACGGCATCAAAGACTCGACCGAGCAGTGCGACGACGGCAACACCACCTCCGGTGACGGTTGCAGCAACACCTGCAAGCTCGAAACGATCTGCGGCAACGGCATCAAAGAAGGCACCGAGCAGTGCGATGACGGAAACAACGTTTCCGGCGACGGTTGCTCGTCCGCGTGCTTGCTCGAAGCGATCTGCGGCAACGGCATTCTACAGTCGCCGGAAACCTGCGACGACGGCAACAAGGTCAGCGGCGACGGCTGCGACGCCTCGTGTCACCTGGAAGCGAAGTGTGGCAACGCGATCATCGAGGGTCTCGAGCAGTGCGACGACGGCAACACGGTTTCCGGTGACGGCTGCCGCTCGAACTGCACCATCGAAAAGTGCGGCGACGGCATCAAAGACTCGACCGAGCAGTGCGACGACGGCAATACGATCTCCGGCGATGGGTGCAGCAACGGTTGCAAGCTCGAGACGATTTGCGGCAACGGGAAACTCGAAGGCATCGAGCAGTGCGACGACGGCAATAACGTTTCTGGCGACGGCTGCAGCTCCACCTGCACGAAGGAAGCCGTGTGCGGTGACGGTGTCGTCAGCGCGCCTGAAACCTGCGACGACGGCAACAAGGTCAGCGGCGATGGCTGTGACGCCACGTGCCGCCTCGAAGCCAGGTGCGGTAACGGTTCGCTGGAAGGCATCGAGCAGTGCGACGACGGCAATAACGTTTCTGGCGACGGTTGCCGCGCGAACTGCACCATCGAAAAGTGCGGCGACGCCATCGTCGATTCGACCGAACAGTGCGACGACGGCAACACCATTTCCGGTGACGGCTGCAGCAACCTGTGCAAACTCGAGACCTTCTGCGGCAACGGCAAGCTCGAAGGCGTCGAGCAATGCGATGACGGCAACAACATTTCCGGCGACGGTTGCTCTTCGACGTGCCTGAAAGAGGCCGTCTGCGGCAACGGCATCAGAGAAGGCAACGAGCAGTGCGACGACGGTAACAAGCTCGCCGGCGACGGTTGCGACCCCACCTGCCACCTGGAAGGGAGCTGCGGCGACGGCAAGCTCAATGCCGGCGAGCAATGTGACGACGGCAACACCGTTTCCGGTGACGGCTGCCGCGCCAACTGCACCATCGAAGTCTGCGGTGACGGCATCAAAGATTCGACCGAGCAATGCGATGACGGCAACACCGTATCGGGTGACGGTTGCAGCAACCTGTGCAAGCTCGAAACCCTGTGCGGTAACGGCAAGCTCGAAGGCATCGAGCAGTGCGACGACGGCAACAACCTTTCCGGCGACGGCTGCTCTTCCACCTGCCTGAAAGAAGCCGTCTGCGGCAACGGCGTGAAAGAAGGGCTCGAGCAGTGCGACGATGGCAACAAGCTGGCGGGCGACGGCTGCGATCCGACGTGTCACCTCGAAGCTTTCTGCGGCAATAAGATCGTAGAAGGCATCGAGCAGTGCGACGACGGCAACACGGTGGCGGGTGACGGCTGCCGTGCGGACTGCACGCTCGAAAAGTGCGGCGACAAGTTCGTCGACCCCAAAGAGCAATGTGACGACGGCAACACGGTTTCCGGCGACGGCTGCTCCTCCACCTGCACGCTCGAGACCTTCTGCGGCAACGGCATCAAAGAAGGCGTCGAGCAATGTGACGACGGCAACAACCTGTCCGGCGACGGTTGTTCCTCGATCTGCCAAGTGGAAGCCAAGTGCGGCGACGGCGTGGTCGGCGGTAACGAGACGTGCGACGACGGGAACACCATCTCCGGCGACGGCTGCAACTCGATCTGTCGTTTGGAAAACGTGTGCGGCGACGGGGTCATCGGCGGCACCGAAACCTGCGACGACGGCAACACGGTATCGGGCGACGGTTGTCGTTCGAACTGCACCATCGAAAAGTGCGGCGACGGCGTTAAAGACCCGACGGAACAATGCGACGACGGAAACACCCGTTCTGGTGACGGGTGCAGCAACGTTTGCGTTATCGAAGTCTGGTGTGGCGACGGCAAAGTCGACCAGACCACCGAACAATGCGACGACGGCAACAACGTTTCCGGTGACGGGTGCAGCTCGGCCTGCCAAAAAGAGGCCGTTTGCGGCGACGGGCAGACGCAGGCGCCCGAACAATGCGACGACGGCAACCGAACGAGCGGTGACGGATGCAGCTCGACGTGTCGCCTAGAACACTACTGCGGTGACAATCACCTCGACACGGGTGAGCAGTGCGACGACGGAAACATGATATCGGGCGATGGGTGCGACTCGAATTGCATGATCGAGGTCAAGTGAGCCACCCCCCCGGTCCAGAAAGGGCTCGAAGGCGAGTGCGAGGACGCCCTCAACGAGCCTTCGTGCCCGAGAGCGATTCACTCAGCGTCAAGAGCCGGCGCCGCTCCTGATTATTCTCGGCAGCAACCAGCAAATGACTGAGCAGCGGGGCGCACATTTCCTTGGTTGCTACCGCTCGGTAGCAGGCCTGGAGCTTCTCCGCCCGAACACCGGGGCTCATTGCTTTCAGGTAAGCGCGATCCTTCGCGGCGAGCAATCGCGCGTGGGCGGCGTCGAAGGCTCGCTCGAGGGAGTCGCAGTCGCCGTACCTGTTCCAGCACTGTTGCCGCTGCTCACGGACTTCACTGAGTGCCGCCTCACACTGTGTCACGGACTGGCAGGCCCTCGCAGAGCGAGCGGCTGACGCGGCGTCGCTACTCTGCTCCCCGCGTTGGGAGGCGCAAGACAGCGTCAGCACTGCGGCGAGGGCAAAGCGTTTCACTGACCGATCGATGCGGAATCCCCCGCCTGCAGTCAACCGTGAGGAACCGAGGCGCAAGAAAACTGTGAGTGTCCGCGTTTTGTCCATTCGGTCGGACGGCTTCCGGTCCCACGCTCAGGGCGTGGACGCGACGAGCTTCACTCGGGGCACGTTGGCCGCATAACCGCACGGCTCACGGCCCACGAACACGCTGTAGGTTCCCGAGGGCAATGCCGCCGCTGGGTAACACTGAAGGGAGAAATCCGTCGAGTCGCTCACATCGCAGGGCGCGGATTGATCGCCAACGAGCGTCACGTCAGTGATGTCTTTCAGGTTTTTTCCCTGAATGTGCAGCGCGGCGTTGAGCACGTTCATATCCACGGTGACGTCGGTAGCGCTCACGACCGGCGGCAAGTCACCCAGCACATTCAACGGTAAGGGCGTCACGCCGCTGCCGTTACACGTGAGATCGATGGCTTGCTTGCCCAAGGTGGCGTCCTCCGGGACGACGAACAGCAAGGCGCCGCTCGTGCTATCGGCCGCGGACTGGATCCCCAAAACGTCGACCGAGAATGGGTTCAGCGCGTCCGAAGTCCCGCAGCAATAGAACGGTGCGCTGGCTTTGAGTGTGCCGTAGGGGGCCAAGATGAGCGCGCCCGGGCAAGCAGTAGTATCCGCACTCAAGATCTGCAACGCCTTTACGGTGCCAGCGGGCTGGCATTGGCCACCCCCTTCGCCGCCCGCGCTCGTGCCGCCAGTATTCATGCCCCCGGTGCCGCCTTTCGCGGGCCCGCTGCCACCAGTAGTCGCGCCACCCGTGCCGCCCTTTGCGGGTCCGCTACCACCGGTAGTCGCGCCACCGGTGCTGACGCCGCCGCTCGAATCGCCACCTTCCCCGCCGGCCGGGGGCGCTCCACCATCCGAGTGCATGTCGTCTGGGGCTCCGCCTGGACCGCCAGCGCTCGCGTTCCCACCGCCGCCCGAGGCGGCTGACCCGCCCATACCTGCCTGACCAGCAAACAAGTTGCCGTCATCCCGTGAGCTACAAGCGGTAGCGACGAGTGCCGCGAGAGCGAGAACGCTCGAGCCCAGCGCGAGCGCAGAAAAGCGAGATCCCATCAATCATCCTCCACAAAAACGCTGACGCGGCATCACTCAGCGCTGCCGAGAAGTCCAAGGTTTTCTTCGCAGATTCGCGGGGTCCTGGTGACCCCCTGACAACTCAGGGTTGCTGCTGCCGCCGCCACTCGGCGGTCGCTCGCTCGGCGATCGAATCCACCTTGCCGCGTGCCCACCGAGGGAAATGCTCCTGCGCAGCCGGAAAAGCTGCGGGGCGAACACAAGTGACCGAGTCGTCCTAGGTCGATGCAGGCTAGGTTCTGCGCGAGGATCCTCTGGCGCGCCGCACACTCATTCACCGAAGTCTCCGCGCAGCCGGAGCCGGCCTCGGCTTTGGGCTGTCGCTCGCGGGCCTTTTGCCGGCGGCGCACGCGGCCGAACCTGACGCGGGGATCCCCGAGCGTCAGGTCATCCCGGCCCCTTCGCGGCGAACACCGACGCCGAGCGTGATGAGTCCGTGGCTGGCGGGTTCGATCTGGGCGACCACACAGCTCATTCCGAGCCCACTGCTCGTGATCGGCGATCATCACGTGGGCGGCGGGCTCGGTTGGCAGCTGACGCCAGTTTTGTATTCGTTCGGCATCGCGGAGCGGCCGCTGCGCACGTTTTTCGTGTCGCCGATCGCGCGTCACTCGGGCTCGGTCGAGCTACACGTGTCGCCGGAATGGGCGTGCTGCGCGCCCGGGGGCGCGACGAGCTGGCTCGTGCGGGCGGGTTTGCGCCTCTATCTGCCACTGATCGAGCACGGCGAAGAGCTCTCGTGGTCGCTCGGCGCTTCGTACTATCGCGCCGCGGGCGGCGGCGGAGCTTCAGCCGATCTCGGAATTTACAGCTTCAACGGGGTGCTCGGTTTGAACGTCACGGTGTCGCCGTGGCTCACCCGGCGCGAACTGATTGCGGCCCTCACGATTAGGTATTTTTGATGCGGATCTGGCCCGTCTTCGTGTTGGCTTCGTGCCTGGCTTCGTCGGGCTGTTTTCCGTGGCGCGCCTTGCAGCGCAACTTGTCCGCGCCAGCTGAACGTGCGGTCGCGCATCGCATCCGCGATCCGCGGCGCCCGGAAGCCCGGCTCGCGGCGTTGTGGGTAGGGCACGCCACCGTCCTCTTGCAGATGGACGACCTCTTCGTGCTCACCGATCCGGTATTTTCGCACACCTTGGCGCAAGCCTCGAAGCGCTTGGTGGAACCCGGGTTCGACGCCGCCAATCTGCCGCCGCTTGCGGCGGTGGTCGTGTCGCACATGCATTTCGATCATTTGTCGTTCAGCAGTTTGGACTTGGTCGAAACGCGCACGAAAGTCGTGCTCGTCCCGCCAGGCATCCGCTCCAACATGCCGCGCTACTCGTTCGAGATTCGGGAGCTCTCGCGTTGGCAGGTTTACGAGAAGGACGGCCTCCGTGTCAGCGCGGTGCCCGTGCAGCACGTGGGCGGGCGCTACGGCATCGACGCGGCCTTCGAGACGCAAGCGTTCACGGGCTACGTCTTCGAATATCATGGCATTTCCGTGTATTTCGGCGGTGACACCGCTTACAACCCGGAGGATTTCGAGCTCACACGCCAGCACTTCCCGAACCTCTCGCTCGCGCTCTTGCCCATCTGCCCCAACGCCCCGCGGGGCTTCATGGAGCACACGCATGAAAACCCAGCCCAGGCTCTCGACGCGTTCACGCTGCTCGGCGCAAAGCAGATGATTCCGATCCACTTCGACACCTACATCAACTCGGACGACGCGTTCGGTGCCTGCCCCGCGCAGCTCGGACGTGAGATGCGGAGCCGCGGCCTCAGCGCCCCACAAGTATCGATCCTCGGCATCGGCGAGCAACGCGTGCTGATTCCGCGCTGAACGCGCGCTCGCGAATCTTCCGGCCGTCCCCAAAACTCGGAAATTTTCGCAAGCGGGGACCGGAAGCGGGCGCTTTTCTCGCCCTCACGCGCCCTCGACTCGCGTGATACGCTGCGCCGCGGAGCAGTGGCACGATGATTCATGGTTTTGGATTTGCAGCGGGAAAAGGCAGTGTTCGGGTCGATGAGCAGCGGAATTTCGCGCTGGGGGTCAGTGGCTTTCGTTTCGCGGATCTGTTCGAGCCCACGCGGCTAGCCGCGCTCGACGCGGAGTATCGGGCAGAGCTCGGCCGGCTCGACCCCGAACTCGGAAAGCGCTTCGAGGAGTATCGAGCCGGAGCGCCGTTGGCCCCGCCCGCGGAGTCAGAGCTGCTCATCGCCGTCGCGCGACCGCTCGGGCTGTTCGTGGCGCGGCTGTTCGGCGTGGAGCAAGGCCACCAAGCGTTGCTCGATCGGGCGACGCGCGAGTCCGTCGTTTTCGAGTTCAAGAATTTCGTCAAGCGCCGCGCGATCACCAAGTATACGGAGCACTCCCTGCCGTCGGAGCCCGCGGCAGAGCTCCACTCCCGGCTTGCGCAGCTGTGCGCCGCGCGCTTCCCGGAACTCGTCGTCTCCGGTGACGACGAGCTCACCTTTGCGTCGGCACTGTCACGCCTCGTGGCCGACGAAACGCTCGCCAAGAGCAACGCGGAGGGCGTTCCGACCGAGCTCGCCGCCGCGTTGGATCTGTTCGAACGCTGGGCGTCGGTGCACCGCTTCGTGCCCATGGCGCAGGCCAAAGTGGCCGGATGGGTGTCGTTTCATTTTCCCCACAATCTGGACTACCAAAATCTAGTACCGCTCCGGCGTCCGGATCCCGCGCTGCCCGAAATCACGGAAGGCCCGAGTGGACATCGGCGACGACGTGATGGCTTCGCGCTCACTGACTCGCGCATGTCACCCCGTGAGGTGAGCGGCGAAGCCGACTACTGCGTGTATTGCCACGAACGCGAAAAAGACTCGTGTTCCAAAGGCATGCGCGACAAACAGCAGGCGCTGAAGCGCAACCCGCTCAACGTGGAGCTGGCTGGCTGCCCGCTGTGCGAAAAAATCGGTGAGATGCACGTCTTGCGCAAAGACGGCGACTCGATCGCGGCGCTGGCGATGATCGTGATCGACAACCCGATGTTGCCGGGCACCGGACACCGTATCTGCAACGACTGCATGAAGGGCTGCATCTTCCAAAAGCAGGAGCCGGTAAACATCCCCCAGGCGGAGACGGGCGTGCTCACGGATGTGCTCGGGCTACGTTTTGGCTTCGAAATTTACGGGCTGCTGACGCGCTGGAATCCGCTCAACCGCGCGCGCCCGTTCGCCCTGCCCTACCGCGGTCACAATGTCTTGGTCGTTGGCCTGGGGCCTGCGGGTTACACGCTTTCCCAACATTTGCTCAATGACGGTTTCGGCGTAGTCGGCATCGAAGGCCTCAAGGTCGAACCGCTGGCTGCGGACTTGATCGGTGCCGACGCTTGGCCGCCGCGCGCCGTGGAACGCTGGTCCGACCTCGCCGTGCCGCTCGAAGAGCGCCCGGGCGCGGGCTTCGGCGGCGTGGCCGAGTACGGCATTACCGTGCGCTGGGACAAGAACTTCCTCACGGCCATCCACGCGACGCTGACCCGGCGCGCGACGTTTCGCGTGTACGGAGGGGTTCGCTTCGGCGGCACGCTGGGCGTGGAAGATGCCTTTGCGCTCGGCTTCGATCACATTGCGCTCGCTGCCGGCGCAGGCAAGCCCACGATCATCGATGTCAAAAACAACCTGATCCGCGGCGTGCGCAAGGCGTCCGATTTCTTGATGGCCTTGCAGCTCTCGGGCGGGTTCAACAAGAATTCGCTCGCGAACCTTCAAGTGCGCTTACCGGCGCTGGTGATTGGCGGCGGTCTGACCGGGATCGACACCACCACCGAGGTGGCGGCTTACTACCCGGTGCAGGTGGAGAAATTCCTGCTCCGTTGGGAGAATCTTCTGGCCGACGGCGGTGATGAAGCCGCACTCCGAGCCACCTTCGACGTCGAAGAAAGCGAGGTACTGGACGAGTTCCTCGAGCACGGCCGCGCGGTGCGCCGTGAGCGCGCGCGCGCCGCAGCAGCGGGTGAGACGCCAGACTTTGCGCCGCTGATCGCCGCCTGGGGCGGCGTGTCGCTCGTCTATCGTCGTGGGCTCAAAGACAGCCCCGCTTATCGCCTCAATCACGAGGAGATTGCCAAGTTCCACGAAGAGGGTGTGCGCTTCATCGAGCACCTTTCGCCACTCGCTTGCCTACCAGACGAGCAGGGCGCGCTACGCGCGGTGGAATTCGAGCGCCAACAGCCGGCAGGCGGTCCGAAGATGGTGAGCGGCGAGCGAGTGACCCTGCCCGCGCGCAGCTTGTTCGTTGCCGCAGGCACACAGCCCAACATCACGTACGAGCACGAGCGGCCCGGCACGTTTCAAGTCGAGCCCCGGACCAAGAGCTTTCGGCCCTTCGTCGCGGTGCGCGCCGATGACGGCCAGCTGCAGCTGCGGCTGCCGCATGCAGGCGAGGTCGGCTTCTTCACGTCGTACCTCGAGAACGGCCGCACCGTCAGCTTCTACGGCGACAATCATCCGGCGTATGCCGGCTCTGTCGTGCGCGCGATGGCCTCGGCCAAGGATGGCGCACCCCACGTTTCAGCGCTGTTCGCCGAATCACTCCGCACTCAAGATCCGGCAGCACAGCCGAGCCGCGATGCGGCTTGGCAAGCGCTCACCCAGCGGCTGGACGACGAGTTCCGCGCCACGGTAGTGCGCGTCGATCGCCTGACACCGACCATCGTGGACGTGATCGTGCGCGCGCCCGCGGCAGCGAGGCAATTCGAGCCGGGCCAATTCTTTCGCCTGCAAGATTTCGAAGCGTTCGCGAGAGTGGCCCGCGGTTCGCGGCTCGCCATGGAGGGCCTCGCGCTGACCGGCGCGTGGGTCGATAAGGAGCAGGGATTGCTCTCCTTGATCGTGCTCGAAATGGGCGGCAGTTCGCGGCAAGTTTCCTTGCTCGAGCCGGGTGAGCCGGTGATTGTCATGGGGCCGACCGGCACGGCCACCGAAATCCCGGAAGGCGAGTCCGTCGTGCTCTGCGGCGGCGGCCTGGGCAACGCCGTATTGTTCTCGATTGCGCGAGCCCTGCGCGCCCGCAACAACCGCGTGCTCTACTTCGCTGCCTATCGCAAACGCGAAGACATCTACAAAGTGGAGGAAATCGAGGCCGCGACGGATCAAGTGATCTGGAGCGTCGACACTGGCCCACTCCCCGAGCTGCGGCGCCCACAAGATTTCGCCTTTCAGGGGAACGTCGTCAAAGCCATGCTCGCCTATGCCCAAGGTGAGCTCGGCGCCGCTCGCGTGCCACTCCCCTCATGCAGCCGGATCATCGCGATTGGTAGTGATCGCATGATGGCTGCCGTCAAGAATGCCCGCCACGGTGTGCTGAAGCCGTTCTTCCAGCCGGGTCACGTGGCCATCGCGTCGATCAACTCACCCATGCAATGCATGATGAAAGAGATCTGCGCTCAATGCTTGCAGAAGCACGTCGACCCCGTCACCGGCAAGGAGACGATCGTGTTTTCTTGCTCGAATCAAGACCAACCACAAGACTCGGTCGACTGGCAAAACCTCGCCGCGCGTTTGCGCCAGAACACGGTGCAAGAAAAGCTCACCGACGCTTGGGTACGAAAGCTGCTCGGCGCGAACGAGGGCGCTAACTAGCTGCGATTGCGCGTTGCTCTGGTGGACGGGAAGCGCGGGTGCTACGGGTGGTGGTTTCGAGCGCGGCGTTCGCCGCGCCATCACCTAAGGATCGAGCGCCATGTCTCTCAACCGACGAATGCTTGCGGAACTGATCGGAACGTTCTGGTTGGTATTTGGTGGCTGCGGAAGCGCCGTGCTCGCCGCCGGCTTCCCGAAGGTGGGCATCGGCCTGCTCGGCGTGTCTTTGGCGTTCGGGCTCACCGTGCTGACGATGGCGTACGCGATCGGCCACATTTCCGGCTGTCATCTCAATCCGGCGGTGTCCGTCGGACTGGTCGTCGCCAAGCGTTTTCCGGCTCGCGAGCTACCGGCATACGTCGCAGCTCAACTCGTGGGCGGCATCGCCGCCGCCGGAGCGCTCTACGTCATTGCCAGTGGCCAGCAGGGATTCAGCTTGTCGGCTGGATTCGCGGCGAATGGCTTCGGCGAGCACTCGCCCGGAAATTATTCGCTCGTTTCGGCGTTCGTCGCCGAGCTAGTGCTCACGTTCTTCTTTCTGTTCGTCATCCTCGGAGCGACGGATGGTCGCGCGCCCGCAGGCTTCGCGCCAATCCCGATTGGGCTCGCGCTCACGCTCATCCACCTGATTGGTATCCCTGTCACCAACCTTTCGGTGAACCCGGCGCGCAGCACGGGCCCCGCGGTATTCGTCGGCGGCTGGGCGCTCTCTCAGCTGTGGTTGTTTTGGCTGGCACCGATCGCGGGCGCTGCGCTCGCTGGGCTGGCCTATCCGGGGCTATTCGGTAGCGGCGCGGCGCCAGCGGTTCGCGGCGTGAACGAGCCCGACAAGGGCACCGTCGCGCCCGGCGCTTGAGCGTCGGCTCGAAACGCGTCGGCGCTTTTTCGCGCTGACGCGTTGCCTTTTCGAGCGTACGCTCACCGGTATGTCTATCGACGGTGAGCAGGATGTCGTCGCGTTGAAGCGCGTGGGAGCGGTAGTGGCGGAGGCGCGCGACACGATGGCCGCCCACGTCGCACCCGGTGTGACCACTGCCGAGCTCGATGAGGTAGGACGCGACGTGCTTCGGCGTCACGGGGCGCGCTCGGCGCCACAGCTAGCCTATCGCTTTCCCGGCGCCACCTGCATCAGCGTCAACGACGAGATCGCGCATGGCATCCCCTCGCAGCGGGTGCTGCGCGAGGGCGATTTGGTGAACATCGACGTCTCGGCCGAGCTCGACGGCTACTGGGCGGACAGCGGCGCGAGCTACCCCGTGGGCCAGGTGTCAACACGGGCGCGCGCGCTCCTGTCGGGCACGCGCGCCGCACTGGCGGACGCGATCGCCGAGGTGCGCGCGGGCGCTCCACTGCGCAACATCGGGCGAGCGGTCGAGCGCCGCGCCAAGCGCAGCGGCTTCCGTGTCGTGCAGAACCTCTGCGGTCACGGCGTGGGTCGGCACATTCACGAGGAACCGCAGGTGTCCAACACCTTCGAGCGCCACAACCCGGTGCTCTTGCACGAAGGCTTGGTGATCACCATCGAACCCTTCTTCACGACGAACGCCACGGTCGCCATCGAAAGCGACGACGGCTGGACCCTACGCACGCCCGACGGCAGCATCGGCGCCCAATTCGAGCACACGATGATCGTGACTCGCGGGCAGCCGATCATCGTCACTTGAGTGGAGGCCGAGCGGCGCCCCCCCCGCCGCTGCTAACGCGTCACCTTGAGGGTGATCTGCGTGTCCGTCTTGTTCGTCACTTCGACGCGGATGTTGCGGTAGCGATCGTAAAAGGGCGTATCCGGATTGATGACGGTGTGCAGCCGGAACGTGTCCGCGTCGGTCAAAGCCGAGCGAGCGCGCAGGCGGATCAGCACGCCGTCGACGGGTTTGACCGCATCGGTGCCGATCGGTTTGCGGTATTCCAAAAAGTAGAAAAAACCGTTGATCTCGAGCGGGATGCGCAGCTCCTTGATGCCGCTGCCTTTGGTCTCCATCACTTCTAGCGTGTAGCTGCCGCTCTCTTTCGCGATCGCCACCTGGCTCGGTCCGAGCGCGCCGAGGATTTCCTTCTTGTAGGTGGAGTATTGCCCGACATTGCCGGCGCCCATGATGTCGTAGCCATCCCCGTAGCGCCCCACTTCGCATCCACCTTCGCTCAAATCCAACAGATTGTGCGGCGTGAGATCGCCGGCAGAGCACGTGAGATCCCCGGAGTGAGCCAAGAACAGCGTGTGCCCGAGCTCATGCCCCATGCTGTCGAGAGCGAACGCCCAATCCGCGAGCAACATGCCATCGCCCCCGCCTTCGCCAGCAGCTCCGATCCCAGCGGCTACCGAAATGAAGCGATCGAAGACGGCCCCGCCCATGTCTGCCTTGGCAGCAGTCCGGATCGCTTGCTCGAGCCCACCCGAACAAGAGTTGTGCCCCGGCCCCGTGCAATAGCTGTCGATCCCTTGGGGCATCGTGTACCAGCCAAACACCGAGCCGGAGATGTCCAAAGTGCCGTACGTCGATTCCGACAGGTACGTGGAGAGCGAGCCTGCGGAACCGAACGTCGTGTCATTCGCTTGGCTGACCGTGACGGGTTGCTTCAAAACGTCTGGAAAATTCGCCAACATGACCGCCGCTTTCAAATGGCGGGCCTTGGAGATCGACGCCGAGCAATCGGGGCTGAAAGAAAAGGCGGCGCTCGGCGGCGATTCATTACCCGCAGCGTCCACGGCGGTGACGGTGTAGCTCGACGTGACCTGCATCACCAAGTCCGCCACGTCCGCCAAGGTTCTGGGCGTCACTGAATCCAGCAATATGCCGTCCCGATACACGTTGTAATGATGGACGCCGGTGTCGTCCGTCGCGGCAGTCCAGGTGAGCCCGAGATACAGGCAAGTGTCCTTCAGCGCGGCCCCCGTCAACTGCGTCGGGGCGCTCGGCGGTGTGACATCGGTACAAGGCGGTGTCGTCACCTGGACCGGCACGGGTGCAGACGTCAATGCTTGATTGGAATCGGTTTGCACGGAGTACGTGTGCGCGACGCCCGCAGCCGCGCCGAAATCGACGTACGGCGATTGTGGGACGAGACCGCTGACGCGCGTACCATCTCGATACACGAAGTAGCCGTACACCGCGTCATTGGGGCCCGCTTGAGTGGCCGCTTGCCACGACACGCGCACTTCTCTGCAACCGGTGGCAGTCGCCTGCACTTGCGTCGGCGCCGCCGGTGCGTTCGTGCAACCGAGCGGGATGAACGTAAATGGCTGCGACTGCGCGGAGACGCTGCCGTCGTCCGCGTAGGCGGCGACCGTGATCGTGTACGGAACGCCCGCCCCGAAGTTGAACCCCAGCAACATGAGGGATTGTTGATTGCTCAAGGTGGTAAAGCGATGCACTCCGTTGACGTAAACTTGGTAGCCGTGGAGCGGCGCTCCAGCAGGATTGGCCGTGCTCACGTCCCAAGTCAGCGTCGCGTTCGAGCAGGTCTGGCCGGCGCCAACCTTCACCCCCGAGGGAACAGAGGGCGGATTCAAGTTCACCGGGCCGCCTCCCGCCCCGCCGCCGCTACCGGCGCCGCCAGCAGCCCCCGCAGCTCCGCCCGCCCCGCCAACACCCACCGGATTGCCGCCGATCCCCGCCGCTCCGCTCGAATTCGCGCCGGCTTGCGGCGCGCCCGCAGTGTTCGCCCCACCCGCGCCGCTGGCGCCACCGGAGCCGCTTCCGCCGCCCATCGGGTGAATGTCGCTACTGCTGCAGCCATCGAGCAAAAGTGCCGAGAAGGCGAGGCCAAGCAGGACGCAAAACCTCTCGCAGCCTGTAAAAAAACCTCTCGAGCGGCATTCTTTGCTGGCGCGAACAGCCCTACTCAGCGGTGTGCGGGTCATAGGCCCTAAGGTATCGGCGGGCGGAATATCGGCTCACGCCTGCGCCGCATAGAGCGGCGTTTTGTCCCCACGGGACTAATTGCCAGCGTTCGGAGGGCAAAGCGCGACACGGGACCCAATGCCAATACGGTAATGGCGCCTATATCCACGCTGGCTCGAAAGCTGCTCATGCGCCTTCCGGAAGACGCGCGGCGGAACGAGTGAAGGCTCGCCGAACGCGTGAGTTGGCCGTCGACCGGCCCGAGCGAATTCTCAATCGCTCGAAAATTCAGGAATCGCATGACTAAAAAATTGGTCTTAGCTAATCGTGTATTTCTTATATCGACATTGCAGGCGGGGGCAGCGCTGTTCGCGGTTTCGCTTGCGGGGGCAGCGCACGCGCAAGACGTGAGCTTCAAGCTCGAGCCGGGCATTGCGGTTCCGCTGAGCGCTCCGCAGTCGCGCGTCTACGACGTGGGCGGCGCGGAATCGATGAAACTGCTCTTCGGGCTCACTCCGTATCTCGATATCGGTCCCGCCGCTTCCTTCTTGATGCTGCCGGCGGCGGCGGAGGGCGGAGAATCTGGCGTCGTTTGGGCGCTCGGTGGCGGCGCGCGCCTCAAGCGCCCGCACGACGCGAAAAGCGCGTCTGGGATCTCGCCTTGGTTGGACGCGGACGCGTTCTACATGCGAACTGGCGAGCTGAACCGCCCCGGCTTCGACGTCGCCGTCGGCGTTGGAGTGCCGCTCGGTAGTACCCGTACGTTTTGGGCCGGGCCGTTCGTGCGCTACCTGCAAACGCTGCAGTCCGACCGCGTTGGGTTCGACAACCGCGACGCGAAGATCTTGATCCTGGGCATTAGTCTCGAGGCTGGCTCTGGAATCGAGCGTCCGCGCGAACCCGAGCCGGCTCCTGCGCCCGCGCAAGTCATCACGCGAGAACGCGCCGTGACGAAGGCATTC
>Ga0105245_10002271_pt1 | contig 17388 bp, 19 predicted proteins | sample KBSM54metaG_FD_81523 | JGI IMG/M metagenome (GOLD analysis project Ga0105245, IMG submission 81523) | Miscanthus rhizosphere microbial communities from Kellogg Biological Station, Michigan, USA - KBS M5-4 metaG | ecosystem: Host-associated > Plants > Roots > Rhizosphere > Soil | place...
ATCGGGCTGCCGGTCGCGCTCGAGGGCGCGCTGAAGCTGAAGGAGATCTCCTACATCGCCACCGACGCCTATGCCGCCGGCGAGATGAAGCACGGCCCGATCGCCCTGCTCGACGACCAGACCCCGGTCATCGTGGTGGCGACGAACTCGCCCGTGCTCGAGAAGGTCGTCTCGAACATGCAAGAGGTGCGCGCTCGCGGTGCGCACGTCGTCGCCGTGGCCAGCGAGGGCAACACGGAGATCGGCGAGCACGCCGAGTCCATCCTGCGCGTGCCCGACGTGGACTGGATGCTGCAGGCGCTGTTGGCGGTCATCCCGCTGCAGCTGCTGGCCTACGGGATCGCCCGCCGGCGCGGCCTGAACGTCGACCAGCCGCGCAACCTGGCCAAGACCGTTACCGTCGAGTGATGCACGGGATCGGCATCGATCTCCTGGAGATCGAGCGCCTGGAGCGGGCTATCGCCCGGCGTCCGGGCCTGGCCGAGCGCCTGTTCACGAGCGGCGAGCGCGCCTACGCGCAGCGCCGCCCGCGTCCCGCAATGCACCTGGCCGCCCGCTTCTGCGCCAAGGAGGCGGTGGCCAAGGCGCTGGCGCTCGACGTGCTGCGCTGGCAGGAGATCGAGGTCGTGGGCGAGGGCGGGGCGCCGAGCATCCGCCTGCACGGCGCCACCGCCGCGGCGGCGCCGGGCCGGGTGCACGTCTCGCTGACGCACACCGACCGGACCGCCGGCGCAGTCGCGGTGGTGGGGTGACCCTCCCGGGCTGGCTCGACCCGCTTCCCGACGCCGCCCGGCAGCGCGCCGCGGACGAATGGGCGATCGAGCAGCAGCACGTGCCCTCGCTCGACCTCATGGAGCGCGCCGGCACCGGGCTGGCGCGGCTGGTCGAGGACGTCGTCCCCGATGGCCGGATCGCGGTCGTCGTCGGTAAGGGCAACAACGGCGGCGACGGGCTCGTGGCCGCGCGCCTGCTGCGCGAGGCGGGGCGCGGGGTCGACGTGCTCGCGGTCGGCGCGATCGAGGAGCTGCGGGGCGACCCGAAGGCGAACCTCGGGCGCCTGCCCGGCGCTGCGCCGCGGCCGTTCGCGCCCGAGGCGCTGGACGGCTGCGCGGGCGCGGTCGATGCGCTGCTCGGCACCGGTTTCAGCGGCGAGCCCCGCGACCCGATCAAGGGCGCGATCGCGGCGCTGGAGGCCCGCGAGGGGCTCGGCGTGGTCGCCGCGGACGTGCCGAGCGGCGTCGACGCCTCCACCGGCGAGGTCCACGGCGTCGCCGTGCACGCGAAGGCCACCGCGACCTTCCACCGCGCCAAGCCCGGCCTGTGGATCGCGCCCGGCAAGCAGCACGCCGGCCTCGTGCGCGTGGTCGAGATCGGCATCCCGCCCGGCGCTCCCGAGGATGCCGACGTCGGGCTGATCGAGCCCGCTGCGCTGGACGCCGCGCCCCCGCGCGCCGCCGGCTCGACGAAGTTCACCGAAGGCGCAGTGCTGATCGTGGGCGGCTCGCTCGGGCTCACGGGCGCGCCGTCGATGTCGTCGGAGTCGGCCCAGCGCACCGGCGCCGGGTACGTGACCGCCTGCGTGCCCCGCTCGGTCAACTACGTCTTCGAGCTGCGCCTGCTCGAGGCCATGAGCGTGCCGCTTCCCGAGGACGACGGCGCCCTCGGCCCCGAGGCCGTCGACGCCGTGCTCGAGCACGCGCAGCGCGCCGACGCGATCGTGCTCGGCCCCGGCCTGGGCCGAGCCGACGGAACCTTCGCCTTCGCCCGCTCCGTGGCCGCGCAGGTCGAGCTGCCGCTGCTGCTCGACGCCGACGGCCTCAACGCGCATGCGGGGAAGCTCGAGGACCTGGCCGCGCGCAAGGCGCCGACCGTGCTGACCCCGCACGCCGGCGAGCTCGCCCGCCTGCTGGAGATCGACGCCGACGCCGTGGGCGCCCGCCGACTGTTCCACGCGCGCGACGCCGCCCGGCGAAGCCAGGCCGTCGTGCTGCTCAAGGGCGACGACACGCTCGTGGCCACGCCCGCGGGGGAGGTCGGCGTGAGCCGCGGCGGCTCGGGCGCCCTCGCCACCGCCGGCACCGGCGACGTGCTCTCGGGCGCCATCGGCGCGCTGCTCTCCAAGCGCCTGCCCGCGTTCCGCGCCGCGTGCGCGGGGACATGGCTGCACGCCACCGCGGGCCAGGTGGCGGCGGAGCGTGTCGGGGCCGAGGTCGTCATCGCGCGTGACGTCATCGAGGCGCTCCCGGAGGCCCGCCGGCGCCGGTGACGGTGATCGGCTGCGAGGTGGTCTGTTGGCTGCGGAACTAGGCCGCGCGATCGCCCACGTCAACCTGGCGGCGGTCGAGCGCAACTGCACCCGCCTGGCGCGCGCGCTGAGCGGCGGCGCCGAGCTCTGCGCGGTGGTCAAGGCGGACGGCTACGGGCACGGCGCGGCGCCGTGCGCGGCGGCGGCGCGGCAGGGCGGCGCGACCTGGCTGGCCGTGGCCACGGCCGGCGAGGCGGCGGCCCTGCGCGCGGCGGGGATCGACGGGCGGGTGCTGGTCATGGGCGCGCTGACGGGGCCCGAGATCGACGTCGCCGCCGAGGCCGAGGCCGACGTGGTGACCTGGTCCGAGCGCTTCGTGGCCGCGCTGGCCGGCCGGCCGCTGCGCGTGCACGTCAAGCTCGACAGCGGCATGGGCCGGCTGGGCACGCGCGACGTCGACGTCGCCCGCCGCGTCGTGGCCGCGATCGACGCGGCGCCTGGCCTGACCGTGGCCGGCGCCATGACCCACTTCGCCACCGCCGACGAGGTCGGCGACGCGTTCCTGGGCGAGCAGCTCGCGACCTTCGCCCCGTTCGCGGCCGAGGTCAAGCAGACCCATCCCGACGCCGTCATCCACGCCGCCAACTCCGCCGCCACGCTGCGCGACCCCGCCACCCACTTCGACCTCGTGCGCTGCGGCGTGGCCATCTACGGCCTCGACCCCTTCCAGCGCGACCCGGCCGAGCAGGACCTCGAGCCCGCGCTCGACCTGCGCTCGTACGTCGCCGCGGTCAAGCCGATCGCGCCGGGCCAGAGCGCGGGCTACGGGCGGCGGTTCGTCGCCGACCACCTCACGACGCTGGCCACCATCCCGATCGGCTACGGCGACGGCGTGCGCCGCGCGCTGACCAACAACGCCGACGTCGTGGTGCGCGGCCGCCGCCACCCGCTCGTCGGCACGGTGAGCATGGACAACATCACCGTCGACCTCGGGCTCGAGACCGATGTGCGGTGCTACGACGAGGCCGTGCTGCTCGGCGACGGGGTGCTGGCCGAGGAGTGGGCCCGCCGCCTGGACACCATCAACTACGAGATCACCTGCGCCCTGACCCCGCGGGTCGAGCGTCGCTACCACCGCGATGGCGTCTGACCGCGACCCGCTCGCCCTCGCCCGCGAGGCGCTGAACGGCCGGCGCGCGTGGCTGGTCGGCGGCGCCGTGCGCGACCGCCTGCTGGGGCGGGAGACCTTCGACCTCGATGTGGTCGTCGACGGGCCGCCGGAGGAGGCGGCCAAGGCGCTCGGTCGCACCGGACGCGCCGCCGCCTTCCCGCTGTCGGACGCGTTCGGCGTCTGGCGCGTCGTGGCGCGCGACCATCGCTGGCAGGTCGACCTGCTGCCGGTCAACGGCGACAGCATCGAAGCCGACCTGGCCGCGCGCGACTTCACCGTCAACGCGATCGCCGAGCCGCTGGCCGGGGGAGAGGCGATCGACCCGTTCGGCGGGCGCGCGGACCTCGCCGCCGGGCGTCTGCGCATGGTCAGCCCGCAGGTCTTCGCGGCCGACCCTCTGCGGGTCCTACGCGCCGCGCGGCTGGCGTGCGAGCTGCACCTCGAGCCCGATGCCGAGACCCGCGAAGCCGCGCGCGCCCGGGCCACCGCGGTGCGCGAAGTCGCGCCCGAGCGTGTCTTCGCCGAGCTCAAGCGCATCGTCATCGCCCCCGAGGCCATCCGCGGCCTGCACGAGCTCGACCGCCTGGGCGCGACGCCGGTGGTGCTGCCCGAGCTCGACGCTCTGCGCGGGATCGAGCAGAGCGCCTATCACCACCTCGACGTGTACGACCACACGCTGGCCGTGCTCGAGGAGGCCATCGCCATCGAGCGCGACCCCGAGCCGGTCTTCCGCGAGGAGGCCGCCGCCGTGGCCGCGCTGCTGGATGAACCGCTCGCCGATGGGTTGACCCGGGCAGGCGCGCTGCGCCTCGGCGCCCTGCTGCACGACGCGGCCAAGCCGCAGACCCGTGGGATCACGGCCGAGGGCCGGATCACGTTCATCGGCCACGACCGCGTCGGCTCATCGCTGTCCCGCGACATCCTGGGCCGGCTGCGCGCCTCTGAGCGCCTGCGCGCGCACGTCGCCGCGCTGACCCTCAACCACCTGCGGCTCGGGTTCCTCGTGCACCGCCAGCCCATCGACCGGCGCGAGATCTACGGCTACCTGACCGCATGCGCGCCGGTGGCGGCCGACGTGACCGTGCTCTCGGTGGCCGACCGGCTGGCCACCCGCGGGCGCAAGGCCGACGAGGCGATCGCCAAGCACGTGGTCCTCGCGCGCCGGATCTTCGCCGAGGCGCTGGCCTTCGAGCGCGACCGTCCGGCCCCGCTCGTGCGCGGCGACGACCTCGCCGCGGAGCTCGGGATCGAGCCCGGCCCGGAGGTCGGCCGGCTGCTCGCCGAGGTGGCCGAAGCACAGTTCGCGGGCGAGCTCAGGACCCGCGACGAGGCGCTCAGGTATGTGCGTACACTCGCCCGATGCTCCTGAACAAGACCCTTCCGCTCGTGGTGGTCGGCGGCCTCGCCCTCGGCCTCGCGGCGTGTGGGGGATCCGACTCCGACGACGTGACCTCCGCGCTCTCCGACTACAACCAGGCCGTCGCCAACAAGGACGCCGGCAAGGCCTGCGACCTGCTCTCCGACCAGGCCAAGAAGACGATCGGCGGCAAGTCCTGCGAGGCCACGCTGGAAGCCGGCTTCCGCCTCTTGCAGCCCAAGCAGCTCGCGGCGTTCAAGAAGACCGAGATCAAGACGGTCAAGGTCAACGGCAACAAGGCCACCGCCACCATCACGTTCCCGAAGGACTCGGGAGTCCCGGAGCAGACGCAGACGCTCGTGAAGGAGAACGGCGAGTGGCATCTGCAGGCCGCCGGATCCAGGTGAGCACCGAGTCAGCGCCGAGCGCGGCCAGCAGGACCAGGAACGGATCGACCGGGGCGCGGAAGCGGATCTCGCCGACCACGACGGTCGCCGAGAGCAGCAGCAGCAGCGGCACCAGCCACAGCCACGGAGGCCCGCGGCGGCGCCACGCCGCGGCGATCCCGATGAGCAGGAACGGCAGCGCGACCGCCAGCCACGCCATGGCGACGTCGGCCGCCGTCTCGGGCACGTCGATCGTGCGCGCCGAGTAGCGCCACCAGGCCGGGCCGCCGAACCCGAAGAAGCGCCCGATGTTCGTGGCGATGGTGGGGAGGGGCGCGAGCGGATGCCCGCCCAGGTAGTCGAACGCGGCCTCGGCGAGCTGGCGCTGGCGCGCGGGTTCCTGCAGGTGGTGGTCGAGGAGCGGCTGCAGCTCGGGCACGAGCCGCGGCCAGTGCCAGGTGCGTGGGTGGCGAGGGGCGTTCTGGACCGTGGCGTTGTAGGTGCCGATCAGCGCGTTGCCGGTCTCGGTGGAGACGGGGACGAAGGCCTCCATGCGGCTCGCGTTGCGCAGCGTCCATGGCGCGATCGTCAGCACGGTGGCAACGAGGAGCGCGCCCACCGGCGCCAGCGCGCGCCACGACCACCGCGGCGTCGGGCCCCACAGCCCCAGCGCGAGCGCGGGCAGCAGCACGAGGCCGTTGGTCCGGGTCAGCGCGGCCAGGCCGACGAGCAGGCCGGCCAGGAGCGCCCAGCGCCAGCGGTGTGGCGAGTTCACCCCCACCACGGTGGCCGCCACCGCCCCGAGGGCGAGCACGGTGAACAGCGTCTCGGTCAGCAGCGAGCCGCCGATCATGATCAGCGGCACGCACACCGCGCCGACGGCCAGCGCGATCAGCCCCACCCGCCGGCCCCACAGCCGCGTGGCGATGAAGCCCATGAGCGCCACCGCGATCGTGCCCAGCACCGCGTTGGCCACCCGCCCCGCGGTCCAGCGGTTCGAGGTCAGCGGCGCCGAGACCGCGTAGACGCCCGCAAGCGTGGCCGGCCACAGCGGCGCGCGGAATGCGGTCGGCCGCGGATGCGCGACCGCGTTCCCGCATGCGGCGGGCGGCGTCGCCGGCCCCACCGCCGCGTAGCCCGAGCCCCGGACGATCGAGCACGCCAGCCGGTCGTAGTCGTGGTCGTCGTGGATGGGCAGGTAGCCAGGTGTCGCCGCCACGAACGCCAGTCGGGCGGCGAGCGCGAGGGCGAGCAGCAGCCAGACGGCCTTGCCGCTCACCCCATCCGCCGGATCAGGGCCTCGGTCACGCGGGCCCCGTCGGCCACGCAGTCCCAGTCGAGGCGGTCCGGCGTGTCCGTCGGCTTGTGGTATTCGCGCGGGAGCATGTACTCGTCGAGCGAGCAAAGCATGCCGCACTGATACCCGGAGCGGCGCGGAATGAGCGCATCCGACGCGTACGTCGTACGCAGGCCGCGCTGCAGCGGCACGCCCACCGACGCGGCGGCGGCCGCGAGCTCGTCGCGGAACGCCTCCGGGTAGTCGTACATGCGCAGGAAGCCCTCGCCCTCGATCATCGTCAGGCGGCCGGAGCCAAGCATCTCGAGGGCCAGGAACGTCGTCGTCTCGCGGGGCAGGCTCACGAAGTGGCGGCGGCCGAAGGCGAGCATCCCCTCCTGGTTGGCCTCCTCGGCGCCGGTCGAGACGAGCAGCACGCGCAGGCCCGGCACCGGGCGGTCGCGCAGGGCCTCGGCGATGGCTACCAGCACCGCGACCGAGGTCAGGTTGTCGTTGGCGCCGGGCACGACCTCGTTCGTGCCCATGTCCGCCATCACGGCGGCCGCCCCGGCCGCCATCACCGTGCCGGCCGCCAGCAGCTTGCGGCCATGGCTCAGGCTCCCCGCCGCCACGAGCGCCGGGGCCAGCGCAACGATCCCCATGAGCGGCGGCCAGCGGTCCGAGCGCTCGACCAGGGCGGGCAGGTGCTCGACGTACGCGTGCGGCAGGCGCTCGTCGAAGATGAACGAGGTGCGGGCGGCGTCGTGGTGGCCGAGCAGGACGAAGGTGCGCTCGGCGCTGGGGTCGCCGACCTCGGCCACGACGTTGCGGATCGTGGCCTTTGGGAGCAGCCGGCGGGCGGGCCGGTGGCGGCCGCCGGTCAGGTCCTCCCACAGCCCCGCCGCGGCAGCGGCCCCGACGGCGGCACCGAGCCGGCGCCGCCCGAGCAGGGCCGCGACCCCGCCGGCGGCGCCCACCGCGCTGAGCACGCCGATGGGCAGGTAGAAGGTGCTCGAGACCACCTCCTCCTCGATGCGCGCGTCCGCGCCGGCGGCGCGCAGGCGCCCGGCGATCCATTCGGCCGCCTCGCGCTCGCCCTCCGAGCCCGGGTTGCGCCGCAGCGGCGCGAGCCGCTCGACCACTTCGCGCAGGACATCGGCCATGGGCGCGGCAGGATACGCTGCGCCCCCGTGAGCGACGACTGCATCTTCTGCGCCATCGCGAAGGGCGAGGCGCCGGCCACGATCGTGGCCTCCGACGAGCGCACGGTGGCCTTCATGGACATCATGCCCGCCACGCGCGGGCACCTGCTGGTGATCCCGCGCACGCACTATCAGGACGTGCTCAGCGTCGACCCCGGGGACCTCGCCGCGACGGCGACGATGGCCAAGGCGATGGCCCAGCGGGTCAAGGACAAACTGGACGCCGACGGGGTCAACCTCCTGAACTCGTGTGGGCGCGCGGCCTGGCAGACCGTGTTCCATTTCCACATCCATGTCATCCCGCGCTACGTGGACGACCCGCTCGCGCTGCCCTGGACGCCGCGCGACGGCGACATGGATGAGATCCAGCGCACCGGCGCCCTGCTGGCAGGCTGATCGTCGACCCTTCTTGCTAGCGTTCGCCGCCGTAGGAGCCGGGGTACATCCGGCTTGATTCGTGTCGCGTTCAGGATCGTTGCCACAAGCAGCCTCCGCAGACGCAGCACCGGAGTTCCGTGGAGGTTTTTGCCATATGGCGATCGGGACCGTGAAGTGGTTCAGCGACGACAAGGGCTACGGCTTCATCACGCCCGCTGAGGGCGGCCGTGACCTGTTCGTCCACTTCTCGGGGATCAATGGCGACGGGTACCGCTCGCTCGCCGAAGGCTCTCGCGTGACCTACGAGGAGGAGCAGGGCGACAAGGGACCGAAAGCGGTCAACGTCTCCCCCCTCTGAGTCAGAACGTTACGACCTGACGGACGCGGCGCCCATCGCGGCGCCGCTTCCATTTGCAGGGAAGCACAATGGCGCGCCGAATCGGGTCGGCAATCGGGGTGTTGAGGACCGTGATGCTGAAGAAGATCGTAACCATTGCCACTTTTGTGGGCGCGCTGGCAGTCGCCGGCCCCGCCCACGCGACGACCACCGAGATCGGGCACACCGACAACCCGCCGGCGCCCTCGTGCCCGGGCTCGCCGTGTCTGGCCGTGTCCAAGACCACCGGCTTCCAGGCCAAGATCGGCGACACGAAGAGCCCGATGGTCTCGCCCGTCAACGGCCGCCTGGTCGCGTTCACGCTCCAGCTGGCCAAGCCGGACGACAACCAGATCAACTTCTTCAACTCCAACCTCGGCGGCGCGCCGTCGGCACGCATCTCGGTGCTGCGCCTCCAATCCGACAAGAAGACCTACAAGCTGACCGCGCAGGGCGAGCTGTGGGATCTCACGCCCTACCTGGGCATGACGGCGCAGTTCCCGCTCAACAGCACGCTGATCGTGCGTCAAGGCGACCTGATCGCGCTGACCGTCCCCACCTGGGCGCCGACGCTCGCGGTGGGCCAGGACCGCAAGGACGGCTGGCGGGCGGACCGCACGGCCGGCGCCTGTGACGACACCAAGGCCCAGACCGCGCTGCAGTCGCTCAAGGGCACGGCGCTCTTCCCCTGCCTGTATCGGACAGCTCGCCTGACCTATACAGCGACGGTGATCAGCACGCCGTAGGGGTCGGGCCCGGCTGGACGGAGCCGAGGGTCGGGATCGCGTTACGATCTCGCGGTGACCACCCAGGGGTGGGTTGTGATGGTTGGGGTGCGCCTCCTCGACGTGGCGCTGCTCGTCGGCTGGCTCGTGTGGTTCTTCCGCCTGCGCGACGACGGCGACGAGAACGGCGGCGGCCCCGGAGGCGGGGGCGGCCCGGGCCCGGGCACCGACCCGCCGCCGCGCGACGGCCCGCGCTTCGAGCTCCCGCTCCCCGACGCCCGCCCGTGGCCGCGGCGCCTGCGCGACCACGGCTCGCCCGGCCGGCGCCGCACCTACGCCCGCCGCGGAGCGCCCGCGCGCAGGGAGCGAACCCCCGCTCGCTAGGGGCGATTCGGCCCATCCGGGTTCACACCCGCGCCACACCCATTTCACCGTTTTCCCCCCGGGCCGCTGATACTCTGGCGCCGCGTTGACACAGGCTTATGACACGGGTACGGCGCCTCGGGCGCCGTTTTCATCGTTCAGGATCGGATTCGACCAGCGCGACCGCGCGCGCGTCCACGCGCTCTGGGACGAGGTCATCACGTCCCAGCAGTGGACCGAGGGGGAGATGACGCGCCGCTTCGAGGCCGCGTGGGCGGACTGGAACGGCCTCGGCTCGGTCGCGCTGTCGGGCTGGACCGGCGGGGCGCTGGCGGCCCTGGATTTCGCGCGCGTGCGCGGCGAGACCGTGCTGTGCCCGTCCAACACGTTCATGGCCGCGCCCCTGGCGGCCGTCAACGCGGGCGCCACGGTGGAGTTCGTGGACTGCAACCGCACCGACCTCTGCATGTCGTTCGAGGACTTCGAGCGCAAGGCGCTCGAGCACCGGCCCCGCGCGGCCATCCTCGTGCACATCGGCGGCCACATCGCCTTCGACTCCGAGCGCATCGCCGCCTTCTGCCGCGACCACGGCATCTTCCTGCTCGAGGACTGCGCCCACGCCCACGGCGCGGACTGGAACGGGACCCGCCCCGGGACCTACGGCGACGCGGGCGTCTACTCGTTCTACGCGACCAAGACCGTGTCGACCGGGGAGGGTGGCGTCCTGGTCTCTCGCCATGATGCGCTCCTCGAGCACACCCGGGCGTTCCGGAACTACGGAAAGCCGGACTACGACGTGGAGGGGCTCAACTTCCGCATGAGCGAATTCACCGCCGCGCTCGGCCTGATCCAGACCGAGCGGATGCCGGAGATCGTGGCCTGGAAGAACGCCGTCGCGCGCAAGCACCTGGATCCGGTGCATTCGGCAAAACTCGATCTTCCTGCAGGGATGACGTCCGGTCTGTACAAGTACATCGTGTTCGACCCGATCGAACGGTCGACGGGCAAGGTCTACGACCAGCCTTGCCATCGCCTGATGGGCCACCATTCCGAGCTGCCGAACAGTGACTGGGTGGCGGAGCACCACTGGTGCGTCCCGCTCTACTACAGTCCTGACAAGGAGGTCGCTTCCCTGTGAGGGTGCTCGTCACCGGGGGGGCCGGATTCATCGGCTCCCATGTCGTCGACAAGTTGCGCGCCGCCGGCCACGAGCCGCGGATCTTCGATCTGCATCCGTCGCCGCACCATGCGGCCGGCGAGGTCGACACCTACATCGGCGACCTTCTCTGCGTGGACGACCTCCGTGAAGCCATGGCGGACTGCGACGCCGTCGCCCACCTGGCCGCCTCAGCCGACGTCGGCATCGTCGCCAACGAGCCCGTCGAGGCCGAGGCGCTCAACGCGCGCGGCACCCTCAACGTGCTCGAGGCCGCCCGCCAGTCGGGCGTCGACCGCGTCGTGTACGCGTCGACGATCTGGGTCTACTCGGACGGCTGCGGCAACCAGGTGGACGAGGAGACCACGGTTGGGCTGCCCAGCCACCTCTACACCGCCACCAAGCTCGCGGGCGAGATGTACTGCAAGAGCTACTCGGAGCTCTACGACGTCGAGTTCACGATCCTGCGCTTCGGCATCCCCTACGGCCCGCGCGCGCGGCCCGCGGCGGTGATTCCGGCCTTCGTGCGCAAGGCGCTCGAGGGCGACCCGCTGACCATCGCCGGCGAGGGCACGCAGTCGCGCCGCTTCGTCTACGTCGAGGACCTGGCGGAGGGCGTGGCCGACGCGCTGCAGCCGGTCGCCGCCAACCGCGTCTACAACCTCGTTTCGGACCGCGACGTGTCGATCAAGGAGATCGCCCACACCGTGCGCGAGCTCGTCGGCGACGTCGAGGTCGTGCACACCGAGGCCCGCGCCGCGGACTTCGGCGGCGTGATCGTGTGCGGCAAGCGCGCCTCGCGCGAGCTGGGCTGGGAGGCGAGCACGCCGTTCGAGGAGGGCCTGCGCCGCTACATCGACTGGTACCGGGCCAACAGCAACGGGAACGGCAATCACGCGACTGAGCCGGCCTCGGCGCCGGCGCCCGCACCGGAGGTCGCGCCCGCGCGCCGCCCGCCGGCGGCGCTGGGAGCGATCGGCCGCGCCGCGCTGCCGGTCGGCCTGTTCGTCGGCGTCGTCGCCATGATGGCCGCCTACCTGGTCGCCGTGCACCGCGTGGGCATGGGCTGGGACGACGCCCGCACCGTCGCCATCACCATCGCCGTCGGCCTCGGCCTCTTCCTGGCCTCGCGCCTGAACATCGACGCCGTCTGGAAGGGCGCCATCGTCGCCCTGTGCTGGGCGGTGGCCGGCGCCTACCTGGTCGCCACGCTGGTGCCGTGGTCGCGCTCGCTGTTCGACCTCAGCCGCCCAGACGTGGTCTCGGTGCTGCTCGGCGTCGCAGGGGCCGGCTTCGGCATCGCGCTCGCGGCGATGGCGCTGCGGCTGGTGCGGGCCCGGCGCGCGGTCGAGAGCGAATCCGAGGCCTAGAGGCGTTCCTGCGCGGTCAGGCCGCGCCGACGCACGTCCTCGAGGATGAGCGGGAGTGCCGCGGCCGTGCGGCGGTGCGAGCCGCCGGCGCCGTAGTGGTCGGCGTCGTGCAGCAGGATGACGTCGCCGGGACCGAGGTCCTCGGTCGCCTTGGCGGCGATGCCCTCGGGCGTCGCGTCGGCGCGCCAGTCGCGCCCCCAGCGCGACCACAGCCAGGGCGCGTAGCCGGCCTCGCGCACCTCGCGCAGGCCGCCGGCCGAGAAGATCCCGTACGGTGGGCGATAGATGGTGGGGGAGACCCCCGTCGCCTCCTCGATGGCCGCAGCGCCGCGGCGCAGATCCTCGCGCAGCACGCCGGGCGTGAGCCGCAGCTGGTTGCGGTGGCGGAAGCCGTGCAGCGCGATGCTGTGCCCGGCGGCCCCGATCTCGGCCGCGAGGCCCGGATTGCGCTGCACCTGCTCGCCGACGAGGAAGAACGTGGCGCGGGCGCCGGCGCGGTCGAGCTCGGCCAGCGCCGCCAGGGTGCCCTCCGGATGGGGGCCGTCGTCGAAGGTCAGGGCCACGCCGGCGCTGTCGGTGCGTCGCGGCACGCGCAGCGCCGCCGCGATCGGCGGCACGTGGCAGGCCAGCGCGGGCAGCGTCCAGGCCGCCGCGGCGGCGGTTGGCACGGCGAGGGCGACGGGTAGGCGCACGGGTTGATGTTCGCAGCGATCGCGGGATCAACGGCGGCGGGCTTCGCGGTGGCGTGCCTGGCCGCGGCCTGCTACGAGACCGGCTACGCCCTGCAGGCGATGGAGGCACGCACCTCGCCGGGCGAGCAGGCGCTGCGTTTCTCGCTGTTCAGGACGCTCGCGCGGCGGCCGCGCTGGGTGCTCGCCGTCGGGCTCACGATCGCCGGCTGGCCGCTGCAGCTGTGGGCGCTCTCGCTCGCGCCGATCACCGTCGTCCAGCCCACGCTGGCGCTCGGCCTGCTCCTGCTCCTGGTGCTCGGCGTGACGATGCTGCACGAGCACGTCGGGCGGCGCGAGTGGGTGGCCGTCGTGCTCGTCATCGCCGGCGTGAGCACGATCGCGCTGGCCGCGCCGCCCGAGAGCCACTCCTACGACACCGGCGCCGGGCTCATCGTGGCCCTGGCCGTGCTCGGGTTCATCACCACGATTCCGTGGCTCGTGCCCAGCGTGCGCAAGCGCGGCGCGTTCCTGCTCGTGCTCGCCGCCGGCGCCGCCGACGCCTGGGCCGCGTTCGCCTCCAAGCTCATCACCGACGAGCTCCACGTCGGCCGGCCGCTCGCGGCGCTGGCCTGGGCGCTGGGCGCGGGGGCCGCGGTGGGGCTCGGGTTCCTGTGCGAGACCACGGCGCTGCAGCGCCGCCCGGCCACGAAGGTCGCACCGGTGATCCTCGTCATGCAGATCGTCATCCCGGTCGTGCTCGCGCCCATCGTGGGCGGCGAGAAGTGGGCCGACACGCCGCTGCACGGCGGCGTGATCGGGATCGGGCTGGTGCTGGTCTCGGTCGGCGCCGCCCTGCTGACCGGCTCCAAGGTGGTCACCGACCTGCACGCGGGCGGCGAGCTGCCGCCGGCCGGGGCGATCACCCCGCCGGCGGGGCCGCGCGCCTCTCAGGACATCCCGATCGTCTCCAACACCACCGACGCCGCCGAGGGCAGCCGGGCGAAGGAGCGGTCGGGCTCGGGGCGCTGAGCGAGCGCGCCCGCCAGCGTCTCGCGCAGCTGCGTCGGGTCGGCGGCCACCTGGGCCAGGCCGAAGCGCACGTAGGCGCGGTTGTTGACCCGGATGTGGGCGCGGCCCCAGCCGTAGGAGATCGGGGCGCAGCCGCGCATGATCGCCTCGCACACGGTCAGGCCCGCCGTCGAGTGCACGAGCGCATCGGCCGCGGCCAGGTAGTCGGGCATGCGCTCGGTGAAGCCCTCGATGCGCACGCGCTCGTCGGGGCGGAAACGGGCCTCCAGCGCGGCGCGGACGGCGTCGTTGCGGCCGCACAGGGCCACCACGAACGTGTCCGGCAGCTCCAGCGCGACGTCAATCGCGCCCTGGAGGTCGCCGACGCCCCAGCCGCCGCCGGAGACGAGCACGATCCGCGGGTCGGCCGGCAGCCCGAGGTCGCGGCGGGCCTCGCCGCGGTCGCGCGGCTGCAGGTAGACGTCGTCGTAGAGCCCGGTGACCGCCTCGATGCGGCTGCGCGGCGCGATGGTGCGGACTTCCTCCACCGACTCGGGGTGGATGATCAGGTGCACGTCGATGCCGGGGTGGGCCCAGTAGCGCAGGGCGGCGAGGTCGGTGATGCCGGACACGATGGGGACGTCGATGTGGCCGCGCTTGCGCAGCTCCCCGACGACCTCGCTGGCAGCCGGGAACACCGGGACGAGCAGGTCGGCGTTCGCCGCCTTCAGCGAGCGGGCCATGCGCCCGCCGCCCAGGGCGGTGAGCGCCATGCGGGCGCACCACCGCGTGGGCGGAACCCGCTGGCCGATGAAGTACTCGAGGTCGAAGAACCGGTTGCCCAGCTCCGTGTGGAAGGGCGAGCCCTCCAGGAAGGCGTCGCGGACGGGCCAGCCGAAGATGGCCAGGCTGTCGGCGATGGCCACCGACGCCCCGCGCTCGCGCAGCGCCGCGGCCAGCAGCTTGGCGGGGCGGTCGTGGCCCTCGCCGATGCTGGCGCTGAGGATGAGGATGCGGGGAGAGGTGCGCAGCGGAGGAAAGGCTCAGCAGGCGCCGGGATTCTGGGTGCAGAACTCCTGGAACTTGCCCGCCGGGGCCTGCGTGCCGCCGGAGCCCGATCCGGCCCCGCCACCGCCGTTGCCGCCGTTGTCGGACGGCGCGGCCTGGCCGCCGCCCTGGTTGGCCGGGGCGGAGCCCCCACCCCCGCCGCCCCCGTCGCCGCCGCTGTTGTCGCTGCCACCGCCACCACCGCTGCCGCTGCCGCTGCCGCTGCCGGAGCCCGAGCCGCTCGAGCCGGAGTCCCCGGAGCCCGTGTCGTCGCTGCCCGAGCCGCTCGAGCCCGCGTTGTCGCTGCTCGAGTTGTCCGAGCCGGACTGGTCGGTGGTGGAGGTCGACGTCGTCGGCGTGCTGGTGGCGGCGGTGTCCGTCGCCGGGTTGCTCGAGGCCGGGACGGTCAGCGCCGGAACGCTGGCGGGATCGTCGTTGCTGTTGTCGCCTCCGCCGCCGCAGGCGCTCAGCGTGAGACCGGCCGCGAGGGCCAGAACGCAGGCGATGACGGGCACGAATCGGCGCATGGCGTGGTGTTCTCCACTCAGTCGAGCGGTCCTGCGCGCTATGCGCGTGGGCGCTCGAGGGCGGCCATCCGGCGGCCGCAATGCGGGCAGTCGTTCAGGTCCTTCTGGGCCAGCTGCTCGCACCAGTTGCAGAAGCGCAGGTTCTCGACCGACCACGGCAGCTCCGACGGCGAGGGCGCCAGCGGGAGCAGCGCGCCGACCACTTCCAGCTCTTCGCCGGAGTCGCGATCGACGTAGATCTCATCGGGCTCCGCCTCGATGATCACCTCGCGCCCGGTGGAGGGCGCGCGCAGCCGGTACTTCTGACGGGCACTCATGGAGAAGGCGGAATGCTAGCGAGCGGCGGCTCGAGATCGCGCAGCAGCTCCTCCCGGACCAGGCTTACGACGCCCGGGTCGAACTGCTCGCCCGCCCCCTCGAGCACGCGCTGGTAGGCCGCCTCGGCGGGCATCGGGCCACGGTAGGGCCGCGATGCCGTCATCGCCTCCAGCGCGTCGCAGACGGCGAAGATGCGCGCCTCGAGCGGGATCTCCTCGTCCGCCAAGCCGTTCGGGTAGCCGGTGCCGTCCCAGCGCTCGTGGTGATGGAGCACGATGTTCTCGACCACCGGAGCCAGGCGGAGGGGGCGGATCACCTCGGCGCCGACGCTGGGATGGGTGCGCATGACCGCCCACTCCTCGGTCGTCAGCGGCGCCGGCTTGGTGAGGATGCGCTCGGGCACGCCGATCTTGCCCACGTCGTGCAGCAGACAGCCGTAGAGGAATTCATCCGAGCGCGCGAGCTCGGGGTCGACGCGCTCGGCGAGCTTGACGGCGAGCTGGCTGACCGCCTGCAAATGGCGGCTGGTGACCGTCTCCTTGGCCTCGACCGCTGTGGCCAGGCTCTCGATCGCCGCCCGGTCGCGCCGGCGGTAGTCGTCGAGGAGCTCGCCGTACTGGCGCAGGACGGGGCGGATGACGTCGGGGTCGAGCATGCCGCGGCCGCGCAGCGCGGCCGACACGGCGTCGCCCACGGTGAGGGCCGGGCCGGTGTGGGAGAGGAACGACATCGCGCCGGCGTCCAGGGCCGTGCGGACGACGTCGGGGTCGGCGCCGGCCGAGACCGCGATCACGGCCACGCCGCCGGCGGCGCGGCGGACCAGGGTGATCGCCGCGGCGATGTCCGCGTCGGGCAGGTCGCAGTCCATGAGCAGCACGTCGGCGCGGTTGGCCAGCCGCGCGGCCTCCAGCGCCGTAGCCGCCTCGCTGACGAGGTCGACGTCGTCGTGCGCCTCGACCACGTCGCGCAGCGCGCGCCGACGTCGCGAATTTGCGTCGGCAACCACGACCGCCGCGAAGTGCACCCCCCTGCAGGGCATCGGGGGTAGTGTGACCGGCGCGGGCCGACGTTGCAACAACCGACCGCACGGCTAGGCTGGCCCGCCGATGGATGTCCTGGTGTTCCACGGGTACCTCCTGCGGGGCACGGGGTCGAACGTCTACAACGCCCAGCTGGCCCAGGCGCTGGCCCGGCTCGGCCACCGCGTCCACCTCCTCAGCCAGGAGCCGCGGCCGCTCGCGCTGCCGTGGGTGGACGCCGTCGGGACGTGGGAGGACGGCCCGCTGCGGGTGGAAACCCGCCGCGAGCCCGCCCGCATCACCGTCTACCGGCCGCCGATCGGCGCGGTGTTGCCGGTCTACGTGGCCGACCGCTACGAGGGCTTCGACGCCCGGCCCTTCCCCGACCTGGATGACGCCGAGCTGGACACGTACCTGGAGCGCAATGTGGCCGCCGTGCGCGAGGTGGCGGCGCGCGTGGCGCCGGGCGCGGCGCTGGCCAACCACCTCGTCATGGGGCCCGCCGTGCTGGCCCGCGCCGGCCTCGCGCGCTACGCGGTCAAGGTCCACGGGTCCGCCCTCGAGTACACGGTCAAGCCGCACGCGCAGCGGTTCTTGCCGTACGCGCGCGAGGGGCTGGCGCGGGCGGCGGGGGTGCTCGTGGGCTCGCGCCACACGGCCGAGTCGCTGTGGGCGGCGCTGGACGATCCGGCGCTGCCGGGGCGCACGCGGCTGGGGCCGCCGGGCGTCGACGTGCACACGTTCGCGCCGCGCCCGCCGGAGGAGGCGGCAGCGGGCCTGGCCGCGCTGGCCG
>Ga0105245_10002272_pt1 | contig 17382 bp, 17 predicted proteins | sample KBSM54metaG_FD_81523 | JGI IMG/M metagenome (GOLD analysis project Ga0105245, IMG submission 81523) | Miscanthus rhizosphere microbial communities from Kellogg Biological Station, Michigan, USA - KBS M5-4 metaG | ecosystem: Host-associated > Plants > Roots > Rhizosphere > Soil | place...
AGGCCGCGCGTTAATCGCGAATCCAAACTGGGCCGCGCAAATCAAGGCCGGCGCGATTGCGGACTTGCGGCCGTGCGGTCGAAGCGTGCTGGCCACGTTAGTCTGATACAGTGTGAGGCGATTATGAAACATGCCATTGTGATCATTTCTCTGTTTGCGCTGCCGCTTGCAGCGCAGACCCGCGCGGTGCAAAGCATGGCCAAGCGGCCGGTGCCCAAGCTGGCGAATGGCAAGCCTGACCTGAGCGGCGTGTGGGATCATCCCTTCGTCATCGACATGGCGCAGAGCAGCCGCAACGATAGTTGTGGAGCGCAGTTGAAAGGCTGCAGCTACCAGGGTCCGGAGCAGCCGATCCAGATGACCACTTGGGGCGAGGAGTGGTTCAGGACTTACAAGGCCGAGGATTTTGACGCCACGGCGCACTGCAATCCGATGGGATATACGCGCTCACGGAATGCGCCCGTGCCGACGCAGATCGTGGCGACGCCGACGCAAGTGGTGTTCCTGCACGAATCGATGTTCGCGTTCCATGTGGTGTATCTGGACGGCCGCCCGCATCCTGTGGATGACGATGCTCGCCAGACCACGTGGTACGGGCATTCGGTGGGCAAGTGGGAAGGGGACACGCTGGTGATCGACACCGTGGGTCCGTTCTTCGCTTCGCCCCGAATGATTCTGGATACGCGCGGGCATCCGGTGAGCAGCCAGGCGCACTTTGTCGAGCGGTTCAGCCGGCCGGATTACGACACCCTGGCATACGAAATCGTGGTGGAAGATCCCATTTCCTACACCAAGCCGTTTAAGAACACACGCATCTGGAAGCTGATGCCGGCGCGCGAAGAAATCATGGAGTATGTCTGCACGGAGAACAACAAGGAAGTTAAGGAAGACTTGATTTCGTCCGAGATCGGCAAGCAGAAGCCGGCGCCGGAGAAGTAGTTACTCGTCCCGCAGGACCTGCATCGGTTGCACGCGCGCGGCTCGAACGGCGGGGAACAGCGAAGCTAGCGCGGCAACCGCAAGCGTCAGCAGGATCACCGCAGCCAGTGTGATCGGGTCCGTCGGCGAAACACCGTAAAGCATTCCGGCTAGCAGCCGGGTGAAGGCTACAGAGAGTCCCAGGCCGGCGAGTGCGGCGAGCGCCGCAACAACTAATCCCTGATTCAGGAACTGCTTCACGATCTGGCCGCGCTTGGCACCCAAAGCCAGGCGCAATCCGACCTCGCGCCGGCGCAGATTCACCATGTAACTGAGCGTGCCGTATAAACCAAGGCAGGCGAGAGCGACCGCGGTCGTCGCGAAGAACGAGAGCAACACTGTCCGCAGACGGCTTTCAGCCGACGCTTCGCTTAGATGTTCCTCAAGGGGCGTGACATCGAATACCGCGCGGTTGGGCTCGATTTCGTGAATCTTCCGGCGGAGAGTTTCGGCCATCGCTGCCGGATCGCCGTGAGTCCGGATCAGGAAGAACGTGCCAGGCTGGGCAGACGTTCCGCAGAAATACACCGTTGGTGCGGGCGCCTTATCCATGCCTTGCTCGCGGGCATCGCCCACAATCCCGCGAATTTCCGCGGGAATCGCCGTCGGAAAAGGAGGCGTCAAATGGCGTCCGAGCGGTTCCGAGCCGGCGAAGTACGTGTTCGCGAAGCTGCGGTTTACGATCACTTGCGGGGGACCTGCATTGCGGCACAGTTCGCCTCTTAGCAAGGGGATCTTCAGGGTTGCGAAGTAACCGTTGGAGACAAAATGGCTATCGGTCACGATCTTGGGATCGGTGTCGGATCTCCCTTCCGCCACCTGGAGTTCGGCCTGAAATCCGAACGGCACTCCCGGCAACGATTCAGAAGTCGCAGTGGATTCCACGCCTGGCACGGCAGAAAGGGACTCCAGAATCCGGTCGGTCCAGGGCTTCGAAGACGGACCGGTTTCCGCCCAAGTGGTGCTGATATGAAGCGTCAATACGTGGCTTGGCTCGAAACCTGGCAACACTCGTCCCAGTTCGCGAAAGCTGCGCAGCAGCAGGCCCGCGCCACTCAGGAGCGTCACCGCCAGCGCGATCTGCACGCCCACCAGCAGCCATTGGATGCGATTTCGCGACGAGACCACGGCGCGACCGCCTTGGATCATCGAACTGGACAAACTCCGGCGCGTGCTACGGATCGCGGGAATAAGTCCGCATAGCAGCGTCACCGCGACGGCGCAAAACAGCGTGTAGAATACGATCCTGGAGTCCAGGGTGATTTCTTCCAAGCGCGGCAAGCTCTTGGCCAGCGCTCGAAATACTCCGGAGGCTCCCGCCGCCACCACCAAACCTAGAACCGCGCCGGCCAGCGACAATACCAACGTCTCGGTGAGCAGCTGGGACACCACCGAAACCCGTGATGCGCCCAGTGAATAACGGACCGCGATCTCCATCTGGCGTTGCGCTGCGCGAGACAGCAGCAGAGCCGCGATGTTCGTGCAGGCGATCAGAAGCAGTAATGATACCGATCCGAATAGAATCCACAAAGACTTCCGTATTCCGCCCACCGCCGCCTCTTTCAGCGGCTGGATGTTCACACTGAGCTGGCCGTCGGTCTGCGGAAATTGCCGGCCAAGATCCGCTTGCACAGCGGACAGGTTCTCGCGCGCCTGCCCGATCGTTACGCCCGGCTTCATGCGTCCGATCACGGTGAACCAGGTCAGGTTCCTGGCCTGCGCGAATGGTGCATCGAAGGGACTGGAAAACCACAGATCCACATCGCGGTCGGGAAACCCGAATGACGCCGGCATCACGCCTACAATGGCGTAAGACAGCTGGCCGAATCGCAGTCTCTTCTGGAGCACGCCGGGATCGGCTTGAAATCGTCTTCGCCAGAACCGGTCGCTGATCAGCACGGCGTTCACGCCGCCAAAGTGTTCTTCTTCCGGCCGCAACCCGCGCCCCAGTGCGGGAGAGACGCCGAGCACCTCCAGAAAACGCGGAGCCATCCAGGCGCGCTTCAGCTTCTCGGGCAAATCGCCGGAAAGCTCCGATGCGTCTTCGGGGTAATAGCCGCTCATCGCCTGGAAAGTGGAATTCAGCCGATCCCAGTCCCTCAGCCGCACCGGCGCAACAAACGTCTGCGAAGTCTGGGGACGCTTTTGCTCCAGGCGCATCAGCCGGTCGCCGTCAGGGAAAGGCAGCGGCCGCAGCAGCACTGCATCGATTGCCGAGAAGACGGCGCTGTTGGCTCCGATGCCGAGCGCCAGGGTCAAGACGACTGTGGCCGTAAATCCGGGGGTCTTGGCCAGCGAGCGCGAAGCCAGGCGCACGTTCCGCCACATCCCGTCGAGCTGCATAGACGGTACTACTCCGGTTTGTGGCTTTGGTTACGCGAATTAGGGGCTAGTGCGCCGCGACTTCGGCTTTAGAGTCCACCGGCGCGCCGGGCATGCCGACGTAGCGCCAGACGAGCATGGCTGCGGCGACGATCAGCGGCGGCACAGCAGCCGCGTAAAACAAATCGCGCGCCGACCAGCCGAGTCCCAGAAGCACGCTGGCAAGTGTCGGCCCGATGATCGCACCCAGGCGGCCGACGCCTAGTCCCGCGCCGATTCCGGTGGAGCGCAGCTCAGTGGGGTAAAACGTGGCCGACAGCGCGTTGATCGCGGCCTGCCCGCCGGTTACGCAGACGCCCGCGATGAACACCACGGTGGTCAGCATGGCCAGCGGAATCCAGGATTGGCCGATGGCGGCGATGTTGATGCTGCCGAGCACGCCGAGGGTGGTGAGAACGGGAACGAATCCCCACTTGTTTACGAACCAGCCGAGCGTAAATGCGCCGACGGTGCCGCCGACCTGCACCATGGAGGCGACCATCGCCGCCGTGGGCTGCGGGTATCCCGCGTCGGTGACGACCGTGGTCAACCAGCCCTGCAGGAAATAGAGATTCAGCAGGTTCATGAAGTTGACGGTCCACAGCAGAAGGGTTCCCGCGGCGCGGCCGTCATAGAGCAGCCGGATGAAGGTGATGCCGCCCTTCTTGCGATCGGCAGCGGGCAGAACAAATTCCGCGCCGGTCACATCGATCGACGGAACGATTCGCTTTAGCCAGCGGCCGACTTGCAGCGCTCTTCTGCCCTGCAGTACCAGGAACTGAAGCGACTCCGGCAGCAGCACGATCATGAGGATCGCGATCACCATCGGTACCGCTGCGCCGAAGTAGAACACTGAGCGCCATCCAAAGCGCGGCAGGAGCCAGGCCGCGACGAATCCACCGAGTGCCGCGCCCGCCGTGAAACCATTCGCAACCACCATCATGATGGTGACGCGCGAACGCTGCGGGCTATATTCACTCACCAGCGCCATGGCATTCGGCATAATGGCGCCCATGCCGAGGCCGCCGATGACGCGGACGATCCGCAACTCCTCAAGCGACGTGGCGCGCGCGGTCATCCACGTGAGCAGCGCATAGAAGATGGTGGAAGCGATCAGCACCGGACGCCGTCCGATCTTATCGGCCAGCATGCTGAAGAAAATGGATCCGAGCAGCACACCCAGGGGCGCGGCGCTTAGAACTGGCCCCAGCTGCGTTCGCGATATATGCAGCTCATTGCTCAGGGCCGGCGCCACGTAGCCCAGCGACTGCACGTCGAATCCGTCCATTAAGAGACAAGCGAAGCACAGCAGGTAGGTGCTGACTTGAAACGCGCTTACCCGGCTATCGTCGATGACGTTGGTGACGTTGATCTTCAGGGAGTTAGTTCCCGTCGCCGGCTCCGGGCGCGGTCCCGCTGAAAATTTGCTTACCGTCCGGCAAGGTAATGGAGCGCACGTTGCCGGTGAAGTTGCCCTTCTTGGCCATCAGCCCCTGAATGGTGATGTCCAGACCTTCCTTCAGATCGGTCCGCTTCCAGCCGCGGCGGACGAGCTCATTGGGAGCGCCGAACTCAAACTGCCAGTGTTCCATGTCACCCTTGTCGCTCTTCACGTCGATATACACCCAGCCGTGAGGATTCATCCATTCGACTTTGGTGACCTTGCCGGTGATCTTGATGGGCTTGGAGGAGTCGAACTCCGCGGCGACCGAATGGTGCGCCAAGGCCGGAATGATGGAAGCCATCAGGGCCGCTGCCAGTAGACCAAGTCTGTTCATGTGTTTCTCTCCCCGCGCCACACATTCTACACGCATGGAGCCTCTTCGCGCCACAGACCTAATGCCTTGTGAACCGGACGATCTGAAAAGCTGAACAATACGGCCTCGCCGATTGCCTGGTGCGACACGGGACACCACGACGGGACCACAAAGACATCGTTCTTCCGCCACTCGAAGGCCGTGCCGCCGATCCGGCTGGTGCCTGCGCCCTCGGCGGCGCAGTATACCGTCGCATCGGTGGAACGATAAGCGGAACCGCGGAATCCGGCGGGCAACAATTGCAGGAATGCGCCGATGGTCGGCATGGGGGAGCCTCCGGTAGCCGGATTCGAGTACTGCATCTTGATGCCGTGGCAGGCATCCAGCGGCGAGTTGCGATACAGCCAATCCAAGGCCTCCCGGCTGCGTGCATAGGGATAATTGAAGACCGGCGTGGTCGATCGGCCCGGCGTGTAATCCACCGGCAAGAGATTTTGGCTGTAGCGTGCCGAGGCGTCGCCTTCTTTACGGGTCATGGGCTGCAAGCCCCGTGGATGCGGCTCGGCGAAGCTGGCGCCCAGCAGATTCACGATGGGAATATCCAAACCATCCAGCCAGATGACCGGCGTGTCGCCCGGGTTGCCGTGATCATGGTAGGTCCACGAGGGCGTGATGACGAAATCGCCGGGATGCATGGTGGTCCGCTCGCCGTCCACCGCCGTGTAGCCTCTATCGCTTTCGATCACGAATCGTAATGCCGCTGTCACGTGCCGGTGCGTGGTTGTAGTTTCTCCGGGATCGACCAGCTGCAGGCCGGCGTAGACGCTTTGGGTGATCAGCGAAGTCCCCGTCATCGACGGATTTTCGAGAATCAATACCCGGCGCTCGGCTTCCTTGGCGGTGATCAGGCTGCCGGCTTCGAGCAGCAGCGCGCGCATTTCCTGGTAGCGCCACAGCGCGGGACTGGCAGGCGGCCGCGGCTGCGACGGAATCAGGTCGCCAAGAACTTCCCATAGCGGAGCCGCGTGCTTCAGCTCCAGCCGATGATAGTATTCGCGACGCTCGGCGGAAGTTTCCGGTTTCAACTCCATCAGACCTCTGCCGCGCGAACACTTACTTCCATGCTGCCGATTTTTTCGATGGATGCCACGATCGTGTCTCCGGGGACGATAGGGCTCACCCCTTCCGGCGTCCCGGTAATGATGATATCGCCGGGATGGAGCGTGTAGAACGATGAAGCCATCTCAATCAGCTCGGCTACGCCTAGCGTCATGAAGCGGGTGTTGGAGTCTTGCTTGGTCTCACCGTTCAGGACGATGGACAGATCCAGCTCGCCGGGATTCGAAATTTCATCCGCTGTTACCAGCCAGGGACCCAGCACCATGTAGCTATCGGGCGATTTGCGGAAGCTACGGTCCTCGGAGCCGCGAATGGTGATATCCAGTCCGATGCTGTAGCCGGCGACGTAATCGAGTGCCTCCTCCGCCCTGACGTTGTTGGCGCGCTTGCCGATGATCACGGCCAGCTCCACTTCATGATCGTTGCGGCGCTCCAGGTGCCGCAGCGCGATTCCCTCACCCGGACCCACCAGAGCGCTATTGGCTTTGAGAAACAGGCCCGCTTTTTGAATCGTAATGGTGTGGCTGGGATTGCCGGCGCTCAGTTGGGAATCGCCGGCCACTTCGCTCATGTGCTTGGCGTAGTTGACCGGCGCGGCGATGATTTTCCCGGGATTCGCCACCGGACTCAGGAGCATCAGACTCTCTAGCGCTAAGACCGGGGAACTCCCCGTAATATCGCGAATTCGCGCGGTAATCTTTTCGAGGTTGGCGATGAGGGGATCGTAACCGGGAAGAGGATATCGATATGCGGGCAGCACGTCCAGGGCGGCGGTGACGTCGGTCACGTTCGAACCCTCGACCAATCCCAGACGCGAGTCCCCGAAGCGGCACAAACGCATGGGGACAATGATAGCGAAAGCTATTGTTTCTTAGCTTTGTCCATCATTTTGCCCTTCATGGTCTCCATCTTTTGAGCCGATCCCTGGAGCTGTGCCTGCAGGTCCTTCAGCAGCTTTCCATGCTGGGCGAGCTTTGCCTGCAGCGCTGCCGGGTCCTTTTCGTTCTCGATCGCCGCAAAACCGTTGACCAGTTTATCGACGAGCTTGGCGGTCTCCGCATGCTCGGCCATCATGCCGCACTTCATTTCAGGGGCGGCTGCTACCGCTTTGTCAGACGGCGGCCCCGTGTGCCCTTCGTGCTGCGCCAAGGCTCCCGTGACCAGCAGCGTCGCTGCCGCAAATAAAGCAAGAGATATGTTTCTCATACCTTTGCCAAGGCACTTGGAGGGCCATCGCCAAGCCATTGTGAATCTTAGGCTTCGATCCGGGCCTGGGTCAGATAGCGCTATTTCACGCTTTCTTCTCGCGCTTAGCCGCGCGGGCGATTCCTTCCATAATCAACCGCTCGGAGGTTGGAACGTCTACCCATTGGCCGATGTGGGTCCATTTGCCGCTTTCCAGGTCTTTGTAGTGCTCGAAAAAATGCGCGATCTGCTCGCGCAAGATTTTAGGCAGATCGAGGTAAGAGCCGATATCGACATAAAACGGGTGAAGATCGTCCACCGGGACGGCGATGATCTTCTCATCCAGGCCGGCCTGATCCTCCATGAGCAAAGCGCCCACCGGGCGGCAGCGAACTACAGCGCCGGAGACGACCGGGACCGGTGCGATCACCAGCACGTCGCAAGGATCTCCATCCTGCGACAGCGTTTGCGGAATGAAGCCGTAGTTGCCGGGGTAGAACATGGCGGTGTGAAGAAATCGATCCACGAACATCGCGCCGGAGGCTTTATCCAGCTCGTACTTTACCGGCGTGCCGCCGACCGGGATTTCGATAATCGCGTGCAGATCGGTGGGAGGATTCCGGCCGGCGCTAATTTTCGTTACGTCCATCTTTCCATCTATAGCAGCACTTAGATCACGATGAGCGCCACGGCCGCGACGCTCATCGCGGCGGCACAGGTCCATCCGAGTACCCGCATCGCCGGTGAGTTGGTTCGATGGCCCATGATTTTCCTGTCACTGGTGACCAGAACCACCAGGATCACCAGAGGCGGAGCCAGCACTCCGTTCACCACCGCCGACCAGAAGAGCATCTTTACGGCATTCAAGCCCGCGTAATGGAGGGCCAGGCCCACCGCGACGGATACCGCGATTACCGCATAGAATCGCTTGGCCGAGCGAGGTTTTTTGGCCAGCGAGGCATTCCTCCAGCGAGCTGCCTCCGCGATGGCGTACGCGCAGGACCCCGCCAATACCGGAACTGCGAGCATGCCCGTTCCGATCAAGCCCAGGGTGAAGAGCCAATAGGCGCCTTTGCCGGCCAGAGGCTGCAGGGCCTCCGCCGCTTGCTGCGCCGTCTCAATATTTTTTACTCCGTGCGCGTTGAGCGTGGCCGCCGTCGTCAGAATGATGAAGTACATCACCACGTTGGAGAACAACATTCCCGTTATGATGTCGGTTCTGGCGGCCGCGAGTTCGTTGTCGGTTGAACCCTTCCGTTGGGCCACCGTTTTCTTGCCGTGTTCACGATCCTCTTCCACTTCCTCGGCCGCCTGCCAGAAGAACAGGTACGGCGAGATCGTGGTGCCCAGGATTCCCACCAGGACGGACATATAGGATCGCGTCCATTCGATATGCGGAATGACCGTGGCCCGCATCACTAGGCTCCAGTCGGGTTTTACCAGGAAAGCGGTGATGACATAGGCAAACAGGACCAAGGTCAGCCATTTGAAAACCCGCACCATGGATCGGTACGACGTCCAAAACAGCATCGCTACGATCACACCCGCGAACACCGGCGTCCAGAAATAGGATCCGACGCCCGTGACCATTTGCATTGCGTCTCCCATGCCGCCCAGGTCGGCGCCGATATTGAACACGTTCGCGACGATCAGCAATCCGCAGGCCGGCCACAGCACCCACGGCGAATATCTTCTTCGAATCACACCCGCGAGGCCGCGGCCCGTCACCATGCCGAGACGAGCGCACATAAGCTGCACGGCCGCCATCAGGGGAAACGAGAAGAGCGCGGTCCATAGTCCCGCGTAGCCAAACGTAGCGCCGGCGACGGAGTAGGTTGAGATGCCGGAAGGATCGTCGTCCGCCGCTCCGGTAATCAGTCCGGGGCCGAGGCTATGAAAGAAGCTGGGTAGAGGTCCGTCGCGCCTCTTGGATTGGGTTGGTTGCAATGACTCATCCTATTATCGCTTCGATCTAGAAGACGCTCCGCTGCTGCGCGGTTTTCTTGCTCTCGATCGAGAAGCGCGGCTCTGCGGAGCCGCCTCCCAGGATGCGTTTGCAGGCGTACTCGCCCACAGCAGGACCGTGCTTGAAGCCGTGGCCCGAGCCTCCGCCAACCAGCCAGACGTTTTCAAGATCGGGATGCCGGTCGATCAGAAAGTCGCCATTGGACGTGTTCTCGTATTGGCACACGCGGGATTCCGCGAGTGGAGCGTCTCGCAGGGAAGGGAATCGTTCCGCGAGGAAGCTGCGCGCCTCTGCGATGCTGTCGGCGCCTGCCAGGCGATCGCCGAAATCCGGATCGAAGGCCGGCCCATGCCGGTCGAATGCGAGCTTGAACCCGCGCGCGTCGATATCCGGGATGCCGTACGGTCCAAGAGGATGCACGAAGTCGATCCAAACCGGCAGATGCGGCGGGGCGAATCTTAAATCGCCTGCGGGCGGCGCGAAGAACAGGACTTCCTGGCGCGTCGGGAAGATGCGAGAACCCAGCAGATGGGGGAAGAGCTTGGGCAGCCATGCCCCGCAGGCAAACACGAGGGTTTTCGCGGGGATCGATTCTCTGTCGAAATCGGGTGGGACCGAAGTCGTTGCGTATTGGACGCCCATTTTGACGGCCGCCTCAACCACGGTCGCGACGGCGCGGCGGGCCTGGATCGCTCCGCTGCCGGGTTCGAGGATGCCGAACAAGTCGGGATCGCTAATATGCATTTGCGGATAGCGTTTCGCGAGTCCGGCGGATGTCAGAATCTCAAAGGGGACGCCGGCGCTGCGCAGAGTGATGCAGGTATCCTGGCCGGCCTTGGCACCATCAAGCGCCATCCACAGGACTCCGGTTTTGTGAAACAGCGGCTGACGGGTTTGCTGAAACAGATCCTGCCACAGGGTCAGGGATCGCATCGCCATGCGGGTGTAAATCTCATCGGCGCCGTAACCCATGCGGATCACGCGGCTTTCGTCACCCGAGCTGGAGCGGACGTGGCCCGGCCCCCAGGCGTCCAGCAGGAGCACCGATTTCCCGGCCCTGGCGAGCCACCAGGCCGTCCACGCGCCGAAAGTTCCTGCTCCCACTACGGCGACGTCGTAGGTCAACATGCTTCCTATTGTCGAATGATCGTGCGGCGCTACAGTAATGAGTGGGCATTTATGAGTCGAAAGACCCTTCTCGGAATTTCGATGCTGGCATTCCTGCTGGCCGCCTCCAGCTTGGTCGCGTACTTTCAGGGCTCGGCTCCGGAGAATGAAACCGCCTGGGTCTGTCCGATGCATCCCGACTACACGATGGACGTTACGGGCAAATGTCCGCGCTGCGGCATGGAACTGGTTCGCGCGGCGCCCTTCGACGTTCGCGATTATCAGCTCGATTTCCGAACGGTGCCGGCAGTGGTGAAGCCCGGCCAGAAGATCTCGATGCGGTTCCGGATTTTCCACCCGGGTACGGGCGAGCCCATGAAGAAGTTCGAAGTGGTGCACGAGAAGCAATACCACCTCTTCGTCATCAGCCAGGATATGGAGTTCTTCGAGCATATCCATCCCGAGGAGCAAGCCGACGGGACCTGGACGATCGACGTGACGCTGCCGAAGGCGGGTTACTACAAAGTTTTGTCGGATTTCATGCCGACCGGCGGCGCGCCGCAGTTCATCGCGCATCCGCTGGTGACGGCGGGCTTCATGGGCGACCTGGAAGCCTCTAGCGCGCGACTGGTCCCGGATAAAACGCTAACAAAAACGGTCGACGATATCACGGCGACCATGGTGTACGATCCGCAAACGTGCATCGCCGGTTTGTACTGTCATCTCAACTATCACCTGACCGATACCGCCAGCGGGCGTCCGATCACCGATCTGCAGACCTATCTGGGCGCGTTCGGACACACGCTGATCATGAGCGAAGACATGGTGGATTACGTCCACTCGCATCCGTTGGACATTTTGGCGATGCCGGATGACGACGGGGGTCCTCCGCAATTTCTGATTCCGCCCGGAGCCGATCTCGAGAAGCTTCGCGGCGGTCCGGATGTGACGTTCGAAGGGTTGATGCCGAAACCAGGCCGCTATCGTGCGTGGACGCAGTTCCGGCGCGGTGACAAGATTCATACGTTCGCGTTCACCTTCGAGGCAGTGGCGCAATGAAGAAGCTGGCCGGGCTCCTGCTGGTGGCGTGTGTGGCTGCGGTGTCGCACGAGACGCTGACAACCACGGTTCTGTTCGATCGCGAGATCGTACGCATCCTGGATAAGCACTGCGTGATGTGCCATGTGGAGAATGGTCCTGCATTTCCCCTGGCGACCTATGAGCAGACCTGGCTTCAAAAGCGTCCTATCCGGGCCGCGGTGATCGCGCGGCATATGCCGCCGTGGGCCGCCGTTTCCGGATACGGCCAGTTCATGAATGAAAACAGCCTGACGCTGCGCGAAACCCAGTTCATCATTTCCTGGGTAGAGGGTTTGGGTCCGCGCAACGCCGGAACGGTTTTCACCAACACGGCGATCGCGACCGCGCGGCCGAAAGAAGTTGAGGCGCATGTCGATTTCGGACAGTGGCAGCTGGGCCAGCCGCAGATCGCGCGAAAGCTGCCGCCGAGTACGGTGCAGGCTCGCCAAGCTTCGGCAGAACGCGTGGTTGTGGATCTCGGGTTGACGTCGGAACGCCGCCTGCGTGCGTTGGAATTCATGCCGGGCGATCGTCGCGTGGTGCGCTCGGCTGTCTTCACCATTCAGGAAACGGGCCAATGGATCGGGAGCTGGACGCCCTGGTTCGGATACATGAGTCTTCCCAAAGGTACGGCGTACCGCCTGCCGGCGCGCGCTCACATGGTGGCCGAGATCCACTATCAGGGCATCGCAGAGCGGGTCAGCGAGCAGGGCACAGTAGGTTTATTCTTTGCCGATGAGGCGCCGACCGATCTGGTTTCGGATATTGTGCTGGACGGCAAGACCACGCAGCTTACGGCGGACACCTCGATCCTTGCGCTTCGGCCGGAGATCCAGCCGGGAGTGACATCGATTGAGGTGTCCGCGCGAAAGCCGGATGGCTCGACCGAGATTCTGCTGTTTGCCAAAGACATTCCCATCGACTGGCCGACCCCGTACATTCTCAAGGAACCCGTAGCGCTGCCGCGAGGCACCGTGCTCTCGGCGACGGCGCATGGCGCATCGGCGCGCGTCACAGTCAGCGCCTTTACAACTCGCCGCCCAGCACCGGGATCGCCGCGCCGCTGATCTGCGAAGCTTCGTCCGTTGCGAGATGAACCAGCATGCTGGCGACCTGGCTGGGGTGCACCCACTTGGAAGGATCGGCGCCCGGCATCGCCGCGCGATTCCCGGGAGTATCCATGGTTCCCGGCAGGACGATGTTCGCCGTGATCCCCCGGTCCTTGTTTTCGATGGCCACCGTCCGCACCAGCGACACCAGCGCGGCCTTCGACGCGGCGTATGCGCCAACCTTGGCGACAGGCTCAACGGCGGCCTTGCTTCCGATGGCGAGAATACGCCCGCTGCCTCGCGTGCGCATATCGGGCAGCACGGCGCGAACAATGTAGAACGCAGCGACGAGATTCGTGTCCAGCATGCCGCGGAACGTGTCATCGTCCGTTTCCGCTATAGGCTTTCCGCCCTTGAACGCGCCTACCAGGTGAACCAGGACGTCGATTCGTCCGAACTTCGCGACCACCGCGGAGCATACGGCCTGAGCCGATGCACCGCTGGCGATTTCGCCGGGAAATGCCTTGAAATTCGGATGGCTGAAATCGGCGTCTTGAATCTTCGGAGAGACTCCGGCGACCTGGGCGCCAGCTTCGAGGAACGCAGTGGTCACGGCCATACCCAATCCGCCGTTCGCTCCCGTGATCAGGGCAACTTTGTTGGTGAGATTCATTTCGCGTTTCTCCGTTCTTCCAATTCTTCCAGCGTGCGCGGCCAATCTTCGCGGAGCAGGCGGCTCAGCGCGCGATCGGCTAGCAGGCGGCCACCGGTCTGGCATCCCGCGCAGTAGTTGGTTTCATTCGATGCGTAGCGGATGCGCTGGACTTTGGCTCCGCATACGGGACAAGGCTGCCCGTAACGCCCATGGACGGCCATCTCGTCTCGAAAGGCCGTGACGCCTTCCGGGAATCCGCCAGCGGCCTCGGCGCGCAGCCTGTCTATCCACTCCTGTAACACCGCTTGCGTTGCGAGACGAAGCCGCGCGATCTCGTCCGCCGTCAATCGCGAGGTCAGCGTGATGGGCGACAACCGTGCGCGATGCAGGATCTCGTCCGAATATGCGTTGCCTATCCCGCTGAACACATGGGGATCGGTCAGTGCGCGTTTGAGCGTGTGGTTCCCGGCGGTCAGAGCGGTGGTGAATTCGCCGAGCGGCGCCGACAGGACATCGATGCCGCCCGGATCGAGACCCGCCAGGCCAGCTCTACCGGCCGCCATGTGCAGGGACGCGCGCTTTTGCGATCCGGCCTCGGTCAGCGTAAGGCATCCCGAGTCGAACACGAACGCCGCCAGAGTTCGCCGGCCGTCGGCTTTCTTCACACGCTGGCTCCAATGCAGCCGTCCCGCGATCATCAGATGGAGCACCAGCCACGCGTCATTATCAAATCCGATCGCGATGCGTTTGCCGATTCGCTGGATCGAGGAAACGGCATGTCCCACGCAAGCCTCTACCGGCGGGTCGATGGTCCGCAGCAGGAACGGGCTGGCAATCTGGGCTTTGCTCAGCGTATGCCCGCAAATCCGCTGCTCCAGCGCTTCGATGTATACCGTGATGTCGGGCAGCTCCGGCATGGTCCTGCTTATTAGAGAATACAAACATGACTCCCGCTGAAATCCGAACGCATCTTCGATATTCCGGCTGGGCATCGCAGAGGCTACTCGATGCCGCCAAGAAACTCAACCCGGACGAGCTGACACGCAATACAGGTGTGTCGCATGAGAGCATCCTGGGTACGCTTTCGCACATCCATTTTGCGGACCGCATCTGGTATTCGCGGGTGGTGGACGCGAACGAGCCCGTGATCCGGCAATCGGACTTAGCCACGCTGGAGAGGGAATGGCCGGCGATCCAGCGGAAATGGGAAGCGTGGGCTGAGAACGTTCAATCTGCCGATCTCGAACGCAAGGTGCCCTGCAAATCGCCTGACGGCATCCCCTACGAGATAGCCGCGGAAAAGGCGGTGCTGCACCTGGTGAATCACGATTCGCTGCATCGCGGCCAGGTGATGGCCATGATCCGGCAATTAGGAATCGCGCCGCCGCCCACGGACCTGATGATGTATTACAGGCTTTCGATGGCCGGAACGGCTGCCTAAAGCGCAAAGGACGCGGCGCGCCGCGTTCCGTTTTGCGCGTTAATCATTAGAATCCCATCACCTGATAGCCGGCATCGACGAACAGGACGTTGCCCGTCACGCCGCGGCCCAGGTCGCTGGCCAGGAACACAGCGGTGTCGGCGACCTCCTCCGGCGTGCAATTGCGACGCAGAGGGGCCCGCGTGGGCATGGATTCCAGCATTTTGGACAGTCCCGCAACGGCGCGTGCCGAGGCAGTCTTCACCGGGCCGGCCGAAATCGCGTTGACCCGGATGTTCGAAGGACCCAGGTCGCTGGACAAATAGCGCACGCAGGCTTCGAGTGCGGCTTTGGCGACCCCCATCACGTTGTAGTTGGTAACCACCCGTGTGGCGCCAAGATAGGACAGCGTGATCACGGACCCGCCTTCGGTCATCAGCGGGGCGACGGTGCGGGCAGTAGATACCAGCGAATAAGCACTCACGTCCTGGGCCAGCGTGAACCCCTCGCGCGAGGTCTCCAGAAACGGACGCGTGAGGTCTTCCCGATTGGCGAACGCGATGCTGTGGACCAGCGCATCCAGGCGGCCATGCTGGCGCACGGTTTCCGCTAAACGCGTGAGATCTTCTTCTCGCGTTACGTCGCATTCGAAAATGGCGGCGGCGTTCAGGGCCGAGCCCAGCTCGCCGACGGTTTCTTTTTGGCGATCGCCCTGGTAGGTCAGAAGCAGTTTTGCGCCTTCGCGGTGAAACGCTTGGGCGATGGCGTAGGCGAGACTCCATTTGTTCGCTACGCCTAGAATCAGCGCGGTCTTCCCCGCGAGCAGTTCAGGCATGAACTGCTATTCTACCGTGCGAATTGGGCGCAGGCCTGCGTGACGGACAGAAGCACCGCGCCGACGTGCTCGACGATGGAGAACAACTCGGGGACGATGGCGACGGCGATGGAGGCAACCATACCACCGATAAGGGCGTATTCCGTCATATCCTGACCACGCTGATCTTTCCACAGCCCGCAAAACGGAACCTGGGTCGCGGATGGGAACGAATTGAGTCCCTCGGCTGATCCAGGTTCGCGACCGGTCCTTTGCGGGCTTGCCATTAAAGCAGTCATTGTCAGTCTCCTGTGAAGACAGCTTAGCCAAGGCGCCGGGATGGGCCATCCTGGACGGTGGTACTGCGAGTACCAAACCCTACTGAGGACCGGAGTCCCATATGCCCAATTGCCGTTCGAAACTCTAGGGTTACCAGCTAAACTAGAAAAAGGCTAACCCGTACAGACCGATGAAGATAACTGAAATTTTCATCACGCGTCCGGTCATGACAGCGCTGCTGATGATCGGAATCGTGCTGTTCGGCATCGCCGGGTACCGTTCGTTGCCCGTCAGCGACCTGCCGAACGTCGATTTCCCGACCATCCAGGTTTCTGCGGGCCTTCCGGGCGCCAGCCCCGAAACCATGGCGGCGTCGGTGGCGACCACGCTGGAGCGCCAGTTCGCCACTATCGCCGGTATCGATTCCATGACCTCCAGCAGCGGGATCGGCTCCACCAGCATAACCATCCAGTTCACGCTGGACCGTTCGATCGATGCCGCGGCGCAGGACGTGCAGAACGCCATCTCCGCCGCTCTCCGGAAGCTTCCGCCGGGAATGCCCACGCCGCCGTCCATTCAAAAGGTGAACCCCGCCGACCAGCCGGTCCTGTTCATGACGCTGTCGTCGCCGACCCTGGCGCTAACGGCCGTGGATGAGTACGCCGAGAATCTGATGGCACAGCGCATTTCCTCGCTCGCCGGGGTGGCCCAGGTGAATGTCTTCGGGGCGCAAAAATGGGCCGTTCACGCTCAGCTGGATCCCGGCAGGCTGGCGGCGCACCACATTGGAATCGATGAGGTGGAGCAAGCGCTGGCCCAGCACAACGTCAATCTGCCGGTAGGCACTCTGTGGGGAAGCGAACAGGCCATGACGCTCAAGGCCAACGGTCAGCTTCTCTCGGCCCCCGCTTTCGGCCAGATGATCGTGGCCTACCGGAACGGTTCGCCGGTGCGGCTGGCGGAGCTGGGACAAGTCATCGACGGCGTGCAGAACGATAAGAGCGCGGTCTGGCTGGTGAACGGGGCCGGCAGCGAGCGCGCCATCGGGCTGTCCGTCTCGCGCCAGCCGGGCACCAACACCGTCGAAGTCGTCCAGCGGATCAAAGCACTTCTGCCGGCCTTCCGGGAACAAATCCCCCCTTCGGTGAAACTAACCCTTCTCACGGACCGCTCCGAGCCCATTCTCGATTCCTTCAACGACGTAAAACTGACGCTGGCGCTGTCGGTGGCGCTGGTGGTGCTAGTGATTTTCGTGTTCCTGCGAAATGTGTCGGCCACCCTGATTCCTAGTCTGGCTTTGCCCATCTCGATTATCGGTACATTCGCCGCGATGAACCTTCTGGGATACACGCTCGACAACCTGTCCCTGATGGCGCTCACGCTCTCGGTGGGATTTGTGGTGGACGACGCCATCGTGGTTCTGGAGAACATCGTCCGGCACCTGGAGATGGGCCAGAACCGGATGCTGGCCGCCATTGAGGGCGCGCGCGAGATCGGCTTCACGGTCCTCTCGATGACGCTCTCCCTGGCCGCGGTATTCATTCCGGTCCTGTTCATGAGCGGAATCATGGGGCGGCTGTTCCACGAATTTGCCGTGACCATCATGGTGGCG
>Ga0105245_10002276_pt1 | contig 17375 bp, 15 predicted proteins | sample KBSM54metaG_FD_81523 | JGI IMG/M metagenome (GOLD analysis project Ga0105245, IMG submission 81523) | Miscanthus rhizosphere microbial communities from Kellogg Biological Station, Michigan, USA - KBS M5-4 metaG | ecosystem: Host-associated > Plants > Roots > Rhizosphere > Soil | place...
AAATGGGCCTTGACGTAGCCTTGAATAATCGCATGCGGGCGCGCGAAGGCAAGCCGCAGTTGCGCTACGATCCTTTTCTTGACCTGAATTACTTTGCCGAAACTCTGTTGCAGCAGAAGAAGCTTGGCATTTTGACGATTGGCGGCGGCGTGCCGCGAAACTGGGCACAGCAGTTTGGCCCTTATTGCGAATTGCGCGTGCGTCGCGCGGGAGAAGATGTCCCGCTCAAGCGCTATCACTATGGCGTGCGCATTTGTCCCGAGCCGGTGTACTGGGGAGGACTTTCAGGTTCACCCTATTCTGAAGCCATCTCATGGGGCAAGGTTGTCCCGCCGGACGAAGGCGGCCGCTTTGGAGAAGTGTTCATCGACGCCACAGTTGGCCTGCCGATCATGTGCGCTGCGGTCTTTGAGCGGCTGGGCAAGGCCTACAAGAAAGCATCGTTGCAGCGGAAAGTTGCACTATAATCCCCGTATGAGTCGAGACGCGGGCGAAATTCTGAAAGAAGCTTTGGCTCTTCCACCCGAAGCACGGGCTGCTCTGGCAGATTACCTATGGGACAGTCTCGATCCAGAAGTGGACGCGGACGCTGAAGAAGCATGGCGACAGGAAATTAAGCGCCGCATTGTTGATTTGGATTCCGGGAAGGTCGCCACGATACCCTGGTCTGAAGCCCGCGCACGCCTGCTGGCCAAACTTCCGATTCGGTGAAGTGTTCATCGACGCCACGGACGGCTTGCCAATCATGTGTGCGGCGGTGTTTGAGCGGCTGGGAAAAGGCTACAAAAAGCCAAGCCACAAAGTAAAAGGGTAAGCCAAGTTAAGCCTTACATAATTGCCCATTGTCCACGAGAGAATTTCCTTATGCGCGAAAAACGAAGGGATGCGGCGATTTTGGAGGCATATAATCCAGTGACTTCTCATATTTCGATGGAGCACTGAAATGGCAGCTACCAAGAAGGTTCACCACATAAAAACTGCAGAAGCCGACGTGAGCATCCATCTGCTCGGCAAAGCCTTGAAAATCACCTTCCTGCTTCGCCCGAAACTTGCAGAGCAGTTGGCATTTCGTCTCACCGCTCCAAAACGTCATCAGCAGGCAATTAAAACGCGACGACATCTATGACATTGCGCTGTTGTACTGACGCGGGCGCTGCGCGGACAAAGGATGGGGCACCCGGCGGAATCTAACGCTTACGGCGAGCGCGCATAGCTCAGGTGTATGGGCAAACTCTCAATGCTCGCTCGCGAACTGATCGCGCGGTCAACAGTGGTGAAGATCGTGAACTTGAGAATCACACCAGGTTTTATGTTTGCGACATTAACCTTCCAACGCGTTTTGCTTAATTGTTCGGGAGCGGCGCTTCCCTTCTCCTTGTTGAATTCGCTATCCTCCTGAATGTCGGTAATAGACTCCCCTTTGAGGTAATCCTTTAAACTGATCGCGATGAATGGGTCGATCTCCATCCTGTCCTCACTTGATCGAACTTTGGCAAGCACCGCGAGTTCTGAAGCGCTGTATGGCGTCGTACGGACGTTGATGATAAAGAGGTCGGCGATAACGGGGCCGTGCTCCCCGGGTTTGGTCGCATGGGGCTCCAAGACACAGAAGAGAGGCCAATCGTCCACCTTCTGCGGAGAGCTGAACAGAGAAACTACACGATCTCTCAAGCCGACAGCGGCCAGAAACAAAATGGCAGCCGTCAGCAGGTTGACAATTAGAGGACGCAGCATTTCTTGCTTTACTTCCCACCCCGCGAAGAACCCACGACCGTGTCTTGGCATATCTTTTCGCGCGTTCTCTGTGATGGCAGACTTATCGTTTTTCAAGGTGGCTAACCCTAATCTTCAATGTCTCAATTGCCGTCCAGAGATCGTCCGGCCCGTCTGCTTTTCCTTTCTTCGAATCGGCGATGGATTGTTGAAGACCGTCTACTCTTGTTTGCAGTTCTGCTAGCTGCGCATCGAGTTGGGTGATCCGTTTTTGTAGGCAGTCCGCGCTTTTTGCATCTATGCGGCACGGATCAACTTCGGCACGCCGGCTCACCTGTCCTCGGAGCGATGCGGTCCCGATGACTATCGCCGCGGCCAGAATGCAAAACAAAACGGCGCCTATTAGCAATCGTTTCTTCGAGTTAACCATTGTTACCCCTTTCTGTTTCACGAGTTTAGCAGTCTACATTCAAGACTCCTACAACCATCTTGAAGGTCGAATACACGCCTACAAAGTAGAGGGTGTTTTCTGCAAACTCCGGTCCCCGGATACCTTCAGAGCCTAAAACGGCACCAATGTGAAAAAAACAAATAGCAGGTTGGGCGCGCAACGCGCCTATCGCCGAGATCTAAACCCCAAAACCCTTAACCACAAGGTCGAAAACCGATTTTCATGCGCTTGCGCAGGCCGAAGACCCTGGATCACAAAAGGACACGAAGGGCACAAACGAAAGTCAGTGGAACCCAGATGAGGGCCAGATTCCTGAAAACTACGCCAATCTGGGAATGATCTACTCGAGGCTGCTCCAAGCCTTGAAAGTGGAGGCGCTAAAGCGCGGTCCATGCAATACTCCCTTTCGCGGCCATCAATGGCCGCTCTTTCACCATCCCTCCATTCAGCCTATCGTTCGGCTTTCGGTCGGGAAGAAAGAGGGAAGGGGCACCGGTGTGAAGTTGGGCTGGTTCACCGGGAGGGCAGGTGAATGGGAGGGGGCCAAAGCAGTAATTTTCCTTCCACAATACCAAAATTATGTGAATATAAGTGAAATATATGTTGACATTAAGTGAACAATTTTGTATAAGTACATTATGGCAGATGAAACTGCAACGAAAATGTATGAATCGGCGAGGGAAAGGCTCAGAGAGCTATTGCGGCAGGAAATTGAGATTAAAAATCATATTTCACATTGGGTGCCGGTTGTTGAACAGCTGGCGCGACTGTCTGGTGAAATAGTTGATCCTGATATTGCCAATAGAATCAATGAGTTAAAGCAGTATCAGACCTCGGCCCAAGAGGCTGGGCAGGAGATGGGGCTGACAGAGGCGATCCGGTGGGTTTTCCGGCAGCCACTGTTGCTGCCGCTGACGCCGACTCAGGTAAGAGATCGCATGGCAGAGATGGGATATGACCTGGGAAAGTACAAGCATGTAATGCCTCCGATTCACAACACACTGAAACGTATGAAAGAAGCGGGCGAGATAAAGGAAGTGGATGGGCTTGGAGGGATAGGACGGGCCTATGAAAGCGCGAAGTAATCGCCGGGATCGCGCGGAATCGCCGTAATCGCCGGGATCGGAAAAGCACAACCTTACCGCTGATAAACGCTGATTGCCCTGATCGGGAGGAGAGTCGGCGCGGGGTCGCCGTAATCGCCTTGATCGAAACAAGCCAGTGCAGAATGAGCGCGCGAGTGAAGAGCTTTTCCACTGAGGACACAGAGGAACACTGAGGCTAGGCCCCTGGAGAAAAACGTGATGACGAAGGACGAACTAACAGCAGCCATTGTGGCCAGTGCGGCGAAGCTGGGGCGTGCACCCAGCCGCACTGAACTGATGAAACAGGCGGGCGTATCGCAGCGAAACATAAGAAAGCATTTTGGAACCTACCATCGCGCCCTGGAGACGTGTGGCATAGCAAGACATGGGGCCGGGCAGAAAGTGGGGATGGAAGAGCTGTTCCAGGATTGGGCTGGAATTGCGCGCAGGCTAAAAAAGGTGCCAAGCCTGGCTGACTACGAACAGATGAGCAAATACAGCGTAAGCCCGCTGCTGAGACGGTGTGGTACATGGAACAACGTGCCGGATGCGATGAAGTTGCATGCCGGTGAGCATGGCCAGGCCGAGGAGTACAAAGATGTTTGGGAGGCAATTGAACGGAGGACCGGCCGTCAGAGTAACGTACCCAAACCGTGTGCACCGCAATGTGTACCGAAGATCATGGAGGACCGGCCGATGTACGGCCCGTTGTTACAGGGGTGTCCGCTGGTGTTTGCGCCGACGAACGAGGCCGGGGTGCTGTTTCTTTTTGGGGCCATGGCAGAACGGCTGGGCTTTCTGGTGCTGCTGGTACAGACGGCATTTCCTGACTGCGAAGCGATGCGCGTAGTGACAGAAAACCGGTTGCAGCCGGTAAAAGTTGAAGTTGAATACCAAAGCCGCAATTTCCTGAAACACATGCATGACCTAACTGGCTGCGACCTGATTGTGTGCTGGGAGCATAACTGGCCGGAATGTCCGATTGAGGTGCTGGAGCTGAAGACAGCAGTTAGCACTCAGCAATCAGCACTCAGCAAAATCAAAACCTTTGAAACGCAGAGGAACGGAGGGAGCGGAGAATAGGTGATCGAAGGCAAAAGCTCACCGCGGAGGCGCGGAGACGCGGAGAAAAGCCCGAGATCGGAAAAGGCAAAACCTTACCGCTGATGAACGCGGATGACACTGATCAGAAGAAGATCGGGTGAGCTGGTGATCGCGCGTGATCCGGTGATCGGAAAATCAAAGTCTCACCACGGAGGCCCGGGGACACGGAGAACAGCCAAAGAATCTGAGATCGGTCCACAGCCGAGGGCGGCTGTGCCACCAGATCAGAAGGGCTTCGCCAATTTAGATCGTTCGACTCCCGGCTACGCCGCTCGCTCACGATGACAAGTTGAGGCGCGACGGTTATTGCGTCGCGCAGCATTAGTTAGTGCGCCATGGCGCCGGGGCCGCCTCCGCCTTTGGGGGGCTTCTTCATCAACAGGATCAGCGGCAGGCAAACGGCAAACATCACGGCTAGAAGTCGAAACACATCAGTGTAGGCGATCATGGACGCCTGTTGCTGGACCATACCGAAGAGTCCGGCGGCGGCTTGTTTGGTGGCGGTTGCGGCGTCCATGCCGCGGGCCATGAACGCGCCTTTCATCTGGGCCATCATGGTTTGCGCGGCCGGATTGTAGATGGTGACGTTCTTGCCCAGGTCATTAATGTGGCTCTGGGCATGGCGCGCGGAAATTGTAGTAACGCTGGCAATGCCGATACTGGCGCCGATATTACGCATCAGGTTGAACAGGCTGGTGGCATTGCCCATTTGCTCTTTGGGAATCAGGCCGTTGGTGATGGTGGTGAGCGGCACAAACAGAAGTCCCATGGACGTGCCCTGCAAAAGCTGCGGCCAGAAGATGTCCCAGTAACCGGCGTTCAGGTTGAGTTTGGAAAGCAGGTAGATGCTGTATGACGAGATGATCAGACCAGCAGCCAGGAGTTTGCGCGCTTCAATTTTACCCATGAGAATGCCGACGATCGGCATAAAGAGGAATGAGCCGAGGCCGCGTGGAAGCATAGCCATACCGGCTTCAAGAGCTGAGTATCCCATGAGCGTTTGCAGCCACAGTGGAAGCAAGACGGTGCTGCCATAAAGAACGAATCCCAGCACGGTCATAAGAAAGACACCGGTGGCATAGGTGCGATTTTTGAAGATCCTGAGCTGCACCACAGGATGGTCGGTGACCAGTTCTCGGACCAGGAAGAACACGAATCCGACAACGCAGAGAATGCCCAGAATCAAGATGAAGTGCGAGGCGAACCAGTCTTCTTCCTGGCCTTTATCCAGCATGATTTGCAGCGCGCCAATGCCGAGCGCAAGATAGCCGATGCCCCAGTAGTCCACGCCGCCTTCTCCGCGCTTGATGTATGGCGGATCGTGAATGAACAGCATGGCCATAATGACCGCCGCGATCCCGATAGGAATATTGATGTAGAAAAGCCAGCGCCAGCTATAACTGTCAGTGATCCAGCCGCCGAGCACGGGCCCAAGCATGGGAGCCACGACGATTCCCAGCGCCCAGAACGCCATGGCTTTGGCGCGCTTCTCCGGCGGGAAAGCTTCCATGAGGATGGCTTGCGAGAGTGGTTGCAGGCCTCCGCCAGTTGCACCCTGGAAAATGCGGAAGATGATCAGCAGCGGCAGGTTCGGCGCAATGCCGCAGAGAAAGGAAAAGACCGTGAATCCGCCAACCGACATCAGCAGAATGTTGCGTCGGCCAAAATAATTGCCCAGCCATCCCGTAAGCGGCAGAACGATAGCGTTAGCGACAAGATATGAAGTCAGGACCCAGGTAGCTTCTTCCGGAGTAACAGAAAGGCTGCCGGCAATATGCTGCAACGATACGTTGACCACGGTGGTGTCCAGCACTTCCATAAAGGTGCCAAGCATCACTGAAATAGCGATGATCCACGGATTGATTGCTGGCTTGGATTCCGTCATTGAATTATGTCGCTGCCAGACCTCTTTGGCTATTGGTTCGAAACTGTCGGATGTCAGCCTTGTTGCCGACCGCACCGACCGCACAACGTATACGCGCCTCGCTGTCGCTCTCAACGCAGAGCAGGTACCAGGAATGTTTTAGTCAACTGCCAACTGCCAATTGCTATTTTGTAAACACCACCGGCTCCACTGACATCCCAGGACGCAATTGATGATTCGGGTCCTGGTCTTTATCAAAGCGGATCCGGACTGGAATGCGCTGGACCACTTTCACGTAATTACCCGTAGCGTTTTCCGGCGGCAACAGACTGAACCGCGCTCCGGTCGCGCCACCGATCGATTCAACAGTCCCGTTATATTCGCGACCATAAGCATCAACCTTGATCTTGGCTCGCTGTCCAACTTTCATGTCGCGCAGCTGCGTTTCTTTAAAGTTGGCGGTGGTCCAGATGTCCTCCAGATTTACGATTGAAAACAGCGGCTGGCCGGCTTGCACGGTTTGTCCCGGCTCAACGCTGCGTTTGCTCAGCACGCCGGTCACCGGCGCAATAATTTTTGTGTATTGAAGATTCAGTTCAGCTTGTGCCAACGTTGAGACAGCGCGTTGCACTTCAGCGGTAGCTGCTCCGGCGCGTGCGCGAGTGACTTTCAGTTGTTCCGGCACGGTGCGCGCGGCTTCAGCCTGGGCTTGCGACTGCGCTGCCCGGCTTTCCGCGCTGGCAATGGCGGAAGTTGCCGCGTCAACCTGGGCTTTGGCGGAATTATTTGCCGCCACGGAAGCGTCATACTGCTGGTGGGAAATTTCATCTTTCGCGATGAGCTGCTCCATACGCTTCAGGTCTGCGGACGTTTTGGCATACATCGCCTGCGCGTCATTCAGCTTAGCGCGGGCCGATTCAATATCGCGTTGCGCGCCTTTCACGCCCGCGTCAGCCGCAAGCAACTGGCTGGAGCTGGTGGTTTGCGTGAGTGGAACGCCCACGTTGGCGGCTACTGCGTTGGCCTGCGCGTTGGCCAGATCGGCGCGGGCACGGTCCACAGCAACCTGGTAGTCCTTGGGATCAAGTTCCACCAGCAGCGTTCCCGCCTGAACAACTTCATTGTCGTCATGCAGCACTCTCAGCACGGTGCCGGTAACACGCGCGCTGATGGGATTAATGTGGCCGTCAATCTGCGCATCGTCAGTAGATTCGCGCACGGAGTAATAGCGCCAGATAAAAAATCCGCCGATGAGAAGAAGGATGACAAGCGCGGCAATAATCCACTTGGCCCGCGGATGCGTGCGGAAGAATCCCACGGCGCGAGTGTCCTTGATGGACCGGCGCTCTTTGCCGGACCAGCGCTCTTCACTCTTTTCCGGCGCTTCAACCTCGGTGGGGAGAGGCTCCTTCACAGCTTCTTCTTCCTCGTATGGCGAAATCTTAATCGGGTCAGCCACGTTATTTTCCTCCCAGGAATGCTCGCGTCCGCTGCTCCGCCTCGCCCAGGGCGCGCACCAGCGAAAGCTTGGCTATATTGTTCTGATACAGGGCTTGAATGTGGTTTTCATTCGCGCCGGCAACCGCTTCCTGAGCCTGCACTACTTCAAGGCTTCCGGAAACGCCGGCTTTATAGCGGTCCTGCGATTCTTTCAATTGCTCGGCTGCAAGACCAATCTGTTGATTCGCAACGGCAACCTGATCGTCAGAGGTCTTCACGTCCAGCAGCGCTGAGCGAATCTCAAACTCCACGCGGGCGCGCAGGTTTTCCAGTTGCAGACGCTCTTGCCTAAGCAAAGCCGCCGCCTGATCGACATCGGCCTTTACTTTGCCGCCCTGAAAAATTGGTATGCGCAGACCAGCGGAAATCGCAAATGTGTTTTCCGAACTTCCCGGCGCGGGGCCGATAAAGCCTGTCTGCCCGTTCAAGCCGACGGTCGGCAGCGCTTCGCCTTTGGCGGCTTTCACAGTCAGCTCAGCCGAGCGCACACGCGACTCCGCCGCTCGAAATTCCGGACGCACCTTGTAAGCATGCGCCAGCGCTTCTTCCAGATTCAGCGCGCTGAGCGGAGCGTATGGCACCGTGTCCGTCAACTGAAAATCCTGCGCTACTGGCAGTCCAATGGTCCGCGCCAATGACATCTTCTGCTGCTCAAATTGGTTCTGCGCCGCCAGCACCCGCTGTTGTTGCGTTTGCATTTGCACCTGTGATCGCAACACATCAATGCCGGCGGCCACGCCGGCGCTCTTGAGGTCCTTGGTCTGCTGGAAGATTGTCTCCGCCGTGTTGAGCTGGGCTTTGGCCGTGTTCAGCCGGGCCGCGCTTGCTACTGTGAGCAGATATTGATTGCCCACCAGCAGCACCACCAGTTCACGCGCGTCCTGCACCGTGAACTTTGCCGCTTTCTCGTTTTCAGAGGCTGCGCGGACTTTGTTCATGGCGTTGAAGTCCAGCAGCGTTTCAGTCATGTTGGCGTGAGCATCAAAAAGCCCAAACGGCCCAATCACGGGCGAAGTCAGCCCTTGGGGCAGCGGAATACCAAAAGCCGCAAGGTTAATCTGGTTCAACGATTCGCTCACGTTGCCGGTAATATTCGGCAGCAGCGCGCTTAACTGTCGCCGATACTGCGCCCTCGCCAGTTCCGTCTGCTGCTGGGAAAGCAGAAGCCCAAGATTGTGCTTCAGCCCGCGATCAATTGCGTCCAGCAGACCCAGCTGAATCGTGCCGGGAACCAGTTTGTCCACGGTGCCGCTGCCGCTGAATTGCTCCAGCGCGGGCGTCTGCGCGGTATTCACCACAGGCGTTTGGCGGTCCTGGGCCGACGCCGGCGCCGCTCCACCAGGAACCTGGGCAGCACATGAAAGTGCAGTTAGAAATGTGAATAAAATTATCAGGACATGTTGCGTCCGCATGTTTACCTTCCCGGCAAGGTATCGAATTTTAGATGCGGTCGTGCAAAGCAGGGTGCGCGTTCCCCACGACTGCACAGATTGACGTACCAAACTGTCGCCCAAAGAAATGGACACCCCCCCAAAATGAATTAATTAACCAGTTAGTTAGATTATCAGGCGCAGGTTAGGGATGCAAATTCTGCCTTTTGCTTCTCGGACACGCCGTTATCGCGGGACAAATAAAAACGGCGCCGGAAGGAACCGGCGCCATGATTTTGTTAACAAACTCCGCTTACTGCGGGCAAGGCAAAGCGGAATGCGGAAGGGTTGTAGTATCTGGATAACTGAACGCTCCACCAATGGCATCAGAAGTTGTTCCCATTTCGAACCACTGCAGCAGAGGTATGATCTGCGGGTGATAAGTAAACACCTGGTTCCGCTCTCGTACCAGGATTGGGACAGTCGCAACTGGAAGGACTTCGATGGGGTCGCCTTCTTCCAGATTCGCCTGACAAACCTTGGCCGTGGGTGCAACGCCCGGGAACTGCCACGTTGGAACAATGGTGTTCACAAAAGGATCTGCGAACGTTTCTGCAACTTCATGTGAAAGCGCGGTCACGTCCTGGAAGCCGGCTCCAAACAATCCAGGAGAAATCCAGCTGGCAAAGTTGAAAATCCAGCGCGGCTGCGGAGTCACACCGCCTTCAAAGAAATAAGTGTGGAATCCCAGCACGCAGCAGCCGGCAAACTGTCCCTGGCTGTTGATGGAAAACAGGAATGTGTTGGGATACATGTTGATGTTGATCGCGTCGGTGGTGAAGTTACCGGCGTTGATGTCATTCACGACCTGGTTCGTGTTCAAGGCGTTGAAGAGCAGGTCAAGCAATTCAATAAAAGGGTCGCCATTAGGTGCGTGCCCAAAAAAGTATGCCTGGACGGAAACTATGGTTCCGTTAGAAAGCCGCACATTCACATGCCGCGGAATGGTGAACGTAACGCGGTTCACTGTTGTTGGACCGCTCAGCACGGTGTGCCAGTCCTCGTCCATGCTGTTGAAGAATTGGGCTCGATGGATCGCATCTTCATACTGGATATGGTGTCCAGAGGTGAAATTAGTTGGCGAAAAATTCGGCGAGTCTTCCGTAAGGTCAGAGAATGGCGCAAAGGGCATGGTGGCGCGGACGGTGCCATCGTCATTAAGCAAAGTCAGTGAAACCTCTGTAATCTTTGCCGGAATCCGCGTTGTTCGGCCGACGCGAGGATCGTTCCCAATCATCACGAATGGAAAAACGCCGTTGGGTCGCGAGCCAAGTATGGACGGGTTGGGATTGAAGAATGAACCCGTAAATGTCGGCACCGTATCCAGTCCGGTCATCACGCCGCCAATGGTGCTGGTAGTGATAGTGGTTTTTATTTTTGAAGCGTTGCTTGCCGGCCCATTGCCGGCCATATTCGCATCGGATGAAAAGCTGCCTTTGGATGTATCTGCGCCGCTTGGAAACACAAGAAGCGGGGCCGAGCTAACGGGCTGCCCGATGGAACCGTCGACAGCAGCCACCGGCATTCTTGCATAACCGGCCGAGCCGTTGGGCGCGGCAATATCGTTTTGGGCAAAGCTGATACCGGCCAAGCCAACAACGAGAAGTAGTCCGAGAAACGCGCGTGAGGAAAGCGCATTACGTGAAATCGTGAACATTTGCTTATCTCCTGGGGGAGCGGAGCTTGCTCCTAACGCCAGATTCCAGACTCGAAACTGGCGCAACAAACATACGCCTACTCTGGCCAGCTCTGCAATCCCAAGTCTCTGAATTAAACAACTTTTTACATAAAAAGCGTATTAGTCCATTTCGTCCCAGGGCCGTAAGGCCTCGGGGGCGCAATCGATCTTGGCAAGTCCAACTTCCTTCAGTGTTGCGTCCCAAAGAAAAATGGCACCGGGAAACCGGTGCCATTTGTAAAGATAAAAAAGTTGCTTTTAGTGGCAAAGAGTTGCAGGCGCAGTCAATGCTGTGAGATCAGGGTAGCTATAAGCACCGTGAAGAGCATCAGACGGGACCGTCTCTGCAAACCATTGCAGCAGGGCCTCGGTTTGCGGATGGTAGGTCGTAGGCACTCCTGCAACTTTCAGGGTTACTGGGAAGGTTGCATTCGCCAGTACCTCAACCGGGTCGCCGGTTTCCAGGTTGCCCTGGCAAACACCAGGTTCGCCGGGGAACTGCCAGCGCGGAGTCACGTTGTTGACGAAAGGATCGTCGAACGTTTCTGCGATTTCGTGGCTGATCGCGGTTACGTCTTGAAATCCTCCACCAAAGATTCCCGGGGAAATCCAGCTCGCAAACTGGGTAGTCCAGCAGTGCTCCGGCGTGCCCAGATCGGTGAAGTATGTGTGGAAACCAAGAACACAGCAGCTGCCGCGCTGTTGCGGGTTGTTGGGATTGAACGAGTACAGGAACGTGTTGGGCAACAACGGCAGATTGAAGGAATCGGTGGTGAAGTTGCCGGCGTCAATTTCATTGTTCACGATGATGCCAAGCTGCTGGTTGAAGAACAGGTTCAGCATCAGCACAAAGCGGTTACCATCGGCAGCAATGCCGGATTGATAGTTGATTGTCTGAACATTCTGTCCGCGGAAGCGAACTGTCACGAATTTCGGCACTGTGATCGTAATGTTGTCAACGACGGTCGGGGCCAGTTCAGTGTGCCAGTTGGGATCCATTGAGCTGGCAAACTCAGCACGCTGAACTGCGTCTGAAAACTGCGTGGATTCGGCTGGAATTCCCGCAGTGGCATCGTGCTCATACTTGAACCGCTGGAAGTTAGGGGAATTCAGCGCTGGCACCACAAATCGAGTCGCATCCACGGTGTCAAAAACTGTGCCGTCCGCATTCAGCAGCTTCAGGGACACAGAGACGATCTTGGTTGGAATCGTGGTGATATGGCCCAGGGACGGATCGTTGCCAACCATGGTGTAAGGGAACGTTACGCCGTTCACAGTGAATGACCGGGTAAAGTTCGGAACGGAAATAACGTTGGGGACGGCGCCAGGATTGCCGGCAATTGCGTTCGGGCCGGTTGAATCGTCGGCCACCAGTTCTGACGGCACGCTGTGGATCAACTGCGGAGTTACGGCCTGGGCTGCTCCAGCGGCATCCGAGTTGGCTCCTACCTGTGCCTGGGCTGCAGCTGTAAGGTTTTGGGCAAACGAGCTTCCTACCATGCCAAGCGCGAGCAGGGCGCTTAGGCAAATCGATTTCCTGAACATATTTTGTGTCACTCCTGAAGTGAGGGTTGGGCAAATCAAGTACAACAAAAGACAGCTGTTCGCGCGCTTGTCCGCCTACATTCGTGAAGTGGGAGACGTTCGAGCAACTCGCGAGGGTGTACCCAAGATACCCTGTAAGGTATTCCCTGTAAATAGCGAAATGCGGCAAACATGCGATTTCTATTGGGGTTTGCGCACTGCCCATCTAATCCCTGCTCATCTAACCCCGCTGGAACTCGTGGCGCGCCTTTCCCGGAACGGAACAAACTGTGCCTTATTGGCGCGCAGCCATGGTGGCTAATCGCCCACTTCTAAAAAGGTTATAATTCCCTCCCCGACCTGCATCTAATGGGCAGATGCCGGACGACGTTCCTCAAACCGCTGCCAGTGACCTTAATTCCAGATGGCCTGAATCCCTGCGGGCTTTGCGTCATCGCAACTATCAATTATTTTTTGCCGGCCAATTGATTTCGCTCATTGGCACATGGATGGACCAGGTTGCCGAGGCATGGCTGGTCTATCGGCTGACCGGATCGGCCTTGCTCTTGGGGACCGTGGCATTTGCCTCGCAGATTCCGGTCTTCCTGCTCGCACCCATCGGCGGGGCGCTGGCCGACCGCTTTGACCGCCGAAAAATCCTGATTTTCACTCAGTCCTCGATGATGTTTCTTACCTTCATTCTGGCCTGGGTCACGCTTTCCAACCGCGTAAAGATTTGGCACGTTGTCACGCTTGCCGCGCTTACTGGCGTGGTCAACGCAATTGATCTGCCGGCTCGCCAGGCGTTTGTGGTCGATATGGTTTCTCGCGCCGACTTGGTCAACGCCATCGCGCTCAATTCGTCCATGTTCAACGGCGCGCGCGTGGTGGGACCGGCCCTTGCGGGCATTGTGGTTGCCGCCATTGGTGAAGGCTGGTGCTTCTTTGCCAATGGCATCAGCTTTCTGGCGGTAATCGCCGGTCTGGCAATGATGAAGATCGACCGTCCACGCATGGCAATTCAAGGTTCTCCGCTGGAAAATATTATTGAAGGGTTCAAGTTCGTCGGAAAGAGTGGTCCGGTTCGCGCCCTTATATTGCTGCTGGGACTGGTGAGCTTTACCGCTATGCCTTACGCCGTGCTGATGCCGCTCTTTGCCGACAAGGTTCTCCACGGCGGCGCTCAGGCTCTGGGCCTGCTCATGGGCTGCTCGGGCGTGGGCGCGTTGTGCGGCGCGCTGACCATGGCGATGAGAAAGAGCCTCAAGGGCCTGAGTCTCTGGGTAGCAGTTTCATGCGCCGGATTTGGCCTGGCCCTGCTGGTGTTTTCCTTTTCCCGGATGCTCTGGCTTTCTGCGTTGCTGCTGGTCCCGGCCGGCTTCTGCATGATGATTCAGATGGCCTCTTCCAATACGCTCATTCAAAGCATGGTGCCTGATCGCCTGCGCGGACGCGTGATGTCTGTCTACGCCATGACTTTTATGGGGATGGCACCTTTGGGCGCGCTGCTCGCCGGCAGCCTCGCACACAAACTCGGCGCGCCGATGACCGCCGGAATTGGCGGAGTGGTGGCCATGGTGGGAGCTGCAGTCTTCGGATCCAAACTTCCAGCTATCCGGTCCGCGGCGCGGGAAATGATCGTGGCGCAGCAGATTGCCGGGGGTACGCCAGCGCAGGAGATGACGGGCAGGGTATTTACCAAGAATGGCGACGACGCAGTTGTATCGGATCCAGATACGCTGCGGGCCTCGTCCAATATCTAGATCGCCATCTTCTTCAGCAACGCAATCTGCCCGGAGTGGTAGACCGCATGCTGCGTCGCGCTTTGGAAAAGCCTGTAGAAGTTGTACGTTCTGCCTGGGACAGTTGCTTCCAGCCGCTCATCGCCAAAACTTTTGATGGTCTCCACCAGCCTTAGATGTTCATCGAAGAAGGTGCTGATCGCCTGCTTCCATGCTTGTTCATTCATATCCTTCACCGGAGGCCAGTCCAGCTCTTTGGGCATCGTCGACCATGCCGGGATCGGCGTTCCCTGAATCGCGCCGGAAAAGAATTTGATCCAGGCATTCACATGGACGACGATCTCCCAGATCGAATGCGCATTCGGAATGGGATGGGCCTTGGCCTGTTCAGCGGTAACGCCGTTAAGGATTTCCCGCAGCGAGTCTCCGTACCACGCTTCTCCATTGATGGTCGAAGCTAATTGATATGCGATGCGATTGCATTCTGTCGTCATAACAAAAACAATAAACCACAAAGGACACAAAGGAACACGAAGATTTTTTGCACAGCGTGACAAACCTTCGTGTTTCTTCGTGTCCTTTGTGGTTAAAGCTCTTTGTTTAGGCTCTTACGTACTTCCCGGCATCAATCAGCCGCGCAGCAATCTGTTGCGTCAGCGCGATCACATTGAACGGCTCATGCTTGAACAGCCGCCGCAGGATGACCATCTGCGTGCGCAGCATGTCGCCTTCTGAAACTGCAGCCACAACTTTCTTCGCCGCCGCTTCAAGTTTGTCCATCGAATGAGTTAGGCTGACCTGGGCCATGGCAATAGCCAGAGCGCACTTGGCTTCACCCTGGCGTTCAATCAGCTTCTGCGTGCGCAGTACCACGGAATCCATGGCAAACACTTCAATCACCATGTCTGCAATGGCAGAAAGGATTTCCTGCTGCTGCTCAATCGCGGCCATGTACTTTTGCACCGCCGCTCCGGCCAGCATCAGCGCGGCTTTCTTTGCGTTGCTTACCAGCGTGCGCTCGGCAGCCAGCGGGCCTTCCAACGGCTCCGCCGTGCTCGGGCCTGACATGATTTCTTCCGTCAGCTTCTTGATGGCCGGCATCAGCGGCAACTGGCCCTTCATGGCTCGCTTCAGCAGCCATCCGGTGATGATCATGCGGTTAATTTCATTGGTGCCTTCAAAGATGCGGTTCACGCGCGCGTCGCGGTACGACCGTTCCGCCGGATACTCTTCCACAAAGCCGTAACCGCCATACACCTGGACCGTCTCGTCGACCACATAATCCAGCATCTCCGAGCCAAACACTTTCAGGATGGAGCACTCGACCGCATACTCTTCAATGTTCTTGGCCGTTTCCTTGTAGACGTCGGGCGAGTTCTTGTCGATCTCTGACATCGCCGCGTCGATCATGCCCACCGTGCGGTATGACATGCTCTCGCCCGTATAAATCGCGGAAGCCATGTTGGCCAGCTTTTCCTGGATGATGCCGAAATCAGCCAGCGTCTTGCCAAAAGCTTTTCGCTGCTTGGCGTATCCGATCGTGTTGTTAAGCGAGTTGCGCGCTCCGCCCACCACGCCCGCGCCCAGTTTGTAGCGGCCGATGTTCAGCGTGTTGAAGGCGATCACGTGACCTTTGCCGATTTCGCCCAGCAGGTTCTCTTTGGGAACGCGGCAGTCATTCAGGATGATCGGTGTGGTCGAAGAGCCGCGGATGCCCATCTTCTTTTCTTCCGCGCCCGACTGGAAGCCCGGGAAGCCACGCTCCACGATGAACGCCGAGAATTTTTCGCCATCCACCTTGGCGAAGATGATGACCACGTCGGCAAAGCCGCCGTTGGTGATCCACATCTTCTCCCCGTTCAGGATCCATTCTTTGCCGTCGGGAGAGAGCACAGCCTTGGTGCGAGCGTTCATGGCGTCCGATGCAGACGTGGATTCCGACAGCGCATACGCGGCGATCAATTCTCCAGTCGCCAGCTTGGGCAGATACTTTGCCTTCTGCTCCGGCGTGCCGAAATAGACAATCGGCAGCGTGCCGATGCCGGTGTGCCCGCCGAAGGCCACGCTGAAGCTGCCGGAGACGGAGATGTGCTCCGCGATGATGGCAGAGGCGATCTTGTCCATGTCCGAACCGCCGTACTGCTCCGGGATGTCCACGTTGGCAATGCCGATTTCACATGCCTTGCGGATCAGCCCGCAGGTGACATCGAACTCCTTATGCTCGATCTTTTCCGCGTTGGGCAGGATCTCATTGCGGGCAAACTCTTCTGTAGTCTGCGCGATCTGCTGGTGCTCTTCACTCAGGTCTTCCAGGGTAAAGACCTGGTCAGTTGCGTGCTCGTCGATAAGAAAACTTCCGCCCGCCAGTTTGATTTTGTTTGGGACTGCTACTGTAGCCATTGTTTCTCCTCTTTTTTAACCACAAAAGGACCATTTACCACAGAGGACACAGAGGAACACGGAGTCAGTTCCATTCCGTCCCCTCGACAAACCGCTTTATTCCATCCTTAAGATGACGAACATGAAAATTGATGAGTAACCCAACATTCTTCTTGCTCAGCCGCATGTACGAGATCAATTGTGCTTCGTGCACAGGAGCAATTCTCTCCACACACTTCAGTTCAACGATCACGCAATCATTAACGACCAAATCGATTCTGTAACCGAGGTCTATCCGAACGCCGTCATAATTGACGGGTAATTCAACCTGCTGTTCAACCTTTAGTCCTGCCTTACGCAATTCATGAACCAGACACGCTTCATACGCACTTTCCAACAGCCCAGGACCGAGCGCAGAATGCACCTTCATCGCAGCTCCGATAATAGCGTGAGTAACCTGATTTACTCCGGTTACCTCTGTGGCACTCTGTGCCCTCTGTGGTGAAGAACTCATGCAATGTTCTCGAAAATCCCAGCCGCGCCCATGCCGCCGCCGATGCACATCGTCACTATTCCGTACTTGCCATTGCGCCTCTTCAATTCTCGCAAGATCGTCGCCGTCAGCTTCGCTCCGGTGCATCCTAAAGGATGTCCCAACGCCACCGCTCCGCCATTGGGATTGATCTTGTTTGGATCAAGCCCAGCTTCCTTGATCACAGAAAGCGCCTGCGCGGCAAACGCTTCGTTCAACTCAAATACGTCGATGTCTTCCAGCTTCAGCCCCGCCATCTTGAGTACCTTGGGAATGGCATATACCGGTCCCAGCCCCATCTCTTCCGGCAGATAGCCCGCCGTGGCAAAGGCTACAAAACGAGCCATTGGTTTGACGCCGAGTTCCCGGGCTT
>Ga0105245_10002280_pt1 | contig 17350 bp, 18 predicted proteins | sample KBSM54metaG_FD_81523 | JGI IMG/M metagenome (GOLD analysis project Ga0105245, IMG submission 81523) | Miscanthus rhizosphere microbial communities from Kellogg Biological Station, Michigan, USA - KBS M5-4 metaG | ecosystem: Host-associated > Plants > Roots > Rhizosphere > Soil | place...
GACGTCAGCTGGGTCGTGCCCACCGTTCAGGTCCATTCCCCGACCGTTGCGATCGGCACCCCGTTCCACACCTGGCAGGTGGTGGCGCAGGGCAAGAGTCCGGGCGCGCACAAGGCCATGGTGCAGGCCGCCAAGGCGATGGCGGGGCTCGGCGTCCGGGCGCTGACGGAACCGGACCTGATCGCCGCCGCCAAGGCCGACCTGAACAAGCGCACCACCCGCACCCCCTATGTCAGCCCGCTGCCGGACAGCGTGGCGCCACCGCTGGACATGTCGCTGGCCTGACCCGACCGGGTCCGGCGAACAAATTTTTTGCAGTGCAGAGCACGATTTAGCGTGCTTTGGCGCCGATTTGCCGAAGCGATGTGCGGCGCAGCGAGTTTCTGCCCAAGCAAAAATCACGACCCTTCGCCATCCTGCGAATTGTCAATCCGGGGACGTTGACCTCCGGGGCATTTGGTGTGCCATCTTACCAAAGGGACACCCGACGCTGCCGCCCGGCGGCGCGCCGCAACACACCAGAACCAGACACGGGGACAACGATGCTGGACAACGAACTGCGAACCATGATCGACGAGGTGAAGGACGGCCGCATGGACCGCCGCGGCTTCGTTCAGCGTATGCTGGCTTTCGGTCTCACCGCGCCCATGGCCACCCAGATTCTGGCCGTCGGCGGCGTCGCCATGGCCGAGGGCCCGTCCGTCTACAAGCCGACCAAACGGGGCGGCGGCGGCGCGCTGAAACTGCTGTGGTGGCAGGGACCAACCCTGCTCAATCCGCATTTCGCTACCGGCACCAAGGACCAGGACGGCTCGCGGCTGTTCTATGAGCCGCTCGCCTGCTGGGATCCGGACGGCAACATGAAGCTGGTTCTCGCCGCCGAGATTCCCTCGCTGCAGAATGGCGGGCTGGCCGCCGACGGCATGTCCGTGACCTGGAAGCTCAAGCCCGGCGTGAAATGGCACGACGGCAAGCCCTTCACCGCCGATGACGTGGTGTTCAACTGGGAATACGCCCGCGATCCCGCCACCGCCGCCGTGACCATCGGCATTCACCGCGACATATCAGTCGAGAAGGTCGACGACCTCACGGTCCGTATCGTCTTCAAGAAGCCGACGCCGTTCTGGGCCGATGCCTTTGTCGGCGCCACCGGCAGCATCATCCCAAAACATTTGTTCGCGGAATATAAAGGCGCCAAGTCCCGCGAGGCCCCGAACAACCTCATCCCCGTCGGCACCGGTCCCTACAAATTCGTCGAGTTCAGGCCGGGCGACGTCATCCGCGGCGAGCTCTATTCCGACTACCACATGTCGAACCGCCCCCACTTCGACACCATCGAAATGAAGGGCGGCGGCGATGCCGTCTCGGCCGCGCGCGCCGTCATCCAGACCGGCGAATATGATTTCGGCTGGAACATCCAGGTGGAAGACGATGTCCTCCTGCGGCTGGAAAAGGGCGGCAAGGGCAAGACCGTGTATGCGGTCGGCGGCGATACCGAATTCATCGCGCTGAACTTCACCGATCCCAACACCGAAGTCGACGGCGAGCGCTCCTCGATCAAGACCAAGCATCCGCTGCTGTCCGATCCGGCCGTGCGCAAGGCGCTTTCCCTGCTGGTCGATCGCGACGCCATCAAGAAGGTCATCTACGGCCGGGCCGGACGCACCACGCCCAATTTCCTCAACGGCCCCGAACAATTCGTCTCCAAGAACACCAGCTGGGAATTCTCAATCGAGAAGGCGGCCAAGCTGCTGGAGGATGCCGGATGGAAAGCGGGTGCGGACGGCATCCGCGAAAAAGACGGCAAGAAGCTGAAGCTGCTGTACCAGACCGCGATCAACGGGCCGCGCCAGAAGACCCAGGCCATCGTCAAGCAGGCCTGCCAGAAGGCCGGCATCGATGTGGAGTTGAAATCGGTGGTCGCCTCGGTGTTCTTCTCCTCCGACGTCGCCAATCCCGACACCTACGCCAAGTTCTACGCCGACCTCGAGATGTTCCAGATCCCGATGAGCCAGCCCGATCCGGCACAGCACATGCGCCGCTATCATTCGCGCTTCGTGGCCACCAAGGAGAACAAGTGGCAGGGCACGAATTTCCCGCGCTGGGTCAACAAGGATTACGACGAGGCAATCGATGCGGCGGAGAACGAAACCGACCCGGTCAAGCGCGCCGCGCTTTATATCAAGTGCAACGACCTGATGTTTCAGGACACGGTGTTCATCCCGGCGATGCACCGCCTGAAAGTGGAAGCGGCCGCCAATTCGCTGCGGCCGGTGGTCAGCGGCTGGGCCAACGAAACCGATAATCTGTTCGACTGGTACCGGGAGGCGACGGGATAATCGCGACGGGATTTTTCCCTCATGAGCCAGTATGTGCTGCGTCGTCTCCTGATCGCGGTTCCGAGCCTGCTCGGCATCTCGCTCGTGCTGTTCATCGTGCTGGCGCTGGCGCCCGGCGATCCCTTCAGTGAACTCGCGACCAATCCCAACGTGCCGCCCGAAGTAGCTGCCGCGCTTCGGGCCAAGTTCGGCCTCGACGACCCGATCTATCTGCGTTACCTGCACTGGATCACGGCCATGCTGCGGGGCGACTGGGGCTTTTCCTTTGTCAGCCGGATGAACGTCGACACGCTGATCCTGCAGCGCCTGCCGACGACGCTCTATGTGATCGGCTCCGCGCAACTGCTGGCGCTCATGATCGCGATACCGGTCGGGGTCTATGCCGCGACGCGGCCCTACTCGATCTTCGACCGGATCGCCAACACGCTCGCCTTTATCGGCTTTTCGCTGCCGACCTTCTTCACCGGTCTTTTGTTCATCCTGGTGTTTTCGATCACGCTGGACTGGCTGCCTTTCGTCTACACCACCGACATCAAGGCCACCGGCTTCCGCTGGGTGATCGAACAGGTTCGGCAGGCCATCATGCCGGTGATGGTGCTCGGGCTGTTTCAGGCCGCCTCGATGACGCGCTTCGTGCGCTCGGCCATGCTCGACGTGATCCGCCTCGACTACGTCACCACCGCCCGCGCCAAGGGCCTCGGGCAGGCCCGGGTGATCGTCAAGCATGCGATGCGCAATGCGATGATCCCGGTCGTCACGCTGGTCGCGCTGCAGATGCCGGCCGTGTTCGGCGGCGCCATCGTCACCGAGCAGATTTTTCGCATTCCGGGCATCGGTTCGCTCCTGATCTCCTCCATCCTCTCCAACGACACGCCGGTCGTGATGGCCGTGGCCTTCGTGTTCTCCTGTCTCGTCGTGCTCTTCAATCTCATCGCGGATGTGCTTTATGGCTGGCTTGACCCTCGCATCTCCCTCCGCTGAGCGGCGGCCGGCCTGGTCGCCCTGGCGCGAGACCTGGCGGCGCTATCGCCGCCACAAGCTCGCCGTGGTCAGCGCGGTCCTCTTGCTCATCCTGATCGCGGCGGTGGTGTTCGGCCCCTTCGTCTGGCGCGTCAGCATCAACGACATCGATTTCAACGCGCGCCTCGAAGGCCCCTCGCTCGCCCATCCCTTCGGCACCGATGATCTCGGGCAGGATATTCTCGCCCGCATGATCTACGGCGGACGCATCTCGCTCGCGGTGGGCTTAGCCGCGATGGCGGTCGCCGTCATCGTCGGCACGCTCATCGGCGCGCTCGCCGGCATGTCGCGCGGCGCGCTCGGGCATGCGCTGATGTGGCTCACCGACCTGTTCCTGTCGCTGCCGCAACTGCCGCTGCTGCTGCTCCTGATCTATTTGTTCCGCGACGGGCTCAAGGCCGCCTTCGGCCCCGAGGGTGGCATCTTCATTCTCATCGTGCTCGTCATTGGCGGCCTGCGCTGGATGCCGGTTGCCCGCCTGGTGCGCGCGCAATTCCTCTCGCTGCGCGAAAAGGATTTTGTCGAAGCCGCCCGCGCGCTCGGCGCCAGTCCGCTGCGGCAGGTGGTGCGTCACATCCTGCCCAACGCGCTGGGACCGGTGATCATCGCCGGCACCATCGACGTCGCCGCCGCCATCATCGCGGAATCGACCCTGTCGTTTCTCGGCCTGGGCTTCCCGCCCGACACCCCGACCTGGGGCCGGCTGCTGTTCGACGCCAAGGACTTTCTCGATATCGCCGCCCACTGGGCGCTGTTTCCGGGCGGCGCGATCTTCGTAGCCGTCGTCGCCATCAACTTCATCGGCGACGGCATGCGCGACGCGCTCGATGCAAGGCGGGTGATCTGATGGCGCCGCTGCTCGAGATCAAGGGCCTGAAGACTCACTTTTCCACCGATGACGGCATGCTGCAGGCGGTCGACGGCGTCGACATCGCGCTCAACAAGGGCGAGACGCTCTGCGTGGTCGGGGAATCCGGCTGCGGCAAGACCGTCACGGCGATGTCGATCCTGAAGCTGATCCCGATGCCGCCGGGCCGCATCGTCGAAGGCCAGATCCTGTTCGAGGGCCGCGATCTCGTGCCGCTCACCAGCCACGAACTGGACGATATCAGGGCCAAGCAGATCGGCTTCATCTTCCAGGAGCCGATGACCTCGCTCAACCCGGTGCTGTCGATCGGCGAGCAGATCGCCGAAAGCCTGCGCCGCCATGAGGGCCTCTCGAAAAAGGATGCGCTGGCCCGCACAATAGAGATGCTGAAGCTGGTGCAGATCCCCAACGCGGAAGGCCGCGTGAATGATTATCCGCACCAGTTCTCCGGCGGCATGCGCCAGCGCGTCATGATCGCCATGGCGCTGGCCTGCAAGCCAAAACTCGTCATCGCCGACGAGCCGACCACCGCGCTCGACGTCACCATCCAGGCGCAAATCCTCGACCTCCTGCAGGACATGAAGGAACGCTTCGGCATGGCCGTCATGCTGATCACCCACGCGATGGGCGTCGTGGCGGAGACCGCGCAGCGCGTCGTCGTGATGTATGCCGGCAAGGTGGTGGAAGAGGCCGATGTCGACAGCCTGTTCGCAAGCCCGCGCCATCCCTACACGCAGGGCCTGATCCGCTCGATCCCGCGCATCGATCTCGACAGCGCGCACAAGACCCGGCTGGAGGCGATCGGCGGCTCGGTGCCGATCCTGATCAATCCCGCGCCCGGTTGCCGCTTCGCGCCGCGCTGCCGCTTCGCCTTCGCGCCCTGCTCGGTAAAGGAACCGGTGCTGCGCGAGGTCGCACCTGGCCACCGCATGGCCTGTCACCTCGGCGAGACGCAGGGAGCGATCGCATGAGCGAACCCCTGCTCCGCGTCACCGGGCTGAAGAAGCATTTTTCCGTCAAGGGCGGCCTGTTGTCGCGCGAGGTCGGGCGCGTTCATGCGGTGGACGGCGTGTCGTTTGCGGTCAAACGCGGCGAAACGCTCGGGCTGGTCGGCGAGTCCGGTTGCGGCAAGTCCACCACGGCGCGCTGCGTGCTGCGCCTTGTCGAACCCAGCGAAGGCGAGATCGTCTTTGACGGACAGGACATGCGTGGCCTTTCCGGCGGCGACCTGCGCGCCATGCGGCGCAACATGCAGATCGTGTTTCAGGACCCCTTTGCCTCGCTCAATCCGCGCATGACCGTCGGCGCGATCCTTGGCGAAGCCTTCACCATCCACGAACTCACCTCCTCGACAAGCGAGCGGGACGACCGCGTGGCGAGCCTGCTCGTCAAGGTCGGACTGAAGGCCGAGCACATGCGCCGCTACCCGCACGAATTTTCCGGCGGCCAGCGCCAGCGCATCGTGATCGCGCGCGCGCTCGCGGTGGAGCCGAAGTTCATCGTGTGCGACGAGCCGGTGTCCGCGCTCGACGTGTCGATCCAGGCGCAGGTGATCAACCTGCTGGAAGACCTGCAGGCCGAACTCAACCTCACCTATCTGTTCGTCGCCCACGATCTATCCGTGGTGGAGCATATTTCCGACCGCGTGGCGGTGATGTATCTCGGGCGCATCGTCGAACTGGCTGACGCGAGCGATCTCTACCGCCGTCCGCGGCACCCCTATACCCAGGCGCTGCTCTCCGCCGTGCCGGTGCCGGACCCGAAGGTGAAGCGCAAGCGGATCCGCCTGCAAGGCGACGTGCCTAGTCCAATGAACCCGCCGCGCGGCTGTCACTTCCATACCCGTTGCCCGATCGCCGAGCCGCGCTGCCGGGAAAGCGCGCCCGAACTGAAGCAAGGCAGCGACGGGCATTTCGTGGCCTGCCACCTGGCCTGACGGGTACTGGCTGAAACAGGCCCGCCGTTTTTTGAATCGAGCCACTGTCGGGTTCCCTACAGACAGCGGCTTGAATCAGATTTTAACTTAAGGGCATGCCGGGTCGACATGGGGATCGGCGCGCCCCGGCATAGAACGACCCCAGTGGACCTCAGCCCCGAAAGCTGGGGTCGTTTCTTGAACGGCCGCTTTTTTGAAACAGGTCAGAGTTGGCTGCGGCAGATGGCTGGCTTTTTGTCGAAGCTTGCCCAGTGGCGCTCCGACTATCCACCGCTTCTCGTGCGGGCGGCGTCATAAATTCAATCGTCGAAAATAATGCGGCCCCGCCCCGGCAGCGGTTCAACCACTTTTCGCCGGGGCGGGGCCGAGATCGGATCGTGCGCGTTACCTCTGGTGAACGCCGTTTTTGCGAATAATATCAGTAAGCTGGGACAAAAGCTCCCGAAGCCGGGCATTCTCTTCGATCAGCGAATGAGCTTCGTCGGCGCGTTCGTCGCGACGAAGGGCGGGCTCGTCCCCACGAAGGGCATTCTCAAGCAGTGAAAGAGCGTCGTCGGTCGGTTCCTCAACCCAAAATGAGGGTTCTGCGCGTCGGTCTCGCTTATTAAGCTGCGGATGGTCTACTCGCATGATGATACTCCAATTTTAAAAATGCGGAACGAGCCCCCAGTCGTCGCTTTGTCGCGCGCGGAGAATGAGGTGAGTCGGCAGGCAATTTTGCGACTAAAATTGGAAGCGCACGGACTCGACCCCGGCGCTAAAGCGGCGTGATTGCGGCGAATTTTGCAGCGCGCGCGGCGTGGCGCCGCAGCCTGCGCGTGCGAAGTGTGGCGTCTTCGAGCGGAGCATGTCCTCAGGACTGGACCGGCTCGCGTCAGGAAAACGAGTCAAAACAACAATCTAGGACGGGTTCTGATTCAATCAGAGCCGAAAAGTTCTCTCAAAGAAACGTGGCCAGTTGATAAAGCGCGTAAAGAACTTCAAGCCCCATGAGAACGAGCGCTGCGATCATCAGATAAAAACCAAAATGCATGCCGGACTTGAAACCAATGCCTCTCGCGGCCTGTGCCTAATTTGCGCCAGGCCGTAAACCAAACTCGAAACGCGTCGGAAGGGACAAGCCTCCGGCGAACCATGCGTCGGCAACTAGAAATGAAAAGGCCTCCGCCGCCGCGGAAGTGACGCCTTTGTCGTGAACCTCTTCTAGACCGGAGGTCTCTAGTTCGACGCCAGCTTGCCCTGCTCATACACCGTGGAAAATCTTGATTCCCCACAGCACGATGACGATGGCCAGTACCAGCGTAGCCGCCGTCAGTACACTTTCTAAGGAAGCGACTCTCATACTCACTCTCCGCTTCCCAGCCCCGCTAACGGTCTAGGCGATTCGTTGATTCCCCTGCAATCGCATGATCACAATGCTTTGAACGTTACCCCGTGGTTGTGTTTTACAGGTCACACATCTGGGTATAGCGGCGCATTTTCTGCGCCGCTTCGGCATCGCCAAGCGCCAGCTAAAGCGGAAATGCCCGCTTCTCCCGGCGATTTTCGATGGAAGACGATTTACTCGGGCTGGCTTGCCGGAACGTAGGAGCCGGCCGGGACCGGAGCGCTTCGCCGCTGTTCGGCGTGAGCCGCCAGGCGGTCGTATTCCTGCGCCACCTTGAGCAGGCGCCCCTGGTCCTTAACAGCATTCGCGGCTAACGCCCGTGTCTGTTCTGCGCGCTTGCGCCAGTGATCTGCATTGGTCAGGAAATCCGTCATCGGTACGCCTCAAAATAAGATGGCTTGCTCCCCAGCCGCGTAAACATCAGAAAGGACTGCGATACGTCAAAAATTTGGCCTAATCCGATCTGCCGTGTGACGCTGAGGACGTGTGACCTTTTCGCCGAGCCTCATCGTCGTTCCCTTTCCGACGCAAATTCGCCCTCGACTCAATGGAAAGCTCATCGGCGAACCGACGACCGGGCCACCCTGTGAACAGGAATGTGTGATGAGTATCGAACATCCGCCGCACGACAGACCGGCCCGCCGCGATGCATTTCGAATTGTCGAACAGGCCGACAACGTCGTGCCGCTGCGCGACGACAACAGCGTGCGCCAGGTAAATGATGCACTGCATCAGAGCGACGAACTTCTCATCGCCCTGTCGCCGCTGCTCGACGAAGTCGATGGACTCCGGGCAGACGAGACGCCTCAGGAAACCGACAACATTTCCGTGCTGCTCGAAGAGAACGCCCGGCTGCGAAAGCTTGCGGTCAAGCTGTCAAATCTCCTTGGCGATCTTCCCGAGCAGGGCAGTTGAGGCACGGCGCGGCCAAAATCAACGGCAAGCGCCTCGCCGCAGCCAGCATGTCCGGCTGCATTATATGCGGCTGCCTGGCGTTACCCTACCCGGGACGAGGATTTTCACTCTGCCGAGATGGATCGCCGGCCACGGCTGCCCCGCCAGCTCGCAGGTGAGAACGGCAGCTCCGAGCATTGGGAAGCGAGCTTCGACGCCGCGGAACTGCCCGGAGAACGGCTCTGCAATGTCGGCGCCGATTCATTCCGGCCCGGCGTGGCGCGTGACGATGCTGCGGACGCCGGCCGTGCGGCCGACGATGTTGCCTTCAAGCCGAATTGTCTGGGCATCCAAGCCTCCATCCATGAACACCCTGCTGATGCCGGGTGTGTGGTCCCCATGTGCAACCTAAGACAAATCTGCGGCGCAATCATTAAGCTTCGGTTGTTGCCCACAACGTACAGCGGAAGCTTGCGCTTGATTTCCTGATTTGAAAACGGGAACGGTTAGCTCACCGTATTTGTACGTGCCCTTTGCGCCGTGCGGGTATTTCGCTGAAGCCGATCGACTGTTCCACGGTAAAGTGGACGGAAGAGGACGGGAGCCAAACCGAACTATTGGCGTTCCCAACCAGACATGCAGGAAGAAACTCGGGGTGGAAATCAATGGCACTCATCAAAACGGTCGAGACCGGACTCTTTCGAATCCCGCTGACGGTTACCCTCTCCGACAGCACACACGGCGAAATCGCAGCCTTCGAATTGGTGACATGCCGGGTTCGCGATTCGGATGGGGCTGAAGGCACGGGCTATACCTACACCGTCGGCCGTAATGGCGGCGCGATTGCAGACATTCTCAGGCGGGAGATCCCCGAACTGGTTGAGGGCCGGCAAGCCGACGACACCGAAGCGATCTGGCATCACGTCTGGTGGGGCCTGCATTATGGCGGACGCGGCGGACCGCCCGTGCTGGCGCTCTCCGCGCTCGATATCGCCCTGTGGGACCTGAAGGCGCGCCGCGCCGATCTGCCGCTGTTCCGTCTGCTCGGTGGCTTCGACGCCCGCGTGCCCTGTTACGCCGGCGGCATCGACCTCGATCTTTCCGTCGAGGCGCTGCTCAAGCAGACCGACGACAATCTCGCCAAGGGCTTTCGCGCCATCAAGATGAAGGTCGGCCGCCCGGATCTCGCCTCCGACGTCGCGCGCGTGCAGGCGATGCGCCAGCATCTCGGCAGCGGCTTTCCCCTGATGGCGGATGCCAACATGAAATGGACGGTCGAGGAAGCCATTCGCGCCGCGCGCGCCTTGCAGCCCTTCGACCTCACCTGGCTCGAAGAGCCGATCATTCCCGACGACATTGCCGGCCATGCCCGCATCATGGCAGCCGGCGGCGTGCCGATCGCGGCCGGCGAGAACCTGCGCTCGCTGTGGGAGTTCAAGAACTACATTGCGGCCGGCGCGGTGTCCTATCCCGAGCCCGACGTCACCAATTGCGGCGGCGTGACCGGCTTCATGAAGATCGCGCGGCTCGCAGAAGCATTCAATCTGCCGGTCACCAGCCACGGCGCACACGACATCACGGTTCACCTGCTCGCGGCCTGCCCAAATCGTTCCTATCTCGAGGCGCACGGATTCGGACTCGATCGATATATCGAGCATCCGCTCGTCCTCGAGCAAGGCATGGCGCTCGCGCCAATGCGGCCCGGTCATGGCATCACCTTCGACTGGAAGGGATTGGCGCAGCTCGCGCGATAGTCGGAACGGCTTCGCCACCGCAGATCATTCCCCACCGCAGGATTGCCACCGCGTGGATTAAAAAAGCCCGACAACTCCAGGGCGTCACATCCACAAAATTCATGTCGCATGTCCGCAACACCGGCGCGGTTCCTGCTCCGGAACAGCAATTATGACTCCAGTATCTACGCTGCGTAGATCAGTATCCCCTCATAGCACGGCGGATCGAACGTTTTTTTTACGGACTTATTGGGCCTCAAAGGTCGCAGTGCGAAAATGCCTGCGACCTTTTCCCTCGATTTCAGAGGAAGAACAGGAATTCATATGCCCCATTCCATTTTTGCCCGCGACGGCGCGAGCCGCATCGTTTTGAAGCGGGAAAGTCGCGAGGCTGCCGAAAAGAAAGCACGCGAGCTGACTGATCTGGGTTGGTTCGATGTTCGGATTGAAGACGAAGTGCGAATTGAAGAAAGCGGAGTGCTCAGGGAAGCAGCTTCGCGAGCCGGATGAAAGCCGCAGAGCTCTACATTCTCAATCCGCGGCTACGCGTCACTTCGCCCCGGCCTTCTCCAGAATCGCAACCATCTCGCGATAGAGGCGGTTTCGCGCGAGCTTGAGCGGCGTCGATCCGCTGCCATCGGGAATATTGACGTCGGCGCCGGCGTCGACCAAAGCGCGCAGGGTCTCGGTGTGGTTCTTGCCGCCGTCGCCGAGCACGATCGATTCGATCAGCGCGGTCCATTGCAGATTGTTGACGTGATCGAGCGGCGCCTTGGCGGCAATCAGTGTCCGCACGACCTCGGCGTGACCGAGATGCGCGGCCGCAATCAGGGCCGTGCCATCATAGCGGCTGGTGACGGCCTTCGGGTTGCCGCCGCCTTCAATCGCGATCCTGAGCATCGGCACATCGTTGGCGACCGCGGCAATGGTGATGATGTCATAGCGGTCGATGTCCAATTTGTTCGGATCGGCGCCGAGGCGGATCAGGGCGCGCGCGGCATCATGCTGCTTCTGATAGACCGCGACGTGCAGCGGCGTACGATGACGCGCGTCGAGTGCTTCCTTGTTTTCGGCAGAAGCGATGCGCGCTTCGATATCGGCGACGTCGCCACGGGCGGCGGCGGCATGCAGGCCGTGATAGGCGCGCAGTTCGGTCTCGGTCGGCGCGACCTGCGCCGACGCCGGCAGGACGGCCAGCAGCGCGACAAGAAGAGCGGCGAGGAAATGCATCAGGAAGCTCCGGCCACAGGCCATCGGAAAACATAGCGGCGGTGGCACGGCGCACAAGCCGCCTCGGCGTCAGCCGTGTCACGATCTGCGTTTGAGGATATAGCTGTCCATGATCCAGCCATGCCGTTCGCGCGCCTCCTGCCGCGCAGCGACGATGCGAGGACCCACCGCGGCGAGCTCACCGGACATGATGATTTGATCGGGCATACCGAGATAGGCGCCCCACCAGATATGTAGTCCTTCGGGGGTCAACGACTGGAAAGCCGCGCCACCGTCGAGCATTACCACCACGGTATCCGTGCCGGCCGGCCAGCCACCTTCGCGCAGCTGCCGGCCTGTCGTGACCAGGAAGGGCTCGCCGATGTCGTTCAGCGGCAGTGCATGCGCCGCGCACAGCGCCTGGATCGATGTGATGCCCGGAACGACCTCGATCGCCGGCAACGGATCAAGCCGTCGTGCGATCCGCAGGCTGGAATCGTAGAGCGACGGGTCGCCCCAGATCAGCAGCGCAACGCGCCCGGTGCTTCCAAGATGGCCTGCGATCGCTTGCGACCAGGTCGCGGCGACGGCATCGTGCCAATCGTCTACACCTTTGCGGTAATCCGCCTCGCCGGCGTCGCGCACTGGCAGTTCGAACTCTGCGATGCGCGTCTTGTCGTTGGTCAGCACGTCGGCACAGATCGTCCGCCGCAATTCCGCGAGATCGGACTTCGCGGTGCCCTTGCGCGGGATCAGAACGAGATCGGCGGCGTTGACCGCGCGGATCGCGGCAAGCGTGAGCTGCGCGGGATCACCACAGCCGATGCCTATCAGGGAGAGCGTCAGCATGCCTTCAGCGAAGGGCGGCCGCAAACGACCGCCCCTCATGTTGTCGCTATGCAGCGTTGTGCAGGCGCGGGGTAACCAGGCCTTCGGCCGTGACGCCGCGCAATGACTTTGCCAGCGCGAGTACGGCGAGATCAGCCAGCGGCTCGATCACGATGACCAGCGCGTAAGACCCCGCAAAGGTCGCAATGTTGGCGAGGTTGGTGGCGCCGAAGCCCGCACCATAGATCGCCCAGAACGCAACCCACGCCACGATGCCGGACTGATAGGCGGTGGAAAGCGCCAACGCCTGGCGATACTTCAAGTCAACATAGGCGGTATTGTGGGGAATGACGCGCTGGGCCAGCGCCTGGATCGCGAACAGCGGCACCAGCAGCGTCGTCACGTTCATGCCGTATTGCGGCAGGTCGGTCGGCACGAAGAACAGACCTTGCAGCAGAAGACCGAACGCCAGTCCCAACGCGGCAGGTGCGGCACCGAACAGCAGGAATAGTGTGGAACCGAGGATGAAGTGCACCTCGGAGACTCCGACCCGGAAGTGCGGCAGGATCTCGAAAAACGAGAACACCAGCGCTGTGGTCGCAACCGTACGCACGACAAATGACGCGACGCCCTGCTCACGCACGGCATCGGCCGCAAGCTTGAGCGCAACGCCGCCCGCCGCAATTCCCGTCGCATAGCTCAGCACGAGTTTTGCGCCTGTCACGATTTCCGGTTCGATATGCATGGCCTTACGTCCTTCCTGCCGTCACATCCGACGGCGTTGGTGTCAAAAATTGCCCCTTCTGCAGAGTGCGCGTCAAGGGGCGAGCGAGACCCGGCGGCGGCGTCATGACGAAGAACTTCCCGCCAACGCGCCGAACAGGATGACGGCGGCCGTCGTCGCGGCACCCTCCCGGGCAAGTTGCTCCGCAAGCTCTGAGATCGTCGTGCGAATGAGTAGCTCATCGGCGCGTCCCAAGGATTCCGCAAAGAGCGCTGGCGTATTCGGCGCGAGCCCGTGCTCGATCAGCTTGGCGGCCAAAGCCGGGAATGTGCGCCGTCCCATATAGACGACCGTCGTCGCGTCCGGATCGGCGAGCGCCGCCCAGTTCAGGTTCGCGGGCAGTTCGCCCGTGACATCGGCGCCGGTCACGAACTGCACCCGGCGAGAGGTATGACGCCGGGTCAGGGGAATGCCGGCCTGTGCCGCAGCGACGCAGGCCGAGGTGACGCCGGGGATGACCTCATAGCCGATGCCTGCCGCGCGGAGCGCGTCGATCTCCTCTTCCAAACGGCCGAAGATGCCTGCGTCGCCCGATTTCAGCCGCACCACGCGTGCGCCGGTTCCTGCATATTCGATGAGCAGCCGGTTGACATGCTGCTGCTTGGTCGAGGGGCGACCGGCGCGCTTGCCGACAGCGACCAGATTGGCGCCGGAGCGAGCAAGATCGAGGATCGCGCCGGAGGCCAGATCGTCATAGAGCACGACGTCGGCCTCGCGCAGCCGGGCAGCCCCTTTCACCGTCAGGAGTTCGGGATCGCCGGGACCAGCGGAAATGAAGGACACGAACCCGCTCACCGGTCCTCCGCGATCAGATGGAAGAACGTACCGGAGGTGTTATCGCGCCGCGAGCCCGTCTCTGCGACCACCGCGCCTGTCGCATCGCGTACCACCGCGAGCGGCGTATCGGGCTGCGCGATGATCGTCGAATAGTGAAACTCATGGCCGCGCAGCCGTGCGCCGGCCTTGTGCCCAGGTATCGGCGCAGCAAGCTCGGCAAGCCGGTAGCCGAGATGCATGCGACGCCGTGCAAAGCTCGTCTCAAGGCCAAGCAAGCCGACCATCTCGTGGCGTGCGCCGTCGGCATCGGTCAGGGCGGTGCCGAGCGCCATATAGCCCCCACACTCGCCATGCACGGGACGCGTCCTGGCGAAGGCACGCAATGCACTGCGAAACCGCGCGTTAGCCGCGATTCGGCCGGCGTGCAGCTCGGGATAGCCGCCGGGCAACCAGCACACATCGGCGCTCGCATCGGGCCCCTCATCGGCCAGCGGCGAGAACGGCGAGATCTCCGCGCCCGCCACGCGCCAGGCTTCCAGCATGTGCGGATAGACGAAGGAGAACGCCGCATCTCGCGCGAGCGCAATGCGCTGCCCAGGCGGAGAGACCTTCAACTCGCGTGCGGGCGTCGACGACGACCAGGCGCCAGCCGATCGCAGCACGGCATCGAGATCGATGTGCTCGCTGACGAAGCGCGCAGCCTCGGCGATCAAGCCGCTCACCTCCGCCTGCTCTTCCGCCTGCACCAGGCCAAGATGCCGCTTCGGCAAGGTAATCCCGGCATGGCGGGGAAGCGCACCGAACACCGCAATGCCGGCGTCCATCATCGCTCGCCGCACGAGGTCCTCATGCCGCGGGCTCGCGACGCGATTGAGGACCACGCCGGCAAGCCGGACGCCCGCGCGGAAATCGCGCAGTCCGGCGGCGATCGCCGCGGCTGTCTGCGCCTGGCCGGATGGATCGATCACGAGCAGCACCGGCCAATTCATCATCTCCGCAATGTCGGCCGTTGCACCGGTGCCTGTGACACCGCGCGCGGCGACGCCATCGAACAGACCCATCGAGCCCTCGGCAAGCACGATATCCGCATCCGCCCCGCGGCCGATCAGGCGCGCGATCGTCTCGCGATCCATGGCCCAGCTATCGACGTTGACGGAGGTGCGCCCGGTTGCTGCCGCGTGAAAGGCCGGATCGATATAGTCGGGGCCGCTCTTGAGGCACTGCACGGTCAGCCCGCGGTCGCGCCAGGCGCGCGCGAGCGCCAGCGTCAGCGTCGTCTTGCCGACCCCGGATGCGGGCGCCGAGATGACGAGGCCTGTGGCCATCACGACGCCTCCGGAAAGCGCGGTGCCGCTCCGACCGGCCGGTAGCGGCGGTCATAATCAACAGCATAAAGGCGGCTCTCGGCAAACTGCTCCGCGCCCAACGTTTTGCCGACCAGAATGAGTGCAGTGCGCTCGAGCTCGGTGCCGATGGCCGCGTCGACCGTCGCAAGTGTGGCGCGCACGATACGCTGATCCGGCCAGCTCGCGCGCCAGACGATCGCGACCGGGCAGTTGGCGCCGTAATGCGGCGCAAGCTCCGCGATGACCTTGTCGAGCAGATGGATCGACAGATGGATGGCGAGCACGGCGCCGGTCGCGGCAAAGGCAGCAAGCTGCTCGCCCTCCGGCATCGCGCTCGCCCGACCCGGTGTGCGCGTCAGCACGACGGATTGGGCAAGGCCCGGTAGCGTGAGCTCGGCCTCAAGCGCTGCGGCTGCGGCTGAGAAGGCCGGCACGCCCGGCGTGACGGTGTAGGAAATGCCAAGCGCGCGCAGGCGGCGCAACTGCTCGCCCATCGCCGACCAGATCGAGAGATCGCCGGAATGCAGCCGTGCCACGTCCTTGCCTTCCGCATGCGCGGCAGCGATCTCGGCGATGATCCCGCCGAGCGACAGCGGCGCCGTGTTGACGATCCGCGCGCCGGGCGGGCAATGCGCAAGCACGCCTTCCGGCACGAGCGACCCGGCATAGAGACAAACCGGACAAGCCGCGATCAGGTCACGTCCGCGCAAAGTGAGCAGATCGGCGGCACCTGGGCCGGCGCCAATGAAGTGCACCGTCATTCGCCCTCTCCTTCGGCAATCGCCGCGGTGGCTGTTCGATCCTGCGAGACCGTTCGTGTCGAGATCAGGCGCGCGTGGCGCCCGGCCGCTGCGAGCGCGGCGGCTTCGGCGACTGAACCCGTGCCGAATCTTGCCGTGACGAACTCCGACCTGGTCAGCGTTGCAACACCAGCCAGCACCTCAGCCGGAACGGACTTGATGGGCACGCCGAGTTCACGCGCCAGGCGTTTCAGCGCGTCCGATTCCACCTTGTCGCTCACCGTCGCGACTGCAGCGATGCCCTCGCGGCCGCCGGCGGCGACGAGCGCCTCGCGCAGCGAGGCAAGCGTCACGTCGCGCCTGAATCCCAAACCCGCCACCCTCATCTGACCGCACTCCATTGCACGACCGCTCGCGCCGCCTCCCAGGATCGGTACCGCCCCAGTGGAACGGCATGAGCAATCTCGACGCGCATTAGCTCGCCGCCGTGGCGTTGATGAAGGTCCGCGAGAAGCGCCTCGGTCTCCAGCGTCACGGCATGCGCCACCAATCGCGTGCCTGTCTCCAAGCGCGACCAGACGGCATCGAACATCGCCGTGTTGAGGCCGCCGCCGATAAACACTGCGTCCGGCGTGTCAAAGCCCGAAAGGATGTCGGGCGCCGTTCCCTCCTTGACAGTGATCCGATGCGTCAGGCCAAAGGCCGCTGCATTGCTCCGAATGTTTGCAACACGATCTTCGCGTGCCTCGATCGCAATCGCCGTTCCCCCGCACAAGGCCCATTCGACCGAGATCGAGCCGGAGCCTGCGCCGATGTCCCACAATCGTTCGCCAGGCCGCGGCGCAAGCACCGAAAGCGCAAGCGCGCGCATCGGCCGTTTGGTGATCTGGCCGTCGTGCGCAAGGAGATCATCCGGGAGACCAGGGCTGCGCGCGATCCCCTGCGATCCCCTCGCCTCCAGCGCAACCGCTACGAGACCGTCGCCGGACTCGGCCGCGTAACTGTCGGCGCGATGCAGCCTGACGCGTTCGCGCGGGCCGCCAAGGGCCGAGAGGCTCCAGATCGTTGACTGACCCCAGCCGTGGTCCGTCAGCCATGTTGCGAGCTCGCCGCCCGCCTTGCCGTCCCGCACCAGGCAAATGACCTGCGCGCCACGCGTCAGATGCGGCACCAGCCGTTCGAAAGGCGCAGCGTGGAGTCCGAGACAGACGACGGATTCCAGGCGCCAGCCCAACCGCGCCGCCACGAGTGAGAATGTCGAAGGTGCGGAATGGGCGATCCACTCGCCTACCTCGAGGCTCTCGGCAAGAGTTCCGCCGACGCCGTGCCAGAACGGATCGCCGGAAGCGAGCACCGCTGTCGGACGACCGCGACGGCTCAGCACGCTGTCCGCATCGAACGGGATGGGCCACGGACGGCCGCGATTGCCAACGCCTGCAAGCGCGAGATGGCGTTCGCCGCCAAAGACGACTTCGGCCTGGGCAAGCGC
>Ga0105245_10002283_pt1 | contig 17346 bp, 15 predicted proteins | sample KBSM54metaG_FD_81523 | JGI IMG/M metagenome (GOLD analysis project Ga0105245, IMG submission 81523) | Miscanthus rhizosphere microbial communities from Kellogg Biological Station, Michigan, USA - KBS M5-4 metaG | ecosystem: Host-associated > Plants > Roots > Rhizosphere > Soil | place...
CGACCCGGACTCCGCGCTTCACGCTTCAAGCACAGCGTTGCACGCAGCGGGCGCGCGATTACTGCTCCGGGCTCAAGCCAAGGGAACGGCGCGCGCCGATATGAATGGGGACGACCTGTTCGCCCTGATGTCGGCGCTCGCCTGGCTCGCCGGCCAATCCGTATTCGCGCCACGGGCCGATAATCTCTTTCACCTGATTACGAGCGCTATCCTGACTAATCAGGCTGGCAGCGGTACCAAGAAGTCACGTGTACCGAGAAAATAGCCGAGTATCAGGAACGGCCTCGACTTCAAAACCGCCGTCTGTAAGCCGCTGTCACACACCAAACGATCGGAATTATGTTCACACATTGTTCACACCATTTGGATTCATGGGGGTCCATGGTTAGAAAAGAGCGACTCCGTTATACCTAGAATCCACCAGATACGGCTGGTTCGGATGCACTCGGATGACGCGAAACGGTTTCGATTCCCGTTAGCGCTACCAATTTCTGATAGACTTACAGCCCAAGAGTGACAACGCGCAGTGCGCCAGCCTAAAAGCTCGGCTTTGCATCGGTGAACCCCGTCGCTTCCGAGGTCTCCGTCGTCTTTCGTGAAATCCTAGCAATTACAACAATCCTGGGGGATCTGCTTTCGCTCAAACAGCAACCCCAGCAGTTCGAACGGATGCAGTTTGGACACAGTTCTGGCACTGCGCAACGGGCACATGCCCCTATCCGGAGGAATCCAGGCCGTGCTGATCCTCAGTTCCGGGTTTCTGAACCGTCGCCATCCATGTCTGCTACGCACGGCCGTTCACTTGGTCCATCATCCGCCGAAACATTTCTGCCTGTTCAAAGGCGTCGTCAAGGGCGTTGTGGGTGTGAGGAATGCGAGCTGTCTCACGACCAAGGAGAGCAACGATAACTTGATGTTCACGAAACCGGAGCGGTCGAAGAGCTCGTCGCGAATCGACGGGATCGCAGCAGCGGTGAACGCGCTGGCGCGAGCGATTGTGCGGAAGCCGCGTCAGATGAGTATCTATAACACCCGAGGATTGTTGACGTTTGTGCCCTGAGATTGAACGTTGTCGGCGCGAGATCGCATCCATTAAAGAATTGATCCGTACCGGGCATCCGCCAGTGTGTTTTCTGGGACGGTTGCGATGTGATCCAATTCCCTTATGAGAGCCATCATCTGCACAGACTACTCTGGCCATCTCCGGAAACTCATCTGGCTGACGGAGAATAAGACAGGGATCTCCGGGGGAATCTGTGAACCCGACACCAATCCTCACGCTACTTATCACGTGGACGGGACATACCATCACAAACTCACGCACTGCGGTCGCACGGTCAAGATCTCAACACCGGGAAAAAAGACACCGCACTGTCGATCACGGCCAAGCAATAACTCCTCGGCACGGCCGCCTTTTATGCCGATGACACCATGACACGGCTTCCCCGGTTCACGCCTGACGGCAGAGTGAACCATTGTCGTGCTGGGCCATCAGTCTTCAGCAACATCCGTTGCGCGGCGTTCAATAGCTACATTTTCCATCGAAATCATGAAGTGGCATTCCTGGGCGATACCTATTCGGCCTACGAGGATGGCTCGTTCACGCTCGTTGCCGTGAACGTCTTCTGCTTAGAGTGTTTTCCCAACCACAAGGTTGGGATGATCGTATACAAAGGACGAGGGACGATCGTCGATCAGCAAGCATTCGAAAATGCCGGCGAACCGATCACATAGCTGACACGAACCCCCCATTGCGCCAAGATCGGTTGGTGGACGCGAAGGGCTGTTCTCGCCAGCTATCGCCGCAGTGCCAACGACGGTGCTCCTTCAGAGATATGCGAAGTGTTCGGCGGACGCGCGTGCGTTTATCACTGGCGATCTAACAAACTCCCAAGTTCACCTTTATCTTGTAGCTGCGCAACTCTGATGACCTGCATAGAAAGAATCATGGAGCAAATGGCTTCCCAAACCGCCATGTCAGTGGTAGACTACGTTTAGCTCGCCTGCGAAACAAACGGGTTTTCCGGGGCCTTCCGGGACCCTTGTCCGTTTCCCATTATTAAGCTCCCAGCGGAGCTGATTCCCAAGTTGATTCGAGAGTTCGACCCTTGCCTTGTGCGCACGGTGTCGATCCTTAGTCCGACAAAGGAGCCCTCGTGGCGGAAACAGGATACGTGTATCTAGACGAGCTGCCGTTGATGGAGAGTGCTTTGCTCTCTACGACGCCTCGTTCGCTAGTACAAATCAAGTTTGAGCCCGGACCGTTGATCCCGGAACGCCCTCTCGGGGCCGGCGAACAGTATCGGTTTCACTTCGATATGACGAAGTGTATCGGTTGCAAGTGCTGTGTAGTGGCTTGCAATGAACAAAACGGCAATCCGGCCGCAATCAATTGGCGGCGGGTTGGCGAAGTGGAGGGCGGGCATTACCCGAATACGCAACGTCATCACTTGTCGATGGGCTGCAATCACTGCCTGGAGCCCTCTTGCCTGATCGGATGCCCAGTGGAGGCTTACACCAAAGACCCAATCACGGGCGTGGTCCTGCACAGTGCCGACACCTGCATCGGTTGCCAGTATTGCGTTTGGAATTGCTCTTACGGAGTGCCGCAGTATAACGCCGAGCGTGGAGTCGTGGGCAAGTGCGACATGTGCCATAACCGGCTGAGTGACGGCGACGCTCCCGCGTGCGTGGGAGCCTGCCCGGAAGGCGCGATCGCGATCGAAATCGTGAATATTGCCGAGTGGCGACGCGACTATTTATCCGCAGATGCGCCCGGCTTGCCTTCGGCGGACGATAGCATCTCCACCACGCGTATCACGCTTCCAGATAATTTGATTCCCGACACGGGACGCGTGGACACGCAGCGTGTGGGGCCGGAGCATCCGCACTGGCCGCTGGTGTTCATGCTGGTGCTTACTCAGCTTTCCGTGGGCGCGTTCGTGGTGCTATGGCTGCTCGACATGCTGGGCCGGGGCACTGGACTGACGATTACGGCACTGGCATCGCTTACGCTTGCGGGCATTAGCCTGGGGGCCTCGACGCTGCACTTGGGCCGGCCAATTTATGCGTTTCGTGCGCTCAAGGGTTTACGGCGGTCGTGGCTGAGCCGCGAAGTGCTCACACTCTCACTGTTCGCCGGCGCTGCTTCGGTGTTTGCCGGCATGCTGATATTCAATCTGCCGGGACGGAGCGTCGCGGGTTTTTGCACAGTTCTGGCTGGGCTCGCGGGCGTGACCAGTTCCGCGCGCATCTATGTTGTTCGGGCACGCCCCGCGTGGTTCAGCGCTTATACGTTGGTCGAATTCTATTCAACAGCACTGCTGTTGGGGCCGCTGTTTGTACAGGTATTACTGGTTCAAATTCTAGGAGAAACAATTCCATCCTGGGTCGGGCTAGCCGCGGTGGCGGGTGCATCCGCACAATTGATTGCACAAATGCTCAAGTTCCTGTGGCTTTCGCGCTCCGAAGTGTTTGAATTGCGGGCTTCGTCGCTATTGCTTTCGGGCAGCTTGCAGAATCTGTTCCTGACCCGCTTGGCCGTACTGGCCATCGCCGGCGTCCTGCTGCCGCTGATTGCGGCACGCGGGTGGTTGATCGTTGTAGCTTTTGCCCTGGTGCTAGCCGGGGAATGGCTTGGGCGCTACCTGTTCTTTGTGAGCGTGGTCCCCAAGAACATTGCCGCGGCCTTCACGTCTGGAGAAAGGGCAGCAGCATGAACTGGAAGCGTACGCTTGGCCTGGACAATCTGAGTGAAGAGTATTCGTTCGCGCGAGACGAATCCACAGGCTACACATCGGCGAAAAAAATTCCAGACCACTGGGTGCCCACTACGTGCGGCTATTGCTCGGTCGGTTGCGGTATTGAGATCGGCGTCAAGGATGGCCGCGCGGTCACCTCCCGGCCGTTCGCCGCGCACCCGGTAAATCGCGGCAAGCTGTGCCCCAAGGGCCTTTCCGAGCACTATACTTTGGAATCCGAAAATCGCGCTACGTATCCACTGCTGCGCCAGAACGGCAAGTTGATGCGTATCGGTTGGGACGAAGCATTGTCAGTAATGGCCGAACGGTTTCGGGCGACGCAGAAGGCGTACGGGCCGGAAGCGTTGGGTGTGCTCAGCACCGGACAGTTGGTCACCGAAGAATTCTACACGCTCGGCAAATTGGTACAGCTTGGCTTCGGAACTAACAATTATGACGGCAACACCACGCTATGCATGGCCAGCGCCGTCTCCGGCTACAAGGTGTCATTCGGCAGTGATGGCCCTCCCGGCGCTTATGAAGATATGGAGCGCGCGGACATGGTCCTGCTCATCGGCGCGAACCTCGCCGATAATCATCCGATACTCTGCCAATACCTGGAAGCGAATCGGAATAAGACCCTGATCGTCGCCGATCCGCGCGTCTCGAAGACCGCCATGATGGCGGATATTCATCTACCGCTGAAGCCGCGCTCGGATTTGGCTCTGCTCAATGGCATCGCCCACATTCTCGTCCGTTATAACCTGATCGACCGTGAGTATGTCGACGGGCACACCGCAGGCTTCGCTGAACTGGAGCGCTTCCTTGACCGGTATACACCGGAACGCGTGGCGGAACTCACCGGCTTAAGCGAGGAAACCATCTTCAAGACGGCGGTCTTGTATGGCCGCGCCAAAGCCGGCTTCATCGGGTGGACGATGGGCGTCAATCACAGCACGCTCGGCACCGCCACGGTAAACGCGATCTGTAATCTGGCGCTGCTCACCGGCCACATCGGCCGCGCCGGCGCCTCGCCTTTTTCCATCACGGGCCAGTGCAACGCCATGGGGACACGCGAAGCCGGTTTTGCGTCCAGTCTTCCGGGTTATCGGAAGTTCGAGAGCGCACAGGACCGTGCGGACTTGGCTGCCATCTGGGGCATTGATGAATCACGTATCCCCATCAAACGCGGCCTTGCCTATCCGGATATCGTCGAGGCAGCCGTCGCAAAGAGGATCCGCGCGCTGTGGATCATCGCGACCAATCCCTTGGTTTCTTACCCCAACCAGGATGTCCTGCGGAACGGACTATCCAATCTCGACTTCCTGGTGGTGCAGGACGGTTACCATCCCACGCCCACCACCGAACTGGCCGACCTTGTGCTGCCCGCTGCGATTTGGGGCGAGAAGGAAGGCACCTATACCAACTCCGAGCGCCGCGTGAGCAAAGTGAATCAGGCTGTCGCGCCGCAGGGCGAAGCCCGCTCCGATTTCGACATCTTCCTTGCACTCGCGGAGAAACTGGGATGCCGCGAAGAATTATACTCAGGCTGGACTACGGTTGAAGACGCCTTCAACGAATGGCGCCGCGTCTCGCAAGGTAGGCTGTGCGATTACTCCGGCATCAGTTACGCGTTATTGGCTGAACATGGGGCGGTTCAATGGCCGCTGACGGAAGGTGCAGCTCCGCAGAGGACGTCGCGGCTCTATTCCGACGGCCAGTTCCAGACCCCGGACGGCCGGGCGAAGTTGGTATGCACGGATTGGGCTCCGTTCCCGGAGCAGCCGACTGGGCACTACCCGTTCGTACTCAATACCGGCAGGACCGTGGAACACTGGCACACGCGCACGAAGACCCGCGAGGTTCCGATTCTCGAACGATTGTCGCCGCGAGCGTGGCTCGAAATGAATCCGCGCGATGCGAAAAGGCTGGGCTTGCGTAGCCATGATTCGGTGGACGTCGTCTCGCGCCGCGGCCGCGTGCGTGCGGTTGAGCTGCGCCTCACCGAGATCACGGCGCCGGGCCAGGTGTTCATGCCTTTCCATTTCGCTGAAACCAACGTAAACGAAGTGACACAGGACGCCTTCGACCCCATCTCGCGCGAACCCAACTACAAGCAGTGTGCGGTGCGGGTGGAGCGCTCAGGAGCCAACGCATGAAGCAACAACTGGTGGTGGTCGGCAACGGTATGGCAGGAGTCTCCTGCGTCGAGCAAATTCTCAAGCAGCCGCATAACTTCGACATCACGATCTTTGGCGATGAGACGCACGTCAACTACAACCGCATCCTTTTATCTCTAGTGCTCGCCGGCGAGAAATCCGCTGAGGATATCGTCATCAACGATATCGACTGGTACCAGACCAACGGCATTCGCGCACGCCTGGGTGTAAAGATCGCAAGCATCGACCGCGATAAGAAACTGGTGATCGATGAAGACGGAGGCGTTACCGAGTACGACAAGCTGATCCTAGCCACCGGCAGCAGCGCTTTCATCCCGCCCATCCCCGGCGTTGATAAAAAAAATGTGCATGTTTTCCGCACCTTGGATGACACCCGGGCGCTGCTTGAAAAAGCGCAACCGGGGTTGAAGACGGCCGTGATCGGCGGTGGACTGCTGGGCCTGGAAGCCGCACGCGGGCTGCAAATGCGCGGCTGCGAAGTGACTGTAGTGCATTTGATGGAGACGCTGATGGAGCGCCAGTTGGATGCGACCGGTGGCGATTACCTGAAGCGCAAAATCGAGAGCCTGGGCATTCGGGTAATGCTCCCGCAACAGACGGCGGCACTATTCGGCAACGGCCGGGTAGACGGCCTGCGTTTCGCCTCAGGTGAAGAACTCGAAGCCGATCTGGTGGTCATCGCCGCCGGCATCCGACCTAATGCCGAACTCGGGCGTAAAGCAGGTCTTGAAGTGCGTCGCGGCATCGTCGTCAACGACTACATGGAGACATCCGATCCTCACATCTATTCTGTCGGGGAATGTACCGAACATCGCGGACAAACCTTCGGACTGGTAGCGCCGCTGTTTGAACAGGGCCGTGTTCTGGCATCCACTATCGCGGGGAACCGCGGGGCCGCTTTTGCGGGCGCATCACCGGCGACCAAGCTCAAGATCATGGGGGTCGACATTTTCTCGGCCGGGTCCATTGATGAATCCGTGCCGGGCGTCGAGACGGTGCGTTACGAAGACCCCTCGCTGGGTGTGTACAAGAAACTGCTCCTCAAAGATAACCAGCTTCTGGGCATGATCCTGGTGGGCGATATCGAAGACGAGCATACTTACATGGATTGGATGCGTAGCGGGATCGATCTGACGCCGTACCGTCGCCAGATTCTATTCCCGCCGCGCGAGGCGGACCCCGGCCTTGAAGTGGCTGCCATGCCCGATAGCGACATCATCTGCGGATGCAACGGCGTGCGCAAGGGCGATATCGTCCAGGCCATTCACGCCCACGGCATCACTACGCTGGCCGGCCTCAAGGAGCGTACGCGCGCTTCCACTAGTTGCGGAACTTGTACCGGGCTTTGCGAAAAGCTACTGCGCGCCGTGACTCCGGATTTTCAAGAAGAGACCAGAACTACACTGTGCTCCTGCGTGCCATTCTCCTACGAACAGCTGCGCGACATGATCCGCGGCCAGAAACTCAAGTCGGTCGAGGAAGTGTTGAACGTCTACGGCAATCGAAAGGGCTGCGAAGTCTGCAAGCCCGCGCTGAGCTATCTGCTCGACATGGTGTGGTGCGGTGATCACGACGAGGACCGCTCGGCTCGTTTCATCAACGACCGCGTGCATGCCAACATTCAAAAGGACGGTACGTTCTCAGTTGTGCCGCGCATGCGTGGCGGCGTGACCACGCCGGATGAATTGCGGCGCATCGCCGATGTTGCCGACAAGTATAAAGTGCCGATGGTGAAAGTCACTGGAAGCCAACGTATCGATCTGCTTGGCATCAAGAAAGCGGATTTGCCGAAGGTATGGGCCGATTTGGGCATGCCATCCGGGCAAGCCTATACCAAAGGCGTCCGCATGGTGAAAACTTGCGTGGGCACCGAGTTCTGCCGTTTCGGAGTGCAGGATTCGACCCGCGCCGGCATCGAACTGGAGCGGCGGCTGGAGAACCTGTTTACACCGCACAAGTTCAAAATGGGCGTGGTCGGATGCCCACGAAACTGCGCGGAAGCGACGGTCAAGGACCTGGGTCTTGTCGGACAGGACGGGAGCTGGCAAGTAGTAGTGGGAGGAGCCGCGGGCAAGTCCGTTCGCAAGGCAGATCTGCTGATCACGGTCGAAACGACCGAGCAGGCGTTGGAAGCGAGCGACCTATTCTTCCAGTACTATCGCGAAAACGCGAACTACCTGGAACGCAGCTACGATTTCGTCGAGCGCCTGGGCATCGAAAAACTTCGCAAGGAGACCGTGTACGCGCCGGAGGCAGACAAACAGAAACTGCTTGACCGCCTGGCACGCTCCAAGGCGCTGGCGAAAGACGCGTGGCTCGAAGGCCAGACTCCTATGAGCCCGACTCAGTTCGTCCAGATTCAACCCATCCAGACTCAACCGAGGGAGGCTCAATCCTTATGAAAAGTGTTCGCGAATGGACACCCATTACGAAGGTAGAGAACATTCCATCCCGCGAAGGGCGAGCCGTGACCGTCGGGGATGTCGAGATTGCGATCTTCCATGTAGAAAACCGCTACTTGACTATTGAAAACAAGTGCCCGCACAAGGGCGGTCCCTTGTGCGACGGGATTGTATCCGGCGCTATCGTCGTGTGTCCGCTCCATGGGCGGCGCTTCGACCTGGAAACTGGAATGCCTGTCCGGGCGTCCGAACCATCGAGCGTCATTACGTTTCCGACGCGAGTGGAAGACGGCGTCATTTTCGTCGACTTAGGAGCGGGCCGCAAAGGCCAGGAAGAAGCCGCGTAGTTTCGTTTTTCTGCAGTTCCCTCCACGTTTGAGGACCACATCATTCAGCCGGGCGGATGCGAACGGGTGTCCCGAAATGCTCGATGAATCTCCCCGTGCGAGCCGATTTGAATTGAATCCAAAAAATCCAAGGAGAACCGACTCAATGTTTCTTCGCAACAAGGCCACTCGCATCCGCCTGGCCGATTTTTCCAGTGCTCCGATGCGCGCCTTCCACATGTCGTGGTTGGCGTTTTTTCTGTGCTTCTTTGGATGGTTCGGCATCGCACCGCTGATGCCGGTCATCCGCCAGGAATTCCACCTGAGCAGGGCGCAGATCGGGAATCTCACCATCGCGTCGGTTGCAATCACCGTACTGGTGCGCCTTTTCATCGGTTTGCTGTGCGACCGCATTGGCCCGCGGCGGGCCTACACTTGGCTGTTGATTTTGGGCTCGTTGCCCGTCATGGCGGTCGGCTTCGCGCATAACTACACCACATTTTTGCTGTTCCGGCTGGCGATTGGCGCGATCGGAGCCTCTTTTGTCATCACGCAATACCACACCTCCGTGATGTTCGCTCCGAATGTCGTGGGAACCGCGAATGCGACGGCTGCCGGTTGGGGCAACCTGGGCGGCGGCGTCACCCAAATGGTGATGCCATTGTTGTTCACGGGATTCGTCGCTCTAGGTGCGGGCGCCTGGTGGGGCTGGCGCATGGCAATGTTCGTGCCTGGAGCCATGATGTTCCTGGCCGGCGTCGCCTACTACAAGCTGACACAGGACACCGCCGATGGCGATTTTGCGGATCTTCGCGCCAGAGGCGAACTGGCCAAACGTCCCGGAGCCACCGGCGCTTTCGCGACTGCTTGCCGCGATCCGCGCGTGTGGGCGCTCTTCATTATCTACGGCGCGTGCTTCGGAATGGAGCTGACAATCGATAACATCGCAGCACTGTATTTCACCGACACTTTTCACCTTGCGTTGACGGCTGCCGGAGTAGTGGCTGGCACTTTCGGCATGATGAACCTGTTTGCCCGCGCGTTGGGTGGCATCGTGAGCGATCGTTTCCATCAACGTTGGGGGCTGCGCGGGCGCGCGATGCTCCTGGGAACTACGATCTTCGGCGAAGGGCTCGCGTTAATGCTGTTCTCGCAGATGCGCGTGCTGCCTCTGGCCATCGCCGCGATGATGTTGACCGGCCTGTTCATTAAGATGTCGAACGGCGCCACCTATTCACTGGTTCCGTTCGTCAACAAACGGGCTCTCGGTGCCGTCGCCGGAATCGTAGGAGCCGGTGGCAATGTTGGTTCCGTGCTGGCAGGATTCCTATTCAAGGGCAGCATGCCTTGGACCCAGGCACTGCTGGTTCTGGGCGCAACGATTTCCGTGATTTCGGTTCTGGCGTTCGCGGTCCGCTTCTCGCAAGGCGAGGAACAATCCGCGCGTACCGAGATCGAAGCCCGGCTTAGCGGCGAGTTGGCCACGGCCGCAGCGATGGGAGATTAACATGCGCGGCAAACTCTTCCTCATCTTGCTCGCGTCGATAGCGGCGTTTGGACAGTCCGCGGACCAGCCTATGAAGCTGGGAGACGTCACCGTAACTGGAACCCTGCGCTTGCGGGCCTATGGCTGGGATTGGTTCCAGCCCTCTTCTGGCAACAATGCTTATGGGTATTCGGGCAACCTTCTCCGTGTAAATTTCGCCGAGAAGCTTAAAAATTGGGACTGGGACGCCGAACTAGCGGCTCCTTTCCTGCTCGGGATGCCGGATAACGCAACGGCGGCGGCTCCACAGGGCGCGCTCGGACTCGGCTCAAACTACTACTCCGCGAACGGCAACAGCCGGTATAGCGCGATGATCTTCGCGAAGCAGCTCTACGTCCGCTTCAAAGGTTTGGGCGCAAGCGAGGCCAACACGCTGCAGGTGGGGCGCTTCGAATTTAATGACGGCTCCGAACTCGCGCCCAAGAACGCGACGCTTGCGTTACTCAAGCGTGATCGTGTTAGCCAGCGGCTCATTGGTTCCTTCGGATGGTCGGACGTAGGACGCAGCTTCGACGGCCTGCATTATTCCTATTCCAAGCCCACGAACGACTTCACCTTCGTCGCGGCGACACCAACTCGCGGGGTTTTTCAGACCGACGGTTGGGGGTGGAACCGCGTGGGATTCGGCTATGCTGCGTTCACCCACGAGTGGGGCCGCGGGAAACACGCCGCCGACACACGTGTCTTCATGCTCGACTATGACGATTGGCGGCACATCCTCAAAACCGATAATCGTCCGTTGGCGCTCCGCCGGGGCGACACGGAGAATATCCATATCCAAACCTTCGGCGCGCATAGTTTGCACGTTTTTACAACCACGGCGGGGACCATTGATGCGCTCGCCTGGGGAGCAGGCCAGACCGGCCGATGGGGAACGCAAACGCAGCTCGCTTATGCCCTTGATTTCGAGGGCGGGTATCAGCCCGGAGCACTCCCTGGTCCTCTTGCAAAGCTCAAGCCCTGGCTGCGCGGCGGCTTCACTATGGGTTCTGGCGATGGGAACCCGAATGACAACCGGCACGGCACTTTCTTTCAGATCTTGCCGACGCCCCGTCCGTACGCGCGCTTCCCGTTCTTCAACATGATGAACACAGAGGACCGCTTCGCGGCGCTTGTTCTGAGACCGCGTTCGAAGATTACGATATCGAGTGAGTTCCACTCACTTCGCCTTAGCAACGCGAACGATCTTTGGTATAGCGGCGGCGGGGTGTTTCAGCCGTGGACCTTTGGTTACACCGGTCGCGCCACCAGCGGGCGACGTTCGCTTGGCAATCTTTACGATACGAGCATCGAGTACCGCGCAACCCGCCACGCGACCTTAACGGGTTACCTCGGCTATACGCAAGGTCTGGCGGTGTTGGAGCAAATCTACCCAAAAGGAAAAGATGGAAAATTCGGATACTTAGAAGCCTTGTTTAAGTTCTAAGAGAACTCACGTCGTGGCTGCCCCGTTGCGCCATACTGAAAACAAGCCTGTTCGTATTTTGATACATGCCCTTTGCAGGACTCCGCGTTCTTAGCCTAGAAAGCCGCCGCGCTAAAGAAATGGAAACTCTCATCCGGAAGGAAGGGGGCGATCCATTCGTTGCGCCATCGGTTCAGGAACGCGCGCTCGATGACTCTGGGGAAGCCATCCGATTCGTTGAACGGCTGGAGGCCGGCGAATTCGAGATGGTCATCTGCATGACGGGGGCGGGACTCGCATTTCTCCGTGATTTGGTGGCTCCGCACGCTTCTGTCTCGCGGCTTGGTGCCGCGCTGAGCCAGGTCACCATCGTTTCTCGCGGCCCCAAACCACTGCCGGTTCTGCGCGAGCTAGGCGCACGCGCGCAGGTTGTCGTCCCGGAGCCCAATACATGGAAGGAAATCGTCGATGCTGTGGCTGCGCGTGCCGAAAGACGAATCGCCGTGCAGGAGTACGGGCGCCCGAATCTGGAGATGAATGCGGCGCTCGAACGGTTGGGGGCTTCTGTAGCGCCGATTGTGCTTTACCGCTGGGAACTCCCGGCGGATGTCGTGCCTCTTCAAACAGCAGCGCGCGGCTTGGCTAAGCGTCAATTCGACACGATTTTATTCACATCCTCGATCCAGCTCGACCATCTTATGATGATCGCCGGCGATCTCGGACTCCAAACCGATGTATACACCACCTTGTGCAAATACACGGCCATCGCGTCCGTCGGTCCCGTGATGACGGCCGCCTTGAAGGCTGCCGGCATCCCGGTTGAAATCGTTCCTGCGCATCCCAAGATGGGCGCCCTTGTAAAGGCAGCGTCGGAAATGACTGCTTCCGTCATCGTTCAGAAACGCGCTACGCGTGATTTAGTTAATTCCCCCGAATCTCCTTGAATGCCGATGTATCGGGGCGTCCCTCTAGGCGCCACAGTTGGGGCCGAAAACGGTGTACTGGGATATACACCCGATAAGTCGGCCGGTGTCCGGTAATCCAGGCAGAGACGCACGCGCAAGCCGCCCCAAACCTAAATCTGACGGCCTCCGTTGAAAGCACCGGGTTTACTGGCGCGAAATCCCCATCGCGCCAAGATCGGCTCCTTGAGGCGAAGGGCTGTTCCCGCCCGCTAGGTGGCGCTCCCTACACCTTCGCACGGCAAGTACTCAGAGGAAGAGACTTGCAGTTGGGGCAACTTTTACCACACAACCAGCGCCGATGGAATACTCCCTATGCACCAAATTAGCAGCCCAACACGTTCAATCGTTTTGCTCATGGTTTTCAAACAAATCAACGCGCCGTGTAACTGTCAGTAGCCAGGCGAATCATTTGCAGGGAACGACTCCTCCGAAGCTTCATCAATCATTCGTTCTTCCGTTTCGCGAACATCTGGGAAGCCTGTACGGGATCATGGCCGAGTTTGACGATCCGGAGTCGCTTTCTCCCGTCCCGGCCGTAGTTGACACCCGTTTTAGGCTTGCGTATTTTACGGGTAGTCGAGTACTAAGATGACTGCTTGCGCTTATTGTGAAGCTGAAACTGAACTCTACGAAAGCGGTTTGCCAATCTGCCTAAAATGCTCAGAAGAGCACGACAATAAAGTCGGCAAGAAACCGCCGGTTAGTTCCAAGTCGGTCCAAAATATCTTAGTCAGTGAAGTTGTGGAGGCAACGTCCCGGACGAACAGGGCAAGCCAAGCGTTCCTTGAGGTCATGGGCCAAATCCCCACTGGCTTTCCTCATCCAGACGGCTCGCAGCGTATTCATGACGCCTCACGTCACCTAGCCGCGGCCCGCAAGGACTTAATGAGGGCGCACACACGCCTCGATGACTTTGTGAAAACAGGGATCGTGCCCGATGACCTGAAGCGTAGCGGATAATGGTTCCCGGCGTTTTTTCAGTGTCCGGGATCTACATAGGTCGCAGAACCTACTTCTTCGGAGCCACCTGCGGACTAATACGCTTGGCATCCGGCGTGGCCTTCTTTGTTGGCTTGCCCTTCGCCAAAACGATCCGCACGAACTTATCCTTGGAACGCCGGGATGCTCTTGTGTGATCACACCAAGAACCGTTCATTACCGGTAGCACTCGGGACCATTGGCCGGTGGACAAATGGCGTACCACGATCTGCTCCGAATAGGTTCCGATCCGCGTCCAAGTCCACGAATAGCTTTCCGGGGGTCACTGGCCTATTTTTTCGAAATTTTGGAAACGGTGATCGTGTCGCCCTTCATGTCACCAGTGACCTCGACCATTTGGCCGGCACGCTTCTCAAGATCGGCAAAAGATTGATTGTCAATCTGATACACGGAGCCGCCACTGACGAAGACATATTTGCTTCCGCCTTTGATACAACCCAAGGTACAGTCGCGATCCGACTTGCCATGTTGGCCGGTCATTTTGCTGTGACTAGCACCGCACGCGCTATCTGAAATCTGTCCAATAAATGTCCCGGCAAAGCAGGACGCGGCAAATACTAATCCAAACGCTAGTTTGATCACTTAGAATTTTCTCCTCGTTACTAAATAAAGTCGGTGAATGCACCGAATCAGCTCATGCGGACTTCGTATAACCGAAGTCACAATGAACCGACCAGCCCCGTTGTCAGGATTGATATTCCACTCAGACCGGGTTTCCGTCAATACCCTGAATGCATGAACAAGTGGTATTTGGCAAACTTTTTCAAAAACAAGTGCCCTGCCGCGGTCGGGGCGTCATATTTGGTGCATTGATGGGATTGTTCAGTGGGACAGATCGATGTCTCATGAAGTATAGACGACTATCTGAACTTGCTGGTGTCTCGCCGAAGCCAGACACCGAGCGTAACTGCAGCCTAATCAGCTTTAAGAGGAGATCAGATTGTGAGAAAGTCAATTTTTATAGCTGTCGTTTTGGCGGGGATACTTTCCATCGCCGCCTGCCACAAAGCCGTCCCCGTGGCCTCCGCCCCACCTGCACCAATTCCGGCCGCAGCACCTACCCACGCAGAAGGGCCCAAAACTACTCCCAGGGCAGCAGCCGTAAATGTCAGGCCCGGCCAGCCGGTTCAATCGCCGCGCTCGGCAACCATGACGCCGCAGGAGCGCGCGACACTCAATGAACGACTCGCCCGTCTGGAAGACGCGCTGTTCGACTACGATAAAGCCACCATCCGGTCTGACGCCACCAAGGTGCTCAAGGATGACGTAGGCGTAATCCGCGACATTCTGGCCAACTATCCTAGTCAAAAATTGGTGATCGAAGGTAACGCCGACGATCGCGGTTCGTCGGAATATAATCTCGCCCTTGGCGACAAGCGGGCTCGCGCCGCGGAGGAATTTCTAACCACAATGGGTATCCCTGACGCACAACTGACGGTGATCAGTTACGGTAAGGACCACCCGATTTGCACGGATCAGACGGAAGCTTGTTGGCAGAAGAACCGCCGGGCTCACATTACCGCTGCCCGTTGATGGTTCTTTGGCCTCGCGACATACTGCGAAAGGAACGAACCAGCGATGAAGCCAATTCACTTGACCGCATTTTTGCTATTTTTGCCGGGCGCTGGAGCGCTCGCCGACGATCAAGATGATCGTAGAGCGTTGATAGGATCGTGGGTGCTGCAGAGCGCGGCGGAAAACAACCAGGCCTCCGCCTGGACGTTTTCGGCCGCTCGGAACGCCCTTCAGGTCACTCAACGGGATGGCAGTAGCAAAGTTGCAGATTTTAGCTGCGGAACCGACGGCGTATCCTGCGAGATCAACACCGGCGGAAAGAAAGCGCAGGTCTCGATGTGGTTCAATGGGCCTCGGCTTGTTGAAATGGAAACCATTGGGTCTGACGTTGTCAAACGGCGCTTCAGGATTCTTGCCCAGGGCGACGCCATGGAAATGGAACTCATTCCCATCGTTCCCCGGGGGAAAACCGAGACGTTTGAGTTTAAGCGGGCGCAAAGCACCGCGCAGCAAAGGTGAACATCTTCCGGCGTTCATTTCGAGGGACACTGAGTATAGAGTCATACGTGCGCGTACGCAGGTCCATTCTCCTCAGCGTTGCTTTTGCTAGTCTTCTGCTCATCATAGGTGCTTCGGCATTTGCGATCTGGCGAAATGCCACTGCCGCTCAACTGCGTGTTGCGGCGCTTCATAGCGCTCATCTAGAGGCCGGAAACGCGCTTGCCGCACTCCGAGCCAATGTTTATCTCACGGGAATCCTGACACGCGACTACCTACTCGATGCGGCTCCGAACCCAACGAAGCAATATGCGGATCAGTTCCTAAAGATTCGAATGAGCACCGATGAGAGCTTCCGGGTTCTAACGGCCTCGGCTCAAAGCGATCAGGAGAAAGCGGCGCTGGCACGTCTCCGCCTTGAAGTCGAAACCCAACTGGATCCTACGCGGATCGTTTTGGACTTGACCCTAGCGGGAAAAAACCCCCGGCGCACGGAATTCCTGCGGGAAAGGCTGCGGCGCCGAGAGCAGATTGTAACCCTGGCCAACGAAGTTGAGCGGATGATGACCGAAAACTTCTCTCGTGAGAGACAACGGATCACCAAGGCCGATGAGGACTTTCGGGCGTCACTGGCTTGGACGACTGGATTAGCGCTGGTTCTCGGATTCGCGATCGCCGGGCTTACGCTGGCGCGCATGATTGTGCTCGAAAAGCAATCCCAAGTAGCCGAGTCGGAACTGCGGCGGTTATCGACACAAGTGCGTACAGCCCAGGAACAGGAACGAAAATATCTATCGCGTGAACTACACGATCAGGTCGGCCAAATGCTCACCGGGCTGCGCATGGAATTGTCGACTATTATACGAACCCACAGCGACTCTGATACTGAGTTTCTGTCCCGGATTGGGCATGCGATGGGAATCGTTGAGCAGACCCTTCGCATGGTTCGCAATATCGCCATGTTGCTGCGGCCCTCAATGCTGGACGACCTGGGCCTGAGTCCGGCCCTGGCGTGGTTGGTCAGGGAAATGTCGCGATCGAGTGGAATGGAGATTGAAGCGGATATAGACGCCGTGCTCGATCGCCTTCCTGACACCCACCGGACCTGTCTCTACAGGGTGGTTCAAGAAGCCCTCACGAACGTCTCGAAGCATGCGGGAGCGCACAAAGTTGAAGTGTCATTGAAGGCCACGGGTGAATGGGTCCTTGGAACGATCGCAGACAACGGTTGCGGATTCGACACCGGAGCCATCCGGCGCAATGGTTTGGGCTTGGTGGGTATGGACGAACGGATACGAGAACTTGGTGGACATTTTCGAGTGATCTCAATAACCGGGCAAGGTACGAGAGCTGAATTTCGTTTGCCGATTCCTAAAGCGGCTGAGGAGATTGCAAAGGAGATTAGCGTTGATTCGCATCCTGATCGCCGACGATCACGGGATCGTACGGACCGGCTTAAAACTTCTGCTTGACCGTATCTCCGGGATGGAGGTGGTTGGCGAAGCTGCGGACGGCCGCGAAGCTGTGCGTCTCGCCGCCGAACTCCAGCCGGATATTGTCATCATGGACATCGCAATGCCGCTGCTGAACGGCTTGCAGGCAGCACGTGTGATCCGCGAGCACGCGCCTGTCGGTGTGATCTTCCTCAGTATGCATACCGACGAGAGCTACATCCTGAACGCTCTCGATGCCGGGGCCCGCGGGTACTTACTCAAGGACAACGCGGACGAAGACATTGAGCGTGCCATCCGTTCCGTGGCAGTTGGCAAG
>Ga0105245_10002286_pt1 | contig 17339 bp, 16 predicted proteins | sample KBSM54metaG_FD_81523 | JGI IMG/M metagenome (GOLD analysis project Ga0105245, IMG submission 81523) | Miscanthus rhizosphere microbial communities from Kellogg Biological Station, Michigan, USA - KBS M5-4 metaG | ecosystem: Host-associated > Plants > Roots > Rhizosphere > Soil | place...
ACCTCGGTTTGCTCGAGTTGTGCTCCCACACGGGCGCGCCCATTCGCCGCGCGTTTCTCAACATCACGAGCTTCGGCATTGGCGGGCTCACCGATCGCTTGGTGAATGCGAGCCCCAAATGGATCGGGGGCAAGGCTGCCTTCTTCTTGGGCACCGCGCGCGCCATGGTCAGCTACAAGAATGCGCCGGTGCGCGTCACGGTCGACGGCAAGGTCTGGCTCGAGGCGCCCATCTTCAACGTGGCCGTCGCCAACGGCCGCTATTTCGGGGGCGGGATGAAGATCGCGCCCGAAGCCGACGCGAGTGACGGCTTGTTCGACGTGGTGGCGCTGCACGATCTCACGCGCACGCAGAGCCTGGCCCTCGCTTCGCGCATCTACCAAGGCACTCACGTGGGGCAGCCCGGCGTGATGGCGAGCCGCGGCGCGCGCATCGAAGCAGAGAGCCTGGTGCCTCGCGCCGAAGTACTGATCGACATGGACGGCGAAACGCCGGGGCGATTGCCGCTCGTCGCGCGAGTCGCCAAGGGCGCGCTCAGGATTCGCGCGTAGCAGTACGCCTCGCCGCGTGCAGCAGGCGCGGCGGAACCGGCGGCGCCGCGAAGGCACTCGGTTCGTGCGCGGAACGCAGCACTTTGATGAACAACGCGACGCCGAAGGCCAAGAGCCCGAAGCACGCCCACTGCGCCGGAGTGAGCGCTCCGTAGCGCGGGTCGACCGCGGCGACCAAGCCGTTCGTCTCGTGAATGGTCTCACGCACGCGCAGGAAATCGAGCGCGAAGCGGACGGGCGCGTACGCGATCGCCATCGTCGCGACGTAGAAGCCCCAGGGTCGAGGCTTGCGTCGCAAGTACAAGAACGCGAGCGCGAGCGGGATCGTGAGCAGCATCTCGTACAGGCCGAGATCGAAGCGGCCACCGTTCGGGTATTTGACCGCGATCCACAAATCACTCGCGATACCCGGGTGATCGTGGGCAACGCTGCAACCGCTGCGACCGAAAACCCAGGCCACTGGGAAGGCGCTGCAAATCACGTCCGCGTAGGGCAGCACATCCGATTTGTAGCGCCACTTCCAAACGAAGATGCCGATCACGCCGCCCGTGAAGCCACCGAAGCTCGACAAGCCTTCCCAAATCCGGAACAGCGACAGTGGGTCCGACAGGACTTGGCCCGGGTAATAGAAGAGCACGTCGAACATGTGACCGCCCAAGAAGCCGATCCCGACCACCCAAGCGATGAAGCTCGCGAGCACGCGTTCATCCAGCCCGAGCTTCTTGCCCTGGCGTGTCGCCAAGTAGGACCCGAGATAGACGCCGATGGCGACGAGCGTGCCGAAAGGCTTGATCGAAAACTGGGACGGCGGAAAGCCGCCGAAAAAACCCTTGGGAATGAGCACCAGCTCCGGGAGCTGGAGATACGGAATCATCGGGGTCGCGATCACGGCTGGGCTCTAGCACATGTCGCCGAGCGCGGGCGCAATGAGCCGGTATTTCAAGGCGTTTCAGCGCCAACCGTGACCCGGTCCGGTTCGCCGGGGTTCACGGCGGCGATCACGCTGAGGGTCACGCCGTTGCAATGCCGCTTCAGGATCGTCGGGCTCACGACTTCCGCGCCGCAGGTCGCCTTGGGAAGCGGGGCTTCCAGCGCTTCCTCCAGCACATCGAGCGCGTGACCGAGCGCCTCGGCGCGGGCCTGCGGATTGCCTGCGGGTACCACGCGCACCTCGACGGCCTCAGCGACGCGCGACAGCAGTTCTGGCCCGGAAAGCGAGACCGTTTGAACGAGCCCGCGCGCGAGCGTGATCTCGAGCTTGGCCTGGGCGACACGTGACGCCAACGCTTGGTCGTTCGGCACCGCGTAGGGAAACGCGAAGTCCTTCTGACAAAGGTCGCCCGAGCAGGTACCTGGCGGCTGGCGCACGCGAAAACGCAGCAAAAGTTCCGAGCCGAGCTCCGAAGTCGGCTCACCGAAGCCGCGCACCGCGCCGAGTGCGCCGGCAAGTGCCGCGAACTCGTGCAGGAACTCGCGCCGCTGCCGGGCGGCCTGATCGAGCTCCATCGCGATACCGGAGACATGCGCGTTGAAACGCTGCTCGCGGCGCTCGGCGAACACGCGACGCGATTCGAGAGCCGAAATACGCTCGGAAACGGCCTCGGCGTGCGGGCCGCGCGGCATCTCGTCGAGGTAGGCGCGCAAACGCGGCAGGTTGTTCCACGCGAGCTTGAAGTAGCGCTTCTCGGCAGGGGTGAACCAGCGCCGGACTTCCTCGTGATAGGCGCCATCCGGGTAATCGCGCAGGTAGCGTTCGCTCGCGCCGAGGCGATCCTCGAGTGTGAAGGCCAAGCGCGTCCGACGGTAGCTCGCGTACTCGCCGTAATCCCCGGTGACGCGCGCAGTGCTCGCACAACCGCCGAGCAGTAGCGCCAAGAGCACCCCCCACCTCACGGCCGCGGCTCCGGGCAGAAGTTGCACTCGGTGGGCACCTGCGGCGCGTGATCGGCCATGTATGTTGCGTACACCGAGCAGCTCGTGTGCAAGAGCACGCGCAGGCAAACCTCGCCATCGTGCACGAGGGGCAAGCATTGATCCGGAAACGTGTGCGGATAATGATCGGGATCGTTACACGCGATGTTGCAGGCCTTGGTGGCGATGCCGCACTGCTCGCAGTTTTGGCAATCGATGGCCTCCTTGCTGGCGAAGAACGTGTCCGAATCGAGCTCCGCGGGCTTTTGACCGCAGCCACCGATGTCCCCCGGGGTCGGAGCGGCGCAGAAAATGAGCGCGAAAAGTCCGACCAACAGTGGAAACCGCTGCGCGCGGAAGCCGCCAGACAGCTCGTGCCAACGGCTCATGGCAACACCTCGTACGACCAGTACAAGCCCACTTCCAACGAAACCAGCGGGATGGTGGTCACCGAACGATCGAGCGTGCCCGCGCCATAGAACACGCTGCCCACGACCTCACTCTGCACCCCGAGACCAGAGGTCACGAGAAACGCGCCACCGAACCCCGCCTCGAGCCCCGCCGTCAGATCGGGCTCGAGCACGACCGGAATCCCGAAGCGTCCGAACAGCGTCGTGCGCCCAGAAGCAAAGCGCTCGAGCCCGACGTACGAAGCCGACAGCACTTCTTGCGGAATGCCCTGCGCCGCGATCGATAGATGCAACACGGCGCCGTGCGCGAGACCATTCGGCGGGCCGTACACGCCGCCCCATCCGAGATCGACGTAGGTGGCCGTCGCCGAAACCGATTCCGGCGTTTTGCCGAGCGAGGTCTGCAAACGGTACGGATTGTTGAAGCGCAGCCCGCGCCCGAGCGATAGCGAGCCGAAGGTTTGCCAGTAGTCAGGCGAGCTGCGGAGCGGCGTGCGGTATCGCTCGAAGCCAGGCGGCGCCGGCTCTTCAGCCTGCGCGCGCTGGGGAATCGCCGCGAGACACGGCAAGAGAAGGCCCACTCGAGCCAGGAAAAGGCCACAAATACGCACGATTTGCGCTATCTCGAGTCAGGCGGCCCGCACGCACAAGCGCTCGATCTCGTCGATCCGTTTGGGAATGGCTTCGCTCAGCACCACCGCTTTGCCGCTCGTGACCAGCACGTCGTCCTCGATGCGCACGCCGATACCGCGATACTCGGGCGCGACCGGAGCGCTCTCCGCGATGTAGATGCCCGGTTCGACGGTGATGACCATTCCCGCTTCGAGTGGCCGTGGCTTGCCGGCAATGAAGTAGGCGCCCACGTCGTGCACGTCCATCCCCAGGTAGTGGCTGGTCTTGTGCATGAAGTACGGCTTGTAGCGGAGCTCACTAATCGCGGTCTCCACCGGGCCTTCGATGATGCCGGCCTCGACCAAACCGCGCGCGATCACCTCGACGCTCGCCGCGTGGATCTCGTCGAGCGTGCGTCCGGCGCAGGACAGCTCGATGCTCGCCAACTGTGCGTCGAGCACGATTTGATAAATCTTGCGTTGTGCGGGGCTGAACGTGCCGCCTACCGGAAACGTTCGCGTGACGTCGGCCGCGTAGTAATCGAACTCGCACCCCGCATCGATGAGCAGCAGATCGCCCGCCTGCATGCGGCGATCGTTGCGGTGATAATGCAGCACCGTTGCGTTCGGGCCCGAGCCGACGATCGGCGAGTATGCGGGCCGCTCTGAGCCGAAACGCCGAAAAATGCCGCGCATCGCGGCCTCGACTTCGTATTCGTACATGCCGGGCGCAGCTTGGGCCATCGCGGCCACGTGCGCATCGCGCGTGATGTCGATGGCGCGCTGCATGGCAGCGATCTCGAGCTCGGATTTCTTCAGGCGAGCCTCGTGCACGATCGTGGCTGAGTCGACGATCGCGGTGGGGCAGGTCACGCCGAGCCGCGCGCGCCCGCGCACGCGATCGAGAGCCGCGAGCAGCGTGTCGTCGAAGCTGCGATTTTTCCCGAGGCGATAGAAGACGCGCTCGGTGTTTTGAATGACGTCTGGAAGCTTGGCGGCAAGCTCACTAATCGTGAAGGCGGCGTCTGCGCCGAACTCGGCGACCGCGCCTTCGACGCCCGCTCGCGCCCCATCCCATACTTCTCGTTCTGGGTCCCGGGCACGAACGAACAACGTAAACGGCTGTTCGCTCGCTGCGTTGAGCACGAGCACGCTCTCGGGTTCGTCGAAACCCGTCAGGTAAAAGAAGTCCGAGTCCTGCCGGTACTCGTGCTCGACATCGTTGTTGCGGATCGCGAGCGGAGCGGCGGGAATGACGAGCACGCCACCCGGCTGCATCGCGGCGAGCAGGCGCGCCCGGCGCTCTTTGAACTCGTGGTGCATTTGCCTGGCAGTTTATCACCACCCTGTCGGTTGGTCCGGCAGCCTCCGCCAAGCCCTCGCCGAAGGGCGCGCGAGCTCGCCCGCGCGCCGCGAACTCGCGCCAGTGTGGGCTCGCATTGGCTACCGGGCCGCGGCCGGAGCCCGCGCGTTTGACGGGCGCGGACCTACACGGTACCCCTCCACTGTGAGCAGCGATCGGCCCGATGGCTCGGAGCGAGAGGACGGCGACCGACGCCGCCTCGAAGGGATTTTGCCCGAGCTCGTCAAGCGCATCATCGAAGCCGGGTACGTCAAACTCACCGAGGGGCCCGAGAACGTCCGAAACTTCGTCAGCGAACTGAAGCTGCCGAAGGACGCGCTCGGTGTCATGCTGTCTCAGATCGACGAAACGAAAAACGGCCTGTATCGCGCCGTCGCCAAAGAAGTCCGCGATTTCCTGGATCACACCAATTTCGCGGATGAGCTCGCGAACGTGCTGACCAAGCTCTCGTTCGAAGTGAAGACCGAAGTTCGCTTCATCCCGAACGACAGCGCCAAGGGTGTCCGCGCCATCCCCGACGTGAAGTCGAAAGTCAGCGTTAAACGCGATCGCAGCTCACGCCCACCTGAGCCCCCTGCAGATTCTCACGACAGGGCTTCCCATGCGCCGGATCCTCTGGCAAATGCGGAGCCGAACGAGGAGCCCTCATCTTGAAGTCGCTAACAGCCGGCGCCGAAATCGACGCCTGGTGCACCAAATGCCGAATGGATCTGATGCACCGCATCGTCGCTATGGTCCAAGGCGCGCCGAAGCGCGTGATTTGCCTCACGTGTAACTCCGAGCACAACTATCGCGCGCCGCGCACGGAGGCCACCGCGAGTGGCGTCCATGTTCGCGCTCGCAATAATGGGCCCAAACCGACCGCAGCCGCCGTGCGCGTGACGCAAAAGGCTCGCGCGGAGAAAGAGCGCGCCGACAGCTGGGCGTCCAAAACGCTCGGGCAGGCGGTCGAATCGTTCACCCGCTACGCCATGGACAAGTCGTTCCAGGAGGGCGAACTCGTTTTGCACTCCAAGTTCGGCGAGGGCTATGTCGATAAGGTGCTGGAAGGCGCCAAAATCAGCATCATGTTCCGCGACGGCGCGAAGACCCTCGCTCACCGCGCGAGCTAGTACCGCCCTGCACTCGACCCGATTCGCGCGCCCCGGCTGATTTCGCCGGCGGCTTGCGCGTGTCGGGTCGGGCGCTGATACGAGAATTCGGTCGATCGGGCCGTGCTTCGGAGCGTGCCGGGCCGCGAGTCGTGCTTGAGCGATCGGGCCGCGCTTCGGAGCGTGCCGGACCACGAGTCGTGCTCGAACGATCGGGCCGCGCTTCGGGGCGTGCCGGGCCGCGACTTGAGCTCGAGCGATCGGGCCGCGCTTCGGGGCGTGCCGGGCCGCGACTTGAACTCGAGCGATCGGGCCGCGCTTCGGAGCGTGCCGGGCCGCGACTTGAACTCGAGCGATCGGGCCGTGCATCGAAGCGCGCATCGGGGCGGGGCGCGCCGCGAGTGCTTTGGCGTTCAGGGCGAGCGTCCGAGCGCTTCCCTCCGCGTGGCGCATCGGGACGCGCTGGTTTCGCCGGGGCGCGGAGGTCGCTGTGCAGGGGCGCAACGCGCACTCCGCGCGCCGCGAGCTTGGCCATCTTTTTCTCGCGCGCGAAACGCGCTCGAGAATCGAAACGATCGCCACGCACCGAGCTGTCCGGATTCGCGAGCTCGTTCGGGACTTCGGGAGCAAAGCGTTGCTGTCCGCGCGGCACCCGCGGAGCGCGCGGCTCGACACCGGCATCGCCCCGGCGAGAGTCCCGCGCTGGGCCGGCAGTCGCAGCCTTGCCCCGCTTTTTTAGTGGCGCGCGCACCTCGTGGTCGCGCGAGACGCGCGCATTGGCCTTATTTTGCGTGTCCCACGCTTCGCTGCCCGCGGCGCGGACGCGCTTGGGCACGCCGTAATCGCGCTTCAAGGTCACGAGTTCGTCGACGCTCAAATGGCGCCACTGACCGGGCCTCAAATCTTCGGCATTGATGCCAGCCTGCGAAATGCGCGCGAGGCGCATCACGAGCGAACCGGTCGCTTCACCGAGCCTCCGCACTTGCCGATTGCGCCCCTCGCGCAGCGTGAGTTCGAGCCAAGTCTTGTCGCCGTCGAAGCGCAAGCGACGAACTTCGGCGGGTGCAGTCGGGCGGCCATCGATTTCGATGCTCTTCCGCCATTCGGCGAGCTGGTCGTCTTGGACGAGCCCCTGGACTTTCGCGACGTACACCTTTTTGGACTTCGAGCTCGGGTGAGCCAGCGCGTTGGCGAAGTCACCATCGTTCGTGCACAACAGCGCGCCGCTGGTGTGAAAATCGAGGCGCCCGACGGGCACCACTCGCGCCCCCACGCTCTTCAGGAGCTCGGCCACCGTGGGGCGGCCCTCCGGATCGCTCAGAGTGCACATCACGCCGCGGGGCTTGTGCAGCACGATGTACACGAGCTGCTCGGGCATCAGGCGATTGCCGTCGACCTCGATCTTGGCTCGCCGCGGGTCGACGCGAACTCCGAGCTCGTCGATCACACGCCCGTCGACTTTGACTCGACCTTTGACGATCAGCTCTTCGGCAGCGCGCCTCGACGAGATGCCGGCACGCGCTAAGACCTTCTGAAGACGTTCGTCTGCCATTTGTCGGGGCCTCGTAGCACCGCTCCCCGCTCCTGCCGAGGTTTTCCGCTGTTCGGAGCGCGAGGCCCAGAGAGCGGTGCGTCCCGAGCGCGAAACTCAGGGCTTCGCGGGAGGCTTGCCGGCGGGAGTCGAGGCCGATGCGGAGGGACCCGGGGGGGCTGCGCCTGCATCCGCGGCCTGCGCCGCTTTGTCCGCCTGTTCCTGCTTTTGATCCAAATCGCGGAGCGCGATCTCGTCGCGATCCCAGCGATCGACATGGCCGTCGAAATCGAGATCGACACCGCGGCGTTCGAGCTTACCGTCGTCGTAAATCTCCCACACGTCGGGCTTGCCGTCGTAGTTGGTGTCGATTTGCGCGCGGCTGAGCACGCCGCTCACGTAGTAGCGCGTCTCGTCGTCTTGACCGTCACCGTTGTGGTCGATGCGCAGCTTGCTGACGCGCCCCTTGGTGAACGTGATCCAGGTGTCGATCTTGCCGTCGAAGTTGGTGTCTGCCACCTCGTTCAGCGGATCGCCCTTGTCGTTGTAGGTGCGCACGACGTCTTTGACGCCGTCCAAGTTGGTATCGACTTCGCGGCAAAGCAGCACGCGATGGCGGTCCTCCCCTTCGCCGGCAACGCCGTATACGCGGCGGATGTTCGGGTTCTTCGCGTTCGGGCCGAGGCTTTCCTCGACTTCGCGGTCGGAGCGGCCTTTGAAGTCGCAACGTGAACGATCATCGGCGGCGACTCCGGCGATCTCTTTGTTCATGCCCTCGGGGGCTTTGCTGCTCTTGTCCGAGCCGCCGCAGGCCGGGATGGCCAGCGAGGCGAGCACGCACGTCGAACCGAGCAAGGCCCATTTCATCCGCAGATTCTTCACTTTCCGGTCCCCTTCGGAGCGGCGGGCTTGGCATCGGCCGGCTTGGTCTCAGCGGGCTTGGCATCCGCGGGCTTGCTCGCATCCCCGCCCGCAGCGGGTTTGTTGTCGAGTTCGGTCGGCAGCGTCCCCTTTTGGTCGAAGGTCGGGCTCGCCGGAGTCTTGTCCGCCGCGCGCTCGGGCGGCACGTACCCGGTCTCCTTGCAGTAATCGATGGTTGCGCCGGGATCGGGACGCCCATCGTTGTTCACGTCTGCGTGAATCAAGGGACAACCCGGTTGCGGGTACTCCCACCATTGATCGACGATGCCGTCGCCGTTCGAATCGCGCTCGGTGCGAGTGAGCACGCCCGCCTGGTAAAAGTCCCAAGTGTCGAGCCGCTTGGCGACGGCGGTGGCTTGATCCTTTTCGGCGATCTGACCGGCTTTGAAGACGCTGATCTCGTCGACCTGGCCGTCCTTGTCGTAATCGTTTTCGCGGCGGCGAAGCTGGCCGCTGGCGTCGAAATAACTGTAGGCGTCGATCACGCCGTCGAAATTCAGATCGACCGCGCGGCAGACCTCGCGGCCACCATCACGGACGATGAAGATGTCAGCGCGACCGTCACCGTTGGCGTCGATCTTCTCGGTCCCTCCCGAGTTCGTGTCACACGCCTCGTGGACGACGGCGGTATCACGCTTGGTCAAGCCTCCGCCCGGCGAATTTGCGTTGCTGGTTGAACCAGCACAGCCAATTTGCGCTGCAGCCGCGATCACCAAGAACGCGCCCACACCGGCACGGCTCGACGAGCGTTGCCCACGACCGAAACCGGTGTCCTCCGTCTTCCTCGTCATTCTAACCCTTTCGGTGCCGAACCCGCGCAGCCCACGTGGCGCGGGCCGCGGCCAAGCCAGCCGCTCCGTTTTAGCCCGGAACGTCGCGAAAGCATAGCCATTGCCCGTGTCATCAACGCCTCAGGACGCAGCATTTGCCGCCCGCGCCGGCCGGACCACCGATGCACGTTGACAGCCCCGCCGCGCGGGGGCACTAGGCGCGCCTCAGCGCGCGCAGACCTCGGCCGTGGGCCACCTGCCGGGACCAAAATCGACCCAGCAGCTGACTCCGGCGCATTTAGCTAAAGCTTTGAAATAAAAAGCGATTCAGCGCTTTGCGCGGGCCTGGAGTGATTGACAACATACATATGGGAATCTAATGTAACGTCGGGTCAACTGGGCACGCTCGACTATGTCTCGCAAGAAGATTTCCACCACCGTCTACATCACTCCGGAGCAGAACGAGCGGCTGCACCTGTTGCACGCTCGAACCAAGGTTCCGGTAGCCGTGTACATCCGTGAAGGAATCGATCTCGTGCTCAAACGCTACGAGCACGCGCTGCCCGGCCAAATGAGCCTGACGGAAAATCCGGCCCCCAAGGCTGCTGCCAAAAAGTAACCGGCGAGCGGCTGCCCGAGTCAGCAGTGCTGGTCCGCGTGTCGCGGTCGCGCTAGAGAGCCGCCCCGCGAACGCCCGATGCCGACCGACCCCAAAAAGATCCGTAACTTCTCCATCATCGCGCACGTCGATCACGGCAAGAGCACGCTCGCCGATCGCATCCTCGACGTAACCGGCGCGATCAGCGCCCGCGAGAAGGTCGAGCAGTTCTTGGACAAGCTGCCGCTCGAGCGCGAGCGCGGCATCACCATCAAGGCGCAATCGGTCCGCCTTCGCTACCTGTCCAAAAGCGGTGAAGAGTATCAGCTACAGCTGATCGACACGCCCGGGCACGTGGACTTCAACTACGAGGTGAGCTCCAGCTTGCGCGCCTGTGAAGGCGCGCTGTTGGTGGTCGACGCGACGCAGGGCGTGCAGGCGCAAACGGTGGCCAATGCCTATCTCGCCATCGAAAATAACCTCGAAATCATCCCGGTCCTGAACAAGGTCGACCTGCCGTCGGCCAATGTGGATCACACGGCCGAGCAAATCGAAGAAGTGATCGGTCTCGACTGCAGCGGCGCGCTGTTCGCGAGCGGCAAAACCGGCGTGGGCGTGCTCGAAGTCTTGGAGGCCGTGATCGAGCGCGTGCCCGCGCCGCAAGGCGATCCGAACGCCCCGCTCCGCGCACTGCTTTTCGACAGCTGGTACGACAGCTACCGCGGCGCGGTCGTCATGCTGCGCGTCATGGACGGCACGCTCAAACGCGGCGATCGCATGAAGTTCATGGCGACCGGCCGCACGTACGACGTGACCGAAATCGGCTGTTACAACCCGCACGCGGTGGCGCTCGAAGAGCTCGGCCCGGGTGAAGTTGGCTTCGTCGCGGCCAACATCAAGAGCACCGAAGACACCAAGATCGGCGACACGATCACGACCTATCACCACGGAGCGACCGAGCCTTTGCCCGGCTTCCGTGAAGTGAAGCCGATGGTGTACGCCGGCATCTTCCCGACGGACTCAGCGGATTACGAGGCGCTACGAGATGCGCTCCACAAGCTGCACATGAACGACACTTCGTTCAGCTTCGAGCCAGATACTTCAGAAGCGCTCGGCTTCGGCTTCCGCTGCGGATTTCTGGGCCTTTTGCACATGGAAATCATTCAGGAGCGGCTCGAGCGCGAGTACAACCTCGACCTCATCACGACCGCTCCGAGCACCGTGTACCTCGCGCACACGAAGCAGGGCGAAACCGTGCGCGTCGACAACCCGTCGAAGATGCCGGCCGTCGGCGACATCGATACCATCGAAGAGCCGATCTTGAAGCTCACGGTGCACGTGCCAGCGGAATACGTCGGGCCGGTCGTGGCCCTGTGTGAGGAGCGGCGGGGCGCGCAAATCGGGATCAACTACGCCACCAAAGATCACGTCGTGGTGGTGTACGAAATGCCGCTCGCGGAAGTGATTTTGGACTTCCACGACAAGCTCAAGAGCGTGTCGCGCGGGTACGCGAGCATGGACTACGAAGTGACCGGCTACCGCGCCGATAACCTGGTCAAACTCGACCTGATGCTGAATGGCGAACCGCTCGACGCACTGAGCGTGATCGTGCATCGCGATTCGGCGTACGCGCGCGGCCGCGCACTCGCTTCGAAGCTGAAGGAGCTCGTGCCGCGCCAGCAATACGAAGTCGCGATTCAGGCTGCCATCGGCTCGAAAATCATTAGCCGCGAGACCGTGCGCGCGATGCGCAAAGACGTGACCGCGAAGTGCTACGGCGGCGATATCAGCCGCAAGCGCAAGCTGCTCGAGAAGCAAAAAGAAGGCAAAAAGCGCATGAAGTCCGTGGGCAGCGTGGACGTGCCGCAGGAAGCCTTCCTCGCCATCCTGAAGCTCGACAGCTGAGCCCTCGCGAGCGTGTCACGCTCGCACCCTCTCCGCTCAAACGCCGACAAATCCGCGGCGAGCTTGCGGCACGAGCCCGCTGCCACTAGAAAACGAGTCAGATGAGCTCGAAGCTGCGCGACAAGCGCCTCGCCGAAGTGAATGCCAGCGCGCCTCCCGCGGGCCAGGTGACCCACCTGGAGACCGTGGCCTTTGGTCCCTCACTCGCAGTGGAACGGTTTCGGTTCGGCAACGGGCTCGAGCTCTTGTTTTGCGAGGACCACAGCGCGCCGGTCATCGCCTACCACACTTGGTTTCACGTCGGTTCTCGCCACGAGCGCGAAGGGAAGACCGGGCTCGCTCACTTGTTCGAACACTTGATGTTCAACGAGGTCGAGGGGCGCAAAGCCGGTGAGTTCGACCGCAAGCTCGAAGAAGCGGGCGCCGAGAGCAACGCATCCACGTGGCTGGATTTCACCCAGTACAACGTCTCGATCCCGAAGGATCAATTGCCGCTCTTGGTGAAGCTCGAATCCGAGCGCATGAGCCGGCTCGTGCTGCGCGATCCGCAAGTGAAGAGCGAGAAGGAAGTGGTCGCGAACGAACGCCGCTACCGCGTCGACGATGACGTCGAAGGCGCCGTCAGCGAGCTTTTGTGGGCCACCGCGTTCGACACACACGCCTATCGCTGGCCCACGATTGGCTGGATGGCAGACATCGAAGGCTTCACCACCGAAGATTGTTTGGAGTTTTACCGCACGTATTACGCGCCCAATAACGCGGTGCTCGTGATCGTCGGTGACGTCGCGGAGGCCGCGCTCTTGAAGCGCCTTTCGCAAGCGTACGGCGCGATCCCTGCCAGCACGCTGCCGCTCGAAGACGTTCGACCCGAAGCGCCGCAAACCGCCGAGCGCCGCGTCGAAGTGAAGAAACCCACGGCCACCGAGAAGCTCACCGTCGGCTATCACAGCCCGGCCATGGGTGACTTCGATCATCCGGCGCTCTCGCTGCTGTCCGAAGTGTTGTTCGGGGGTCGGGCGAGTCGGCTCCATCAAAAGGTGGTGCGCGAACTCGAGCTTGCCACCGAAGTCCGCGCGTTCGTGGGGCCGTTTCGCGATCCGGGTTTGTTCGAGGTGTTCGCCTCGGCCCGCGAGGGTCACACCGCCGAAGAAATCTTGGCCGTGATCGACGCCGAGTTCGAGCGCATCAAGACCGAGCCCATCACCCCGGAAGAGATCGCGCGCGCCGCGGCTCGCTTGGAGTTGAGCCTGCTCGCCGGCCTCGAAACGGTGGACGGCAAAGCCTCCACCCTCGGCTTCTACGAAATCGTGCTCGGTCGCCCCGGCGCGGCCTTCGAGCGGCTGGAGACGACGCGTCGCATCACCGCGAGTGATCTGCTGCGCGTCGCGCGTCGTTACCTTTTGCCTCGTTATCGGAGCGTGATTTTGGTGCGCCCGGATCTGTCTGCCGAAAGCACGGAAGAAGCCGCCCAATGAGCATCGCTGCCGTCGTCAATTTGCCGCCCGTGAGCGGCGCCCGCGTGCTGCTCGAAACCTCGCGCGCCTTGCCGCTCGTGACCGTGAGCGTCGGCTTGCGCACCGGCGCCTTGCTCGACCCGCGCGGCAAAGAAGGCACCACTCGCCTGCTCTCGCGCTTGATGCGCCGCACCGGTGGCGGCCTCGAACCGCACGTGATCGACACCCGCATCGATTCACTCGGTGCCTCGCTGGGTGCGGACGTGGCGCACAGCACGATGGTCTTTCAAGCCACCGTCATCTCGCGCTCGCTCGACGCCTTCGTCGATCTGCTGGTGGACGTGCTCGGGCGCCCTGGGCTCGCAGAGGCGGAGCTCGCGCGCCTGCAGCGCGAAACCCTGGCCGAGCTCACCGATTCGTTAGACGACGATCGCGGCATTGCGCGCCGCTTCTTCCGGCGCCGGTTTTTCGGCGATCACCCGTATGGGCGGTCGGTCTCTGGAACGGCCAAAAGCGTGCCGGAAATCACGCCGGCTGACGTGCGCTCCGTTTACGAACGCACGTTCGTGCGAGATAACTTGGTGTTCGCGCTCTCGGGGGATTTGACGGAGGCGCGCGCCAGTCGCATCGCCGAACGCATCGCCGAAGCGCTCGGTACCGGCCCCGCCCCGGGTGACGCGACACCCGAGCCCGTCCCCGTCCCCGGCCGCCGGCTGGTGATCGTCGATAAGCCGGAGCGGACACAAACTCAGATTTTGATCGGCTGCCTCGGTTCACACACCCGGGACGAAGATCATGTCGCGTTGTTGGTCGCGAACACGATCTTCGGCGGCACGTTCACCGCGCGCATGACACAAGAAGTGCGGTCGAAGCGTGGCTGGTCTTACGGCGCCTACTCCAACGTGCCCTTCGATCGCCGCCGTCAAACGTTCAGCATGTGGACGTTCCCTAAGGCGGAAGATGCCGGGCCGTGCCTCAAACTCGAGCTCGAGATGCTGCACGAGTTCCGCGAGAAGGGCGTAACCAAAGCCGAGCTCTCCTGGGCCAAGCGCTACCTCGTGCGCTCGCACGCCTTCGCGGTGGATACCGCCGCCAAGCGCGTCGGACTCGCGCTCGATCAAACGCTGTATGATCTGCCCGAAGACTATTACGCGCGCTACCTCGACCGCATCTCGGCGGTGACGCTCGAGCAAGCCAACGCGGCGGTGCAAAATCGCCTTTCCGAGGCTGATTTGCTGGTCACCGTGGTCGGCACGGAAGCCAATATCGGTGACTCAGTGCGCGGCGCGATCGAGAATTTGAGCTCGAGCGAAGTGGTCCCGTTCGATCGCGTGGATTAGCGCCACTTCAGCCCACGAAGAGACGAGCGCGCGGCGAACGACAACCGCGCGCGTGGCTTGGCTTTCTTTTTGGGGGTGCTCCTGCGCGTCAGATCCAGCCCAGTAGACCCACCTGCAGGCCGAACGAGCGATAGCCGTGGTCGACCTTTGAGCCGGCATTGGCGGGCTTGAAGTTGCCCGTGAAGTCGACGTCGAAGCTCGGCCCCAGGGTGAACGCGAAGTGTTGTACCGGAACGAACACGAACATGGCGTCGAGATCGATGCCGAAGCCGTTCGTGTCCGAGCCACCGTTGACGCTTTCGTCGTGATACGTGAGCCCGCCGCGCGGCCAAATGCCGACGACACGTCCGAACATGTAGGCGTAGCCCACGCGCGGCGCGAACAGGAACTGCGACGTATCCGCGCGCACACCTCCCGGAATGCCGTTGTTCGCCGAGTCGCTCGAGCTAGCGTAGGCAATCGAACCGCCGATGCTCAGGTGATCGATAACCAAGTAATCGAAGGCCAAGCGCGGCAGATCGTACGGAGTGCGCGCGGTAGCGCCAAACCACGCGAAGCCCAGGCCCGTCGAGTTGTAGTCCTCCTCACGCGGACCTGCGATCGCGCTGTCACGGAATTCGTGCGAAGCGTGCACGCCCATGAGCCGTTCAGCGCTGAAGACGGCGTCACCTTTGGAGCCAAATTCTTGGGCTCCCGCGACGGCCGACCAAAGCAGAGAACCCGCCAAAAGCACTGCGCTCGTGAGTTTTTGCATAGCTCCGAGCGTACCCAGGCGCGGCTCGCTTGACAACGCCCTTGCCCACGCTAAACCGCCGCAGTTTCCGACACTTATGAAAACATCACGCCGTGAGTGCGTCGAGCTCGAGGTGTTTCACCAATTCGTGCGCCACGTTGCGCGCGTGGGCCGTGGCCTCCGCCTCGGCGGGCGCGACGGCGTCTTCCTTGGCGAGTGGCGCCAGCAGATCGACGTAAATCTTCAGCTTGGGTTCGGTGCCGCTCGGTCGCACGAAGACGCGCCCCGCAGCCCCGAGCCGCAACTCGACGAGCAGCGCGCCGCCGCGCCAACTGGGCGCACCGGCCTCCGGCGTTTGCCAATCGTGCACGGCGCTGACGGCGTAGCCGGCGAGCGACTGGGGCGGGCTCTTCAATGCGGCGTGAACCGCCTCACGAATCCGCGCGGCGCCAGCCGCGCCGCGCAGCACGACACTGTGCTGCGCACTCACCCACAGCCCATAACGACGATAGAGCGCGTGCAACGTATCGAGCACGGTGTGCCCGCGGGCGCGCGCGCTGGCCGCCAATTCGGCAAACAGGAGCGCGCCGCTCACCCCATCCTTATCGCGCACCGAGCGGCCAAAGGCGTAGCCGAGCGCCTCTTCGTAGCCGAAACAATAACGCGCGCCGCGGGCTTCGAGGGCGAGCGCGGCCGTCCACACCCACTTGATGCCGGTCAGCACGCGTTCGGCCCGCGCGCCATAGGCGGCCGCAATGTCTTCCAGCATCGGCGAAGAAACCAAAGAAGAAACGACCAGCGCGCGCTCCGGCGAATCAGTGTGCGAAAGGACGAAGTCCGCGAGCAGGAGCCCAATCTGATTGCCATTCAGCGTTTGCCAGCGCCCACTCGGTAGCGGAATGGCGACGGCCAAGCGATCGGCATCGGGATCGTTGGCGAGCAGCAAGTCCGCGGAGACCTTCGCGGCCAACGTGAGCGCTTCGTCGAGCACCCCTGCTTCTTCCGGGTTCGGGAAATGAACCGTGGGGAAGCGACCATCAGGCGCGCGTTGCGAAGCGACGGTTTGAAAATGGCCGTAACCCGCTTCCGCGAAGGCCTGCTCCACGAACTTCGCGCCCACACCGTGGAGCGGCGTGTACACGATCGAGAGGGAGCGATCCGCCGGCACGCGCGGCAGTTGCGCGCGAATTTCGGCCAAATAGCGCTGCCAAATCGCGTCATCGATCAGTTCCTGCCCGGCCAGATCGGCGAGTGGAATGGCTGACGCCGACCCCAATCGAGCCATGCGCGCGGCGATTTCATGATCGGCGGGAGGGATGACCTGCGCGCCGTTGGCCGCGTACAGTTTGTAGCCGTTGTACTCGGGCGGATTGTGGCTCGCGGTGATCATGATGCCCGCATTGGCGGCAAACGCGCGCACGGCATAAGCCACGAACGGTGTCGGCACGGGCTCCCGGAAGCGCTTCACGGGGATGCCAGCTGCGAGCAGCACGCGTGCGGCTTCGTCTGCAAAGCGCTCGCTATCCAAACGCGCATCGCCCCCGATCACGACGGGCAGGGCGCGTGCATCGGGCACGTGTGCCAACAGATAGTCGGCCAGTGCGCGCGTGACTCGTCGCACCACGGCCAGGTTCATGCGCAAACTACCGGCGCCGACCACGCCGCGCAGCCCCGCGGTGCCGAACTCGAGCTCACCCGACATGCGCTCCGCGAGTTCGCTCGAGTCACCCTTCTCAATCAACTGCGTGAGCTCGGCTTGCGTCACTGGATCGGGATCGGCCGCGGCCCAGGCCCGGGCACGCTCGATCAGCATCGACGGCTCACTCACGAGATCGCTCATGATGAGCAGCGTAGCCGACTCAGGCGCGACTGAGCGCTTCGGCTAAGCTCGTGTCGTAGGCGCCGCTCGTGAACTCCGCGGAACGCAGAATTTTCAATAGAAACGGCAGGTTGGTCGCGCGCGGGCCTTTCGGGCCCTGCAGGCTCACCTCACACTGCTCGAGCGCGGTGATCAGGCGCTCGCGCGCTTGCTCGCGTGTCGCTCCGTGAGCGGCAATCTTGGCGAGCATCGGGTCGTAGTGCGGGGTGATGTCTTGACCTTCGATCACGCCGGAGTCGATCCGCACGCCCGGTAACTCTTCGGGGAAGCG
>Ga0105245_10002287_pt1 | contig 17339 bp, 15 predicted proteins | sample KBSM54metaG_FD_81523 | JGI IMG/M metagenome (GOLD analysis project Ga0105245, IMG submission 81523) | Miscanthus rhizosphere microbial communities from Kellogg Biological Station, Michigan, USA - KBS M5-4 metaG | ecosystem: Host-associated > Plants > Roots > Rhizosphere > Soil | place...
ACGGATTCTGTGCCAGGTTAAATGACACCGGCCGACCGGACTCCTCGGCAAGCCGCCGCCACATGGCGAGCGACGCCGAGGTTTCGGCCATGGCGTCGTTGAAGTCGTCGATGAACTGCAGCACGCCGCGATTCGCTTCTTTCAGGCCACGCGCAATGCCGGTGAGTTCGTCTTCGTTGACGGTGATCGTTGGCGCCAGTTGCCCGTCCTTGAGCCGGTGCAGGATCGAGCGCGAGGTCGAGAACCCGAGCGCGCCCGCTTCGATCCCCTCCTTCACGATCGCCGACATTTTCGCGATGTCGCCCGCCATGGCCGGCTCGCGCTCCGCGCCGCGCTTGCCCATGACATAGACGCGCACCGGCGCGTGCGGCACCTGCGCCGCAAAGTCGACGTCGGCATGCCGCTTGCCGATGAAATCGAGATACTCGGGGAAGGTTTCCCATTTCCACGGAATGCCTTCGGCCAGCACGATGCCGGGAATGTCCTCGACGCCTTCCATGACACGGATCATGAGATCGTGCTGGTCCGGCTTGCAGGGGGCGAAGCCGACGCCGCAATTTCCCATCACCACCGTGGTGACGCCATGCAGCGACGATGGCTGCATGCGCTCTGCCCAGGTGATCTGGCCGTCGTAATGCGTGTGGATGTCGACGAAGCCGGGCGTGACGAGCTTGCCCTTGGCGTCGATCTCTTCCGCGCCGCTGCCGCTCACATTGCCGACGCGCGCGATCTTGCCGCCGGAGATGGCGACGTCGCCGTCAACCGGTTCGCCGCCGGCGCCGTCGCAAATGGTGCCGCCACGCACGACGAGATCGAACTCGGCCATGGCATTCCCCTTTTGTGGTGAAGCTGCAACGCAAGGGAGCATTGCGAGGCTACCACCCCGTCCGCCAGCCCGGAAGTCGCGGAGCCTGCGACCCAACGCTCAGCGCTTGCTGGCGATGCGCGCGCCCTGCGCCAGCGCTTCCAGCTTTGCCCACGCGATTTGCGGGTGAATGCGACCGCCAAGCCCACAATCCGTCGATGGGATGACCCGCTCCTTGCCCACCAGATTGGTGAAACGCGTGATGCGCTCGGCCACCAGATCGGGATGCTCGACCACGTTGGTCGCGTGGCTGACCATTCCGGGCAGGATAATTTTGTCGCCGGGCAGTTTCACGTCTTTCCAGACGCTCCATTCGTGCTCGTGACGAACATTGGCCGCTTCGAACGAATAGCCCTGGCACTTGATCGCCAGCATCACGTCCACGATGTCGCGCATCGGCAGGTCGGTGGTATGCGGCCCGTGCCAGCTGCCCCAACACAGATGGAAGCGGATGCGGTCTTCAGGCAAACCGCGGATGGCGTGATTGATCGCCTCGACGCGACGCGTCGTGAATTTCTTGTAAGCCTCGAGCGACGGCTCGGGATCGATCGAGTCCCAGTTCTCGGCGACCGAAGGATCGTCGAGTTGCAGGATCAGCCCGGCGTCGACGATCGCCTTGTATTCCTCGCGCATGGCGTCGGCGCAGGCGAACAGGAACTCGTCGTCGGTCTTGTAGTAGCGGTTGACGAGGCGCGCGACGCTGCCCGGCGCCACCGACGTCATGAAACCTTCGGCAACGCCATTGGCCGCCAACGCCGCCTTGAAGTTGTCGATGTCGGCCTTGATTGCGGCATGACCTGTGTAGGTCACTGGGCCGACACACGCCGGACGCACGATCGACATCGCGCCCGGCCCCATGTAGACGCCAAACTCGGGATCGTTGTAGGCGGCGGCGAACTTCACGCGATCGCGCCGCTTTCCGATGCTCTGGAGCACAATCTGGCCCGGCGCCGAGCGCGAGATGACGTCGGTCGGTCCCGCGCCGTCGGGCGAAAGCCCGCCCAGCCGCTCGAAGGCATACATTGCCCAGGCGCGATAGTTGACGCGCTGTCCCATCGATTTGCCGAACTCACCGTCGTTCGGAACATCGACGCCGGCTTCCTTCTGCCGGCGCACGACATCCATGACGGCGGCACGCAACGTCTTCTGGAACGCGGCCTCATCCTTGCTCTCGCCGGCCTCGCGCGCGCGATTGGCCTCGATCAGGTTGTCGGGACGCGGCAGGCTGCCGACATGGCTGGTGATGATATGGTCGCGGCTGTTGCGCATGGCGCCCTCCCCGGTGACGATTTTGCAATCACCATAGCGCGCGGAGCGCCGGGCGGCGACGGCCCGGCGGGTATGCTTTGCGTGCAGGACTGCAGGCTTACTGGAGCGTCGGCCCCTTGAGCAGCCGGTTGCGGTCGGTCGAGGCGACGTGCACGTCGAAGACGCGGCCCTCGCGGCTGATGGTCATCGGCACGTCGACGCCGGCGTCGCCGGTGGCCCAGATGCGGCGGAACAGATCGCCGAGATTGTCCACCTCGGCACCGCCGACTGCCACCACCACGTCGCCGGTGCGCAGGTCGGCCTTCGCCGCCGGTCCCTTCTGCGACATCCCGACGATCACAATGTGGTTCTCGACCTCGCTCGCATAGAGTCCGAGCCAGGGCCGCGGCGGGTGGGGCGAGCGGCCCGTCGTGAGCAGAGAATCGAGAATGGGTTTGATCAGGTCGATCGGCACCATCATATTGAGGTGCTCGGCCGCACCCTTGCGTTCACTCGCCTGCTGCAGTTGCAGCGAGCCGATCCCCAAAAGCTCGCCCGCCGGGCCGATCATGGCGGTGCCCCCCCAGTTCGGATGCGCCGGCGCGGTGAAGAACGCTTCGTCGAGCAGATACTCCCAATAGCCCGCGTATTCCTGGCGCGCGACCACACGCGCAACCAATGAGTGCCGCCGCCCGCCGGCACCACCGATAACGACAGGATCGCCAACTTTTGCGTCAGCGGAACTTCCGATCGGCAATGGATCCACGCCGACCCGCCCAAGCGCCTGCACCAAGCCGAAGCCGGTTTCCTGATCGTAGGCGAGCACGGTGCCCTGCACCGACTTGCCGTTGTTGAGGGTGAGCCAGACCGTTTCCGCTTCCGTGATCAGATAGCCGATCGTCAGGACAACGCCGTCGCGGATGAAAACGCCGTTGCCCGCGCGCTCGGTCCCGAGAATTTCGGCCGTGAAGGCATCGGAGGGCACAATCGCATGCAGACTGACGACGGCGTCGAGGGCGCGCTCGAGGTCGTAAGCGTAGTTCTCGGCCTTGGGCTGGAAGGACCGCGGAAATTCCCAATCGCCAACGGAAGCCATCTGGTTCTCTCGCTGGATGATCGCCCTTAACAAAGCTTACCGCAGGACATGGCGAAAGTGGAACGGAGCGGCAAATCTGTTGAAAATTTGCGCGCCTGCGACACAAGGGCAGCGTCCGATGCCGTCTTCGCCCGCCATATCGGCAATTCGACTCAGGTAGTAAGATACGAATTACGGCTAGGGGCGGGTAACCGTCTGACCAGCGGCGGCTTGGCATGCCCGGCAGGTTTGGACATATATCCGTGGGGGCTGACGGAGAAGTGCTTCGATGGTGCGTGCCGTTTGTTTAGCGGGTGTCATGCTCGCCGGCGCGCTCGTGGGTGCGACCGCCCAGGAAACGACCCAGCAGGCGATTCAGGAGATGACGCTTCCACGCATCTCCCCTGTGACGGTTGACTGGAACGCCGTCCGCGACGAACTCGCCGCGAACACCACCGGCTCGACGCCGCCGGCGACATTGCTGTTGCGGCTCAACACCACCGTCGCGCAATCGATTCCGGGCGTTGACAAGAGCGCCGTTCCCGTTCTGCTTCCGGTCGATCTCGACGCGCTCGCCAAGGACCCGGCGAAGGCGGAAGCCACGGGCTTTCGCCAACACTTCTTCCTCGCAGGCCCGACCGGGTATGACGCCGCCTACACGCTGACCGGAGCCGCGGCCGCCGAAATTCCCGGTTTCGAATTCAAGGAAGAGCCGCTTGTCCTGATCACGGCATCGTCGGTCATCTACGATCTCGATCCGATGGTTGCCGAGCCGGCGAAGCCGTCCAAGGAGCTCGAAGCCGCGATCCCGGGCATTCGCCGGCGCTGGCTCGAAAGCTATCTGCGCTACTCGTTCGAGCGCTACGGTGTGACCTACACCGTATCGATGCTCTGTCTCGACGGCCCTGTCCGCAAGCGCTGGGTGCAATGTACGAATGCCGCCAACGTGCTTGTGCGGTTCGTGCGAGCCTTGCGTCTCGTGGGCGGAACACCACAGCCAGTCGCGGCGCGCGTCAACACCATCGACCGCCCGACCGCCCAGTCGCCGGATTTCACCTTTGCTCCGTCCGGCAAACTGATCCGCAATACCGGCTTCAAGGGCTTTGACGGCCACCCCGACAGCACCGTCTACGCAAAAATCCGCTTTCCGATCGGCGGCGCGCCCGCCTACGCCAACTCGCAATCGTTCCTGAACTGGGGCAACTGCGATTTCACCGGCCGCACCAACCACAGCTGGCGCAAGGCGGCGCCCTATCGCTGCCGCGTCAACGACAAGCCGCTGGTCTTCGACGAGTCCGCTGCCGAGAACCGGTCATACCCCTGGCGCGATAACTTCTGCGAGCACCGCCGGTATTTCGTCGGGCAATGCGCCGGCGGCGAAGGGCATCAGGGCCAGGACATCAGGCCGGGAACCTGCAAGCTGTACAACGACGGCGCTGATCGCTGTACGGCCTTCCACGACGACGTCGTCGCCGTGCGCGACGGCATGCTGCTGCGCGTCGCCAACCGCGAGTCCGTTTTCCTCTACGTCAACGTTCCGGGCGAGCGGCTTCGCTTCCGCTACCTGCACATGCACCCCAAGCTGCTCGACGACGACCGCGTGTTCAGCGGCCGCGTCGTGCGCGAAGGTGAAGTGCTCGGCAAAGTCGGCAACTACGATCGCATCCCCAACGGTACGACCTATCATTTGCATTTCGAATTGCAGGTTCCGACGCGCGACGGCTGGGTGTTCGTCAATCCCTACATGACGCTGGTGTCGGCCTATGAGCGGCTGCTCGGCGCGCGCGGCAAGCAGATCGACAACGACGACTCGCGCCCTGTCGCCGAGGCTAGCAAGACCGAGACGGCTCCGCCGCCGCCCGCGCCTCCGCCACCGCCTGTCACGGTCGCCGTTCCAAAGTCCCGCATGGTGATGCGCCCGGCGATAAAACCCGCTCCGCGCGTCGCGCACGCGGCTGTGCCCGCCGCCAAGGGAACGCCGGTGATCGCCAAGCCGGAACCAAGACAGGCTGCGCCCAAAACGCCACCGCGACGCGTCGCCAAGCAAGCGCCGCCGCCGAAGCCGGCGGCCACAAAGCCTGCCGCGTCCCAGCAAGCCGCCAAAACCCAGGAGGCCGCCGGTGCTCAAGCCAAAGCCGCTGCTCCCACAACTCCCTGCACGACGAGACCTTCTGCTGGGAGCGGCTTGCGCCCTTGCGTGCCTCGCTATCCCAAGGCTGGCGCAGGCGCAAAGCCCGGCGTTCCAAAACTGGGTCAACCGGTTCCGGCCCAAGGCGCTGGCGCGCGGGGTATCTGAGGCGACGTTCGACCGGGTGATGTCGGCTCTCAAGCCTGACACGTCGGTCTACGACCTGCTCAACAACCAGGACGAATTCAACGAGCAGCTCTGGCAGTATCTCAATCGCCGCGTGTCCGACTTCCGTATTGTTGCCGGCAAGGAGCGCGCGAAAGAGCTCGAAGGTTTGCTTTCGCGCCTGGAGCAGGATTACGGCGTCGATCGCTATATCCTGCTGTCATTGTGGGGCAACGAGTCGAGCTACGGCGACGTCATCGACAATCCGAAATACATGCGGCCGATCATTCCCGCGCTCGCGGCGCTCGCCTTTGGCGCGCCGCGCCGCCGTCCCTATTGGGAACAGGAACTGATCAACGCGCTGCGCGTCGTCGAGCGCGGCTGGGCAACACCCGATCAGATGATCGGGTCATGGGCTGGCGCGATGGGGCACACCCAGTGGATGCCGGAAGTCTGGCTCAACGTCGGCGTCGACTACGACAAGGACGGACGCATTAGTCCGTTCGGCAAACCGGACGACGCGTTGGCGGGAACCGCGAAGTTTCTTCTCAACCGCGGCGACTATCAGAAGGGCGTCGCCTGGGGGCATGAGGTGAAGGTGCCGTCCGGCCTCAAGCGCCGCAACGCGCGCACCTATTCCAAATGGGCCGACGCGGGTGTCACTCGCGCCGACGGCAAGCCGTTTCCACGCGGCGGCGACAAGGCGCAATTGCAGGTCCCTGTTCCCGGCGGGCCGGCATTTCTGGTCGGGCAGAATTTCAAGGCAGTCATGAGCTACAACCCGGCGTTCAGCTATGCGCTGGCCGTCTGCCACCTGGCCGATCGCATCCGCGGCGACGGGCCATTCATCCAGAAGTTTCCGGGCGGCGAGCGCGCGCTCACGGTCGCCGAGATGCAGGAATTGCAGCGCCGTTTGACGACGGCGGGCTTCGACACCGGCGGCGCCGACGGGCGCGCCGGGCGCGATACCATGCGGGCGGTGCGGGCTTTCCAGAAGAAAGTCGGCCTCGACCCGGCCGATGGCTACCCAGGCCTCACGGTGCTTGCCCGGTTGCGCAAGGACGCCTGATCGGGTTGGATCGGGCCCTCTTAAGTCCTCGCAAAGAAAGCCAAAACCGGATGACTTCCAGCAATCGCGACGCGGGCGCGGCCCGCAAGGCTGCCCTCGATACAGCAGCGCTCGAGCGGCCGACCCCGGCCGGCGTGAACGCGCCCGCCTACGGCAGCGACGTCGCGGCGGAAGCGCTACGCGATCTCAACATTCCCTATATCGCGCTCAATCCGGGAGCGAGCTTCCGGGGCCTGCACGACTCGCTCGTCAACTATCTCGGCAACAAGACACCGCAGATGCTGCTGTGCCTGCACGAGGAGGCCGCGGTCGCGATCGCGCACGGCTATGCCAAGGTTACCGACAGGCCGATGGCGGCCGCAGTTCACTCCAACGTCGGCCTGATGCATGCGACCATGGCGATGTTCAACGCCTGGTGCGATCGCCTGCCGGTGATCGTGCTCGGCGCGACCGGCCCGGTGGACGCCGCCAAGCGCCGGCCGTGGATCGACTGGATTCACACCGCGCGCGACCAGGGCGGGCTCGTGCGCAACTACACCAAGTGGGACGACCAGCCCGCCTCGCCGGCGGCGACGCGCGAATCCATCCTGCGCGCCGGCTGGATCGCCAACAACGTTCCGAAGGGTCCGGTCTACATCAATCTCGACGCCGAGCTCCAGGAGATGCGCATTACCGAGCCGCTGCCGCCGGTCGACCCCGCGCGTCTGATGCCGCCGGTTGCGACCGGCGCGCCCGCGGACCTCATCGCGAAGACTGCCGACATGCTGGCGAACGCGAAGCGCCCGATCATGCTGGTCGGGCGTGTGTCGCGCGACCTCGATGCGTGGAACCGCCGTGTCGCGCTAGCCGAAGCGATCGGCGCACGCGTCGCCACCGGCCTGCATTGCGGCGCCGGCTTCCCGACCGATCATCCGCTGCATCACGAGCCGCCGACGACATTCCACGGTCCGGACTTCGTGAAGGCGCTGCGCGAAGCCGACGTCATCATCAGTCTCGACTGGGTCGACCTCGGCGGCACACTGAAGGGTTTAGGCGGTCCGCCCGCCGGCAAGGTGATCCAGGTCTCGATGGACCACCACGTGCACAACGGCTGGAGCATGGACTACATGGCCCTGCCCTACGCCGACGTGCTGATCGCGGCAGAGACCGACAACGTCGTGAAGGCTTGGCTCGATGCGCTCGGCTCGCGCAAGCGCGCCAAGCCCGCGCTCGTCCCGCCGGCGCCGCCCAAGTTCAATCCGAAGGACGAAGGCCGCATCACCATGCGCCACCTCGCCCTCGCGCTGCGCGAGGCGATTGGCGCACGCGCCTCCTCGCTCACGCATCTGCCGATCTCCTGGAGCGGCGACTGGTGGCCGTTCCGCCATCCGCTCGACTATCTGGGCAACGACGGCGGCGGCGGTCTCGGCGGTGGTCCCGGCACATCGGTCGGCTCGGCACTCGCGCTCAAGGGAAGCGGCCGCTTCCCGGTCGCGATTTGCGGCGACGGTGACTACCTCATGGGCGTCACTGCGGTGTGGACGGCTGCGCACTACCGCATTCCCCTGCTGATGGTCATCGCCAACAACTCGTCGTTCTACAACGACGAGGTCCATCAGGAGCGCGTCGCGCGCATGCGCAACCGCCCGGTCGAGAATAAGTGGATCGGTCAGCGCATCAGCGACCCAGATCCCGATCTCGCCGGCATGGCGCGCGCACAGGGCGCGCGCGGGTTTGGGCCGGTGAAAAATATCGCTGACCTTCCGAAGGTCTACGCCGAGGCAATCGCCGCAGTGGAGGCTGGCGAAGTTGCGGTCATCGACGTGCACATCGAGCCGGGCTATGCACCACACGTGGCGGCTGCCATGATCGCAGCCAAATCGGACCGCGCCGGCTAAGCACCGGTCGCGCCGCCAGAGGAAAACAATGCCCGCGACCAGCCGCGCCATTGCGCGAGACAGCGCAGCGTCCGCCGACGTTCTTGTCGTCGATGATGTGGTCAAGCGCTTCAACACGCCGGAAGGACAGCTTACCGCCGTCGATCACGTCTCGCTTGGCGTGCGCCAGGGCGAGTTCATGGCCGTGATCGGCCCGTCCGGATGCGGCAAATCGACCCTGTTCAACATCATCGGCGGACTGGTCGACGGTTATGACGGGCGCGTTACCGTCGCCGGTGATCGCGTCACCGGACCGCACCCGTCGATCGGCATGGTGTTCCAGGAGGAGTCAACATTTCCCTGGCGCACTGTGATCGACAACGTTGCCTTCCCGCTGGAAATTTCCGGCATGGGCAAGAGCGAGCGTTACGACCGCGCGCGTCATTTCATTTCGCTGGTCGGCCTCAACGGCTTCGAGAAGCGTTATCCGGCGGAGCTCTCGGGCGGCATGCGCCAGCGCGTGGCAATCGCGCGCACGCTCGCCTCCGAACCGAAGATCCTGCTGATGGACGAGCCGTTCGCCTCGCTCGACGAGCAGACGCGGCTTCTGCTCGGCGACAAGGTGCTGCAGATCCAGCAGGAGCTGCAGCAGACGACTCTCATCATCACCCACAACATCACCGAGGCGGTGCAGCTCGCTGATCGCGTGCTGGTGATGACCTATCGGCCTGGCAAGGTGAAGCGCATCGTCGATATCGACCTGCCCCGCCCGCGCTCATCCGAAATCGTGTCGAGCGAAGCTTTCGGCCGCTACGTCGCGCAGATCTGGGCCGACCTGCGCGAAGAGGCGAGCCGCGGCATGAAGGACGACGAGCAGCTGCGCGCCGGAGCGAAGCCGTGAGCGACGCGGCGGCGACTGGGTCCGCCGGCGACCTCGGCAGGCGCGCAATGCCCGCCGTGCTCGGGCTCGGCAGCTTTATCGTCTTCCTGCTGGTCGTCGAGATCCTGATCCGGGTCGGGCTGATCAACCGCTACATCGTGCCGCTGCCGTCGCAGATCGCCGGCGCGTTCGAGCGCATTATCGTCGAAGAGGACATCATCGGCCGTTTCCAGCTCACCTTCTCGGAAGCGTTGCGCGCCGGCGTCATGATCACCGTCGTCGGCATCCTCGCTGGAATCTTTCTGTACCGCTTCGATCTATGGCGGCGCGCGACCGAAACCTGGATCGCGGCGCTGGCTTCGGCGCCGACCGTGCTGATGTATCCCCTCTTCCTGGTAATCTTCGGGCGCAGCGCCTGGACCATCATCATGATGGGCTTTGTCGCAGGCCTACCGCCGGTGATCCTCAAAACCATCGAAGGCCTCGCTGGCACGCGCCGCGTGCTGATCAACGTCGGCCGCAGCTTCAATCTCACGCCGACGCAGCAGTTCACGAAGATCCTGCTGCCGGCGGCCCTCCCGACCATCTTCGTCGGCATCCGTCTCGGGCTCATCTTCACGCTGATCAACGTCGTCGGCATCGAGTACCTGATCAACTTCGGCGGCCTCGGCCAGCTGATCACCGACCTCGCCGAGCGATACGACCAGCCGGCGCTCTACGCGACGATCTGCTTCGTGATCGCAGTCAGCGTCTGTTTCTTCATCATCACCGAATGGATCGAGCGATGGCTGACGCCGGTCGAGTGATCGCGGCATCGCCGCCGCGGGGGTGGGCCGATCCGGTTTTGCGGCTGCGCGTCGCCATTGTGCTGTTCGTGCTCGTCGCTTGGGAAACAATCGCCTGGTCGGCAACTGTCTGGCCAAATTTTCTCTATCGCGACGTGATTCCCTCATGGCTCGCGATCGGCAAAGGCGTGGCTACGCTGCTCGCCAACCCGGAATACTATTGGCACCTCGGCGTGACCGCGAGCGAGATCGGCACCGGCCTCGTCATCGGCGGACTGCCAGGCATTGTCGTCGGCATTCTGCTCGGCTCGAACCGGACGCTCGCCAAGGCTTACGAGCCCTACCTCTATTACCTCGGCCCTACCCCGAAGATCATCTTCTTCCCGATCATGATCATGTGGTTCGGCGTCGGACCCGGGTCGAAGGTGGCGATGGGCGCCATCTCCTGCTTCTTCCCGATCGCGCTGTCGGCAGCGGCCGGCATGCGCCAGATCGACAAGGTGCTGATCCGCGTCGGCAAGAGCTTTCGCGCCAACACCTGGCAGATGGCGACCAAGATCTATCTCCCCGCCATGCGCCTGCCCGTCGTCAACGGCGTGCGGCTCGGCCTGGGCGTCGCCATCATCGGCACGCTGTTGGCGGAAACGCGCCTCTCCAACCGTGGCGTCGGCTTCCTCATCCAGCAGGCCTATAGCCTGTTCGACATGCCGCGCATGTACGCCATGCTGATCGTGCTGTTCGTGCTGGCGATCGGCGCCAACGCGCTCGTCGGCCGCATCGGCCGCTTCGACGCTATCCAGCAGCGCTGAAGATCAGACCTTGAATGTCTCGTGCGTCGAGGGATGAAACAGTTCCTCGGGCTTTACGAGACGCGAGGAAAGACCCTGCGCATGATGGTGGCGCAGGAATGTCTCCAGCGTCTTGCGGTTGGGCTCGAGGCCGTAGGCCCAGAAGTCGTGGCCCATCAAGTCACGCGCCGCCTGCAGGCTTTCTTCCACGAACGGCAGCGTAACTTTGGTCGCCGAGGTGTCGCTCAGCGCCTCGAGCGCTTGCGCCTTCGACTGCTCGAACGCTTTCATCACCGCCACCGGCAGCCAGGGAAACTTGTCAACCAGCGTGCGGCGAATGCCGACGAGATGCATGATCGGGAAGATGCCGGTGCGGCGGTAGTAGTCCTTCGCCGCCGCCACCGGGTCGCGGAACAGCCATCCGACGTTGGGATTGGGTTTCGCCAGATGCGGTGGACGCGGCGCGATGAAGCCGTCGATCTCACCCTTGTCGATCAGGTCGGAGATGGTGCGTCCCGCCGGCGCGTTGTCGAGCTTGACGCCGGACGGAAGCTTGATGGTGATCTTCTCGATGCGGCCGGCATGCTCGATCGCGCCACGCACCCAGCGGATGTCGGCGGGCTTCACGCCGTGATCGTCCTCAAGGATGGCGCGCGCCCAGACGTTGGCCGTGAGTTGATACTCGGGTACCCCGACCACCCTGCCCTTGAGGTCCGTGGGCTTGGCGATGCGGTCGGTGCGGACATAGATCGAGGTGTGGCGAAATGCGCGCGACAAAAAGCACGGGATGCCGACATAAGGGCTATCGCCGTTGGCGGTCTTCACGGTGAAGCTCGACAGCGACAATTCGCAGATGTCGAAGTCATGGGTGCGCAAGGCGCGGAAGAATATCTCCTCCGGCGACAGCGTCATGAAGATCGGATCGACGCCGTCGATCGCCACCGCGCCCGAGATCAGCGGACGGTTGCGATCATAATCGCCGATGGCGACCGCAAGCTGCAGCCGCGATGTCCGCCCCGGCTTTCGCCCCGCCCGACGCTTGCTTGCTTTACCCACGCCACTCCCCCGCTCGCGACGAGCGAGCAATCCGCGTCAGCCGCGCGAAGTCAAGTCCCAACCACCTTGACGGAATTCTTCGGCGCGACGCGCAGCGTGGCCTGCCGCGCAATATGGCGTTCGACCAACTCCCACACCGGCGGACCCTCGACGTCCTGGTTCACACTCGCCCAGCCGGCCACCATATAGTCGCGCGCCGGGTCGATCGGCTTGCCGGACTTGAGATGCGTCATGGCCGAGATGCGCTGGCCCATCGGCTTGGCCACGTCGATGCGATAGCCGAGCCCGCCGCAACGCACCATGTCGCCGCCTTGCTGGTAGTACGGATCGGGATTGAAGGCGTTGTCGGCCACGTCTTCGAGGATTTCCTTGAGCCGCGCCCCGCTCATCGGCTGGCGATAGACCTGCGGGTACGTAATCGCCGTAGCGTTGTGAATGTCCTCGATCGTGATATCGCTGCCCGGCAGTACGGTCGTCGCCCAGCGGAACCCGGGCGACAGCGATATCTCGGCATCGCGCTCGCTGATGAGTGCATCGCAGATGATGTCGTCGAACGTCCCGCCGATGGTGTCGCGCCGGTAGAGCAGCGTCTCGGTGCGCCCGACGACGCGGGCGAGCTCAGTCGCAAACGGCGCACGCGCCTTGGTAACCGCCGCCGCCACCTCTGGGTCGGGCGCGATGACATCGGCGAATAGCGGAATGAGCTTGTAGCGGAATCCGTGCACTTCCATCCCGCGCACGTCGAGATCGAGCCGCGACAGGAATTTGCCATGACTGCCCGACGCGATCAGCAGGGTCTTGCCAACCTTGATCGCCTCCGGCAGCGCGTCGTGGGTGTGCGCTGTCAGGATCACGTCAATGTCGGGCACGCGCGCGGCGAGCTTGCGGTCGGTGTCAAACCCGTTGTGCGAGAGCAGCACCACGAGCTGCGCACCCTCTTTGCGCGCCTTAGCGACGGTCGCGCGCACGTCATCTTCGCGGATTCCGAACGTCCATTTCGGGATCATCCAGCGCGGATTGGCGACAGGCGTATACGCGAACGCCTCGCCCAGAACGGCGACCTTCACGCCGCCCTTGTCGAAGATCTTGTAGGCGTCGAACACCGGATCCTGCCATTCGGTGTCGCGCACATTGAGCGCAAGGAACGGATAGTCGAGACTGTCGACGATTTCCTTCACGCGCTGCTCGCCGTAAGTGAACTCCCAATGCCCGGTCATGGCGTCGGGCTTGAGCAGCTTCACGCAATCGACGATCGCCTGCGCCTTGGTGCGATTCGCCACGAGCGAGCCCTGCCAGGTGTCGCCGCCGTCGAGAAATAAGACGCGATCGGTGCCGCGCTCGGCGCGGACGGTCTTGACCACCGTCGCCATCCGGTCGAGCCCGCCGATCCGGCCATAGCTCTTGGCGAGCGCTGCGAAATCCACAGGAGTGAGCGCGTAGGCCTGCGCCGACTTCGGCGCGATCCCAAAGCGCTTGAGGAAATCCGTGCCGGTGAGATGCGGCGGCTCGCGCGCCACGTCCCCGACGCCGATGTTGCGCGACGGCTCGCGCACGAACACCGGCGCAAGCTGGCCGTGCAGATCGGCTGTGTGGAGCAGCGTGATGTTGCCGAAGTGGTCGAAGCGCAGCAGGTCGGCCTGGGTCAGGCGCTGCTGCGCCATGGCGCGGGAAAACCCGCCAATGCCGAGCGCCGCCGTGGCGGCGGCGACCTGCAGGGCTTCGCGGCGCGTGATCATGGTCGGACTATATCACCGGCAATGCGCCGCTAGGGGGCACTAGCGGCGCGTCAGTGCCTGATGCCGGGGACGCTGAGCTTCAGCCCGGCATTGACCGAAGCGAGATAAAGCTCGAGATCGCCGTATTCCTTGGCATCCGGGGGCAGTTCGTCGGCGCGGATATTGACCTGGCACCACTGGAATCGCTTGCGGATGTCCCAGACGGCGTTGAGGCTCGTGCGCCAGGTCGGGAAGTGGTCGTATTGGCCCTTCTGCTCGCCCAGCCACTGGCCGCGAATCCATTTCAGGGCCCCCTTCGACGGATCGTGGCAGTCGAGACAACTGAAGTTGAGTTGTCCGAGCTTGCGCTGGGTCAGCGCCTTGCCGCGTTCGTAGGCCTGCTTGGCGCCCGCGCTGGTGATGTCCACCTTGATCGGCTGGCCGTTGGCGAGATAGCGCAGGTAGACGGCGAACGCGGTGTTCTCGTCGCTCTGCATCAGCCATTCGGCGCCGGTCGTCGCCTTGGCGTGCCGGAACACGAACTCCTCGACGCCGAGCACTTTGTTGAGGCGCGGCTCCCAGCGCGGCATCGAGGCGCCCCAGGTCTTGAACACTTTGACGTCGGCGTGACACGTCGCGCACGAGGCATTCTTCGGACCGTTGGTCTTCCACAGCGTCTGCGCGCGCTCGATCGTCCACATGCCCGGATTGAGCAGGTCGTCGAGATTGTCGCGGTTCTCGACCGGCGCTGGCCGCTTGAGCGGATCATCGACGGTGCTGCGGAATGTCGCCGGCGAGTTCAGCGTCTTCAGGAAGGCAACGATGTCGTTGATCTCCTGGTCGTTGAACAGACCGTGCGAACCCCACGGCGGCATTGTCGTCTCGGGGTTATAGACGCGCGCATCGTTGACGTAGTTGAACAGCCACTCGTCCTCGCGCCCAGCCTTGCCGATTTCCGAAAGGTCCGGCCCAACGTTGCCCGGCAGATCGGCATTCCCGGCCGGGCCCATCACGTGACAGGCAAGGCACGAGCCGCCGCGGTTGCGATCGGCGACAAGCTTCTGGCCGTTGGCCGCATCGCCGGTGATCGGTCCGGAGACCTTGCGCGGCTCCTTCGGCGCCGGCGGCGACGCAAGATTGGCCAGCGTATTGAACTTCGACATGTCGCGCGTCGGCCAGCCGGCGTAGCGCTTCCACGGCGTCTGCGCGGCCGGGCCATCGAGCGCGAGCGGCACCGGCTTTTTGGCTTGCGCCGGCGCATGGTCGGGAGCGAGCGCGACAATGACGGCCGCCGTCGCCGCACACACCGCCGCAACGGAGATGATTTTCTTCTTCATTGATGTACCCCGGACGCTGCGTTCGTCAGACCACCTTGATCTGCTCTTCCGTCGTCGTCACCGTGCCGTCGTCATCGGTCCAGGTGAACTTGAACGTGCCGCTCTCGTCGACCTTGGCGTTGAACTGAATGTACGGGTTGGCCGCGACGGCGGGTTCGAGGTCGGCCGAGAACACCGGCTTGCCGTTGAACTCGCAGGTGAACTTGTTGAGGATCTTGCGCGGAATGACGTTGCCGGCCTGATCCTTGCGCAGGCCAGTCTCCATCGGATGCGAGAGCAGCGTCTTGATCTCGATGATCTCGCCCTTCTTCGCTTCCTTCGGCACTTTGAGGCGTGGCTTCTCGGCCATGATTGTCTCCTTGTTTCTCTTCTGACCGAACTAGCCGCCGCAGCCGCCGATGGTGACCTTGACCTGCTTGCGGTCAGTGAAGAACTGCCCGCCGCTGGTCTTGGCCACCACGATGATGTTCTGCGTCGCCTGCAAACGGATGCGGGTCGCGGCCGTCGCCTTGCCCGCCGCCGGCGTCAGATGAAACGCCGCAACGCCGGGCCGCGGATTGCCGTCAGCCACGACCAGAATGTCGCTGATATAGTTCTGCTCGGTCATCGGATGATCGACGACGATCGACAGCGGCACCGTGTTGCCGTTCTCCGCGATCTCCGGCAGATCGATCGCGATCTTGCCCTTCTCGAGCGCTTTGCCGCCGGTGAACTTGGCGATCTCCGCATCGCTCTCGGCAGGCGTCGCGAGGACCCCGCGAACGTCCCCAACGGTCAGAACGAGAACTGCGCCCGCCCCCAACCCTAGCGCCTTGCGGCGCGTTATTGTTTGCATTGTCGATGGATCCTTCTTGTGCCGGTGTTCGGCAGCGCAAAACATATCGCAAGCGAGGCCAGAAGTGACAATTGCCGTGCCCAAAATGAGAACGGAGCTTTCGCCGAAACGGCTAACCGGAGCAAATTCTTTTAGCTTCGCTCGGATTTGAGGAATTCGCGGAAGGTCTTGGTCCCATAGGACTTTTGCTGGACGAAGCGGAACACGTCGAGGAAGTCATCCGGACGCAGATAGCCGGGAATCCGAATTACCTCACGCTTCTGCGGCGTCATGTCCTTGAGCCCTTCGAGCGTGTCCGGGAAAAACTGGATGGTGGGCGTGAATTTCACGCCGTACTTCGCCGCCAGTTGCTTCTCGGACAGTTCCTGGCCGTCGAAGTCGGTCACCTTGCGCGAACCAAGGATATTGAGGGGCAGGATGTCGAAGTTCTTGCTGGTGAACTCGCGAATGTCGGGCCGCGCAAAATTCACGAAATGCGTTTCCTTGCAGTAAGGGCAGCCCTTGAGCTCCCACATCACCGCGAAGCGCTTGCCGTGCTTGCGCGCAGCTTCGAGATCGTCGGCGAGTTCGAGGAATGTTTCGACGAACCATTCTTCCCGGTAGTAGCCGTCCTCGGTCATGACCGGCATGGCTTGCGCACGCGTCGCTCCCGCCAGGACCAGGGCCCCTGCGCCCAGCAGCATCGATCGTCGCGATTGGTTGACCATGAGACCGGTTAATCCTGGAGCCGACTCGTCGCTCACGCGCCCCGCCCCTATACTCAACCCGTTACACAGATAGTCTCAACTCCCGGTGAATGCCAATGGCGTCATGGCTGATCTGCCGCTTCGCCGCCGCCCTGGCCGGCCTCGCGCTCGCCGTAGGCGTGGCTGCCGCCGACGATCTCGCCGATTTCAATGCCGCGGTCGAGAACGCTGCCCGCCATAATCGCGTGGCGCTCGGCTATCTGCGCACCGACAGTGTGGACCTGGCCGTGCTCGAGCTCGAGAAAATGCAGGAGGCATGGGGCGCCCTGGTCAGCCGCTTCGGCAAGGCTCCGCCTGCCGCCTTTCAGGGCAAGCCGCTGTTCACGGAAGTCCTGGTGGACGTCCCCGTCCGGGTCGTCGGCACGCTCCTGCAGCTCGACATGGGCCGCACCGATGCGGCGCGCGCCTCGCTGCAATCGATTCGCGTGCGCCTGAGTGAATTGCGCAAGCAAGGCGGCGTCACCGTACTCGCCGACTGCGTGCTCGATGCCAATGCGGCGATGGCAGCCTTCTTCAAATTCGACGACTCGCCGCCTGACTGGAGCAAGGCCGCATCGGTGAACGACTTCAAGGCAAGCGCGACTGCGCTCGCCATGGTGGCCTATCGCTGCGACCGCATGGCCGGTCCTGAGATCCGCCGCGACCCGGAATTCCGCCGGCTGATCGACGGCACGATCGCGTCGCTCGATTTCGTGCCGAAGGCGATCGCCACCCGCGACAACGAGCTCGTGCATCGCCTGATCGGCGAGTTGCGGGCGTTCGATAACCTGCTCGTGTTCCGCTACGGCTAG